>Ga0307929_1000495_pt1 | contig 38043 bp, 31 predicted proteins | sample AceLakmetage1330_FD_203160 | JGI IMG/M metagenome (GOLD analysis project Ga0307929, IMG submission 203160) | Saline water microbial communities from Ace Lake, Antarctica - #1330 | ecosystem: Environmental > Aquatic > Non-marine Saline and Alkaline > Saline | place: Antarctica: Ace Lake... | reverse complement strand
GTAATACTAATGAAACAATCAATCATTCAGGAGAATAACAAAATGGAAAAAAAAGCACTTGTAGGAATACTCATGGGTAGTGAGTCAGATCTCCCTGTTATGAAAAAAGCTGCTGAAGTACTCACAGCGATGGGGGTAGTATTTGAAATGGATATCAGTTCTGCTCACCGTCTTCCGGATAAGACAGCTGAATATGCCAGAAGTGCAAGAGAACGGGGCATCGAGGTACTCATTGCCGGTGCTGGCATGGCCGCCCACCTGGCTGGAGTCATTGCCTCTCACACAACTCTTCCAGTGATTGGAGTACCACTGGCATCAGGGGCTTTAAATGGGCAAGACGCGCTGCACGCCACCGTCCAGATGCCACCTGGTGTCCCGGTAGCAACAGTGGCTATTGATGGTGCCAAGAATAGTGCATATCTGGCCTGTTCAATCCTTTCCATCAAGTATCCTGAACTTGCCGAACGTCTGGATCAATTCAGAGAAAATACTCGTAAAAGCCTCCTGGAAAAATCGGCACAATTGCAGCAGAGCTTGTAACTATCCTACCTATCTATTTATCCAGAGAGGCACTATGTAGATTACTACTAAAGCCAATATAACACAGCTGAGATGGAAAGATGCCCTTCTACCATGCTATGTGAATCGCACTCTTGGGTATTTTCTTTCAGACGCCTATGCCCTGGATCGGCTGGAGTATTGGCAGCATTGCCAATGATACTTTCCGTGCTAAGGATCACTGGATTTTCTTTGTCATGCTGTGTTTTATCGGAGCAAGATGCTTTACGAATCCAGTACTGCTAAGTATAGGAGCAATCACGACTAAAAAAAGTACCTTTTGTGAATAACCTCCCACTGGTGATCTATATAAAAAAAGTCCAGAATCAATGTGAATCTTATTTGTCAGTGGATTCAAGTTTATGAACCAAACTATCCCAACCAGCACCTAGAGCCTTGTATAATCGAATCAGATTCCGGATTATCTCAGCCTCACTTTCTACCAATCTTACACTTTCCTATGAGACCAAAACAGCTTGTTGCATCTTTTCCCCAATTATCTGCCATATTTTTGGCCGCATTGGATTAAGACTGGTCAGGCGGATGAACTGGCGGGTTTGTTCGAAAAAAGTGTCTATCTGTTGCAGTATCTGATCAGGGTTCTTTGCAAACTGTTAAATTTTTCTTGTGGGGAGTAAGAAATTGTGAGAAAATTAGTTAGTGCCAGTCCATAAATGGCCCTTTCTCTCAAACTCTTTGTTGCTGTTTGGGTTTTATCTCGGGATATCAGTTGTATGCACCCCCAAGGGCATTTCCTGCGGGGCACCTTCGGTAAGATTTCTTCGCGCTTCGATTTAGAGAAAAATTCCTAATTTATGGACAGACACTAGTTAGGTGAGAAAAGATAAATATGTTTGGAGGTGCTATGAAAAGAATTGAACAGATTAAAAACGTTGTGACCCCGATTGATTTTTCAGATAATTCAAAGCTGATTGCCGAGTCTGCAGCTTTTATGGCAGAGAATTTTAAAGCCAGGTTGATTCTGTTGTTTGTTGTGCAGAAATTTGAAGATTATTCCGGATTTTTTGTTCCTCAAATGAGTATTCCGGATTTTGAGCAGGATCTGTTTACCCAGGCAGAGGAAAAAATGCATGTTTTTTGCGATGAAATAAAAGTATTTGTTGGTGAGAACGGTGTGGCTGAAGTGACCGGGAAAATTTTGGTAGGTGACGTGGCTGAGCAGATTGTTGATTTTTCCGGTGAGCAGGAAGCTGCTATAATAGCCATGGGAACCCATGGGTACAAGGGGCTGGAAAAGATTATGTTTGGCAGTGTTGCTGATAAGGTTGTGAAGTCTGCGAGCTGTCCGGTGCTGACCATAAACCCCTATACTTGTTGTAACGTATAAAATCAGGCACTGCTTGTTTTGTCCTCTGGCGCTTATCGCGACAGAGGGCAAAATACATAAAGGCAGCATTTGTACGTATGTAGTGTTGCCGGGGTATTACTCTTTGCAGGTGGCAACTATTCCGTGGCAAAGTGTGCCAGCTTCCTTTTTAGGTGTTTCTTTGCGGACGAGTTGGTCCAGTGAAATATTTGCGAGAAATTGAAAGTCCAGTTTTCTACGGCCAAAATCTTTTTTCGGGAAATGGTATTCAATAAGATCATTCCAGTCACGGGCAAGGGTGCCGGCATCTGGAAGCAGGGCAACGGGATCAACGACGTTGAGGTGCTGTTTTTCCACAATAGCTGAAAGTTTTTCTATAATGGATTGGCGTATCTCTTTTGCATCTTCCTGAAACTTCCTGATACTGTCAAGCCCATCTGTATCCCTCATATAGATATGTTCCGGAATATCAAGAAGGAGAAGTGGCACACTGTTTCTGCCAGTCAATGATTCGTAGTCATTAATAAGGAGTTCAGCTGCTTCTTCCTGACTCGATATCCATAACCAGTAATTTTCAGGAAGCGTTCCAGAACTATACAACAGCTTCCATGCCTGGAGCCGTCTTCGAAGTGTTCCCGGGCGCGGTTGACTGAGATTGGCTTTGATACGCATCAGTTCTGAAAAAGGGTCGTCCTCTTCTCCTACTTCCGATGCTTCTCCTCTTAGTTCTTCAAAAAGAGCCATCTCGGTATCATCAATATCCGAGAGTGTACTTGCCAGTTCGGCTTCTTCTTTATCCAGGAATTCAGCAAGAACCAGAATCAGACGAGCCTGCCAGAGAGCTGCGATTGCTGTTTCAGCATCGGTTTCAACGGTTGCTGTCGCAGGCTTGCCGAGTAAGGAGTTCATAATTGCCTGATGATTATGGTCACCTTGGTCCTGTTTTTTTGAAAGGTGAGCAAGTGTTAAACCACTCATCTGTTCGGCAAATCCATCCTTGCTGCTTTTGATTTCCTTTATAAGTCCGAGAAATCTATCCCTGTCTTTTCCAAGAATAGATGGAGTATGGACTTGACAGATTCCCCGTTCCATGAAAATATCATCAGCTGACGATTCTTCTGCATCTGGGGTTGCTTCTACTGGTTGTAAAAGATTCAGAGTATCGGGAAACAGGAGAAGACAGTTTCGCAGGTGACGAGGCAGGATTGTTTCTGGAAAATAAAGACTATTGAGTGATTGCATATGGAATCGACCGAAGAAAAGAAAAATAGTAATGTATCATTTTATATTACGGCGGCAGTGTACGTTCTTTTTAATCTGCGCCTCGCGCCGGACCCGTTGACGTCTCTTTTGGCAACTGGTAAACAGGTTTTGTTTACTGCTCCCTATGTAATTGGAATTACATTTGTTGTTGTGTCTGTTATCCAATATGCAGCAAAGGGAGAAAAAGTTCCCTGGATTTCACGAATCAGGTTGTTTTTTACCATAGGAATTTTTGCTGGACTTGTCTATGCAATTTATGATTACACCGGTGGCGGGCTGGTGCAATAGAGAGTGTTGATCGCTACTTTTTCTTTGAACTGAGGAATTCTTTGGTTTTTTGGAGGTCCTCTTTTGTTACAAGGTCTTTTTTCTCGTCGTACACGTCATCTAACAGGGCACCTGCCGACATGCTTTTTCCGTCTGTATAGTTGTAACTTTTTACGCCGTAGCGAAGAATGCCTAATTTTCGTAAGATCAGCACACATTGCTGGAATATGTTTTTCATAAAGTACTCCATTTTCAAAACAGTTTAATAAAGGGTCGGATCACTGGTGTCCAGCTTAGATTAAGCCGGGTGATACGTTAAATAATTATTCTCCTAAAAAACTGTATCAGAGAATAGCAGCAGGAATCCAGATGAAAAAAACGATTAGCCTTTTTATATTGATATTTTGTATTGGTGTTTTTAGCGGATACTATTGGAAAGTCCTTCAGGAAGGGCAGCAAATTACTCTTGAGGATAAACGGAATAGGCTGCTGCAGGTACGCACGGAAGAGTATGAACCATCATGCACGGAGCTTCGGAATACAAACAAACCAACGCTTACAACCAGGGGATCCGATCATTATATCGTGATCGTAAGAAAAACAGATTTTTTTGTTGTTGGCTTGAACAGTGAGGCTGGTAAAGCCCCGATTACTGCCTGGTGGGGTGCAGAACTGAGTAATGCTTTAAGGCAGTCCTGTGAATAGGGGCTGACCTGTAATGGTACGTTTATACTTTTCGGCCAAAAATATATTGTCCACAGGTATGGTTTTTAAACTCTGCAATATCGGGGAGGTGTCCCCATTCTGAAAACCCATATTTCTTTAAAAGAGCGATGCTAGTCCGGTTGGTATCCAGTAGAATGGCAAAGAGATTATGGAGTCCCAGGGTTGGTGCCATTTCCAGTGCCGTTTGCATAAGATGCTTTCCCACTCCTTTCCCTCTGTGATCCTTTTCCACATAGTAGCTTATTTCAGCCACATTTTGCAGGGCCATTCTTCCTTTTCGATGGGCGCTGAGACTGCACCATCCAATAATTGTGGAGCCTGTGTTGTCTTCAATAACTAAAATAGGATATTTTTCAGAACCGTGGCTACTAAACCACTCCTGGCGAGACTCCACCGTAAGGGCTTCAGTGTCGGCGGTACAATTTCCTTCTGCAACTGCCTGGTTGTAAATGGTTACAATCTGCTGAAGGTCGGTCTGTCTGGCAATACGTATTTGCATGGCTATCGGAAGGGGAGTATATAGTATGTGTATTGGTTTTTTGTTGCTTTATTGGTAACTATTTTCGCCAATACCTGGTAACTGACAAACCACTGCACTGAAATTGTTCAGATGTGCTCCAGATTCGTTCATTTCGGAGTCTCATTCTTCGCTTACCTGACATTTGAAGCGTACTAGTGTTACGTGAGAAGGTCAAAACGGGCGAATATGGAGTGTAGCTGAATAATTACTCGTATTGTAAGTATGAACTTGCTTGAGTCAAGCAACTCCTGATTATCTCAACACCGTCGTTTGTATATATGTTCTATCTCCATATTTCCAACAAAACTGAAAATCTTATCACTCAGCTTGCAGAAGTACTGCATCTTGATACGAGCCGTGATCCCTTCAGTCCTGAGTATTTTCTGATTCAGAGTCAGGGAATGGAACGTATGCTCTCCCAGAGACTGGCTACACGATTTGTTTCATGGTGCAACTATGAATATATGCTTCCCACCCGTTTTTTTTCCTTGATAGCAGAGCGTCTTGGGGTGGAAGCGGGGCATGAAGAGTATGCACGGGATAAACTCTGCTGGCATCTTGAAACGATTTTTCGTAATCTCAGCGTTGAAGATGAAACGTTTGTTCCCTTGAGTCGTTATGTCGCAGATGATAGAAACGGCATCAAACGCTATCAGCTTGCGCAGCAACTGGCAAATATATTTGATCAGTACCAGATTATGCGGCCTGCTATGATAGAAGGATGGGAGCGCGGAAAACGTGCGACGGATAATCCTGCTGAAATATATCAGTTGGAGCTCTGGAATATACTGCGTGATCGTATTGGCCATTCCAGGCATCGTGGAGTTTTTCTGCGTGATTGTATAGAGGCATTGACAGCGACAAATGATGATGTCTTGTTACCTGAACGCCTTTCTGTCTTTGGCCTGCATACCCTTCCGCCTGTCCTGCTGAGCTGTCTGCAGGCATTGGCTGAGACCTGTGAAGTGCATTTCTATCTTCTCTCTCCCTGTAAGGAGTTCTGGGGAGACCAACAGACCCGCAGGTCGCAGTTGAAAACAGAAATTTCAGCGCTTGGAAGTGGAAAAGAGTTCGTAGAACATGAGCCTGTAAGCCACCCTTTGCTAACCTCCCTGTGTCAGCAGGGCAGGGATTTCCAGAATATGCTTATGGAGGATATGGAGATTGGTGGTGAATTTTCGAGTTTTGCAGACCCGTTTGATCCGAAGAAACCTTGCCTGTTGCATAAAATACAGTCTGATCTGCTCGGAGGCGAGGTGAAAGGAGATGGTGACCTTGTTGCCAAGGATGATTCCGTGGTTGTTGTCTCTGCTCATTCTCCTCACCGGGAAATAATGATCCTTAAAGATCGTATTTTACACTGGCTGGATAATGATCCTGAGCTGGCGTTAAAGGACATTGTCGTTATGGCACCTGATATCCAGGAGTACAGCAGTTTAATTCCAGCTGTTTTCCATGAGATACCACATTCCATAGCGGATAAAAATCCTATTTTGAGCAATCCGTCTCTTAGTGTCTTTTACCAGTTTCTCGAGCTCTGTTCCGGTCGCTTTGGCTGGAGTGAAGTGTTGGATCTTCTGGGGTGCGAAGAGGTCTATCCACGTTTTGATATTCATACGGATGAACTCGATCTTGTCCGGCACTGGGTACTTTCATCTGGGGTTCGATGGGGACTGTCTGCTGGCCAAAAGCAGGATATGGGGTTGCCTGGAAGAAAAGAATGTACCTGGAGAAGTGGAATTGATCGGTTGTTGATGGGGTATGCGACCGGAGTGCAAAACGATGTTGACGGAATCCTGCCATATTCGGATATTGAAGGAAGCCTGGCTGCCCCTCTTGGCGGGCTCTCTTTTTTCTGTGATCTTCTTGAGCAGGCAGCGGAGCAGTTTGGAGGGAAACATAGCCTGAAGCAATGGTCTGAGATTTTGATAGGATTTTCAGAACGACTTTTTGTGACAATTGATAATAACGGGTTAACCGATTTGTATGGAATACTCACGGATCTTGGCCTGCAATACGGCAGTCAACATCAGGAAGATGTGAGCTTTGACGTGGTGCGATTATGGTTTAAGGGGACCGCTGAAGAGAAACGATCAAGTGCAGGATTCTTACGTGGTCAGCTGACATTCTGCTCCATGTTGCCCATGCGTTCTATTCCCTTTGAAAAAGTATGCCTGCTGGGACTCAATGATACGGTATTTCCCAAAAATGATTTTCACCCACCCTTTGACCTTCTTGGTGAGGCCTCGCTTCCGGGAGACAGGTCTCGTAGGAGAGATGACAGATATCAGTTTCTGGAGGCGATTCTTTCGGCCCGGGGAAGTCTTTATTTGAGTTACATTGGGCAGTCAATTCGCAGTAATGATACACTCCCCCCATCTGGTGTTGTTTCGGAACTACTTGAGGTCACTCAATTGTATAAAGTTTATGGATTGGTAGATGTTCATCCGTTGCACGGATTTTCCTCTTTGTACTTTTCTGGAAACAGTGATTTGTTTAGTTATAATAGCGATCTGATGAGGGTTAGTTCTGCTTTGCGTGACACTTCTGATACGGTAGAGCCATGGTGGCAGGGGCGTGTTGAAGAAAAAAATAATGGAGTAGCTACCGTTGCTGAACTCTCATTGTTTCTCAAAAATCCGCAAAAATATTTTGTCCGTAATGTTTTGGGTGTCTATCCCGGGAGCCAGGAAAATATAACAGATGAGCATGAACCCTTTGTGCTTGATACTCTTCAGAAGTATCTGGTGGAGCAGGATATGGTACAAACGGGGGCAGGAAAAAACGATCAGCAATTACAACGACAGCAAATCCAGGCAGCAGGCCAATGGCCTCTGGGGACACCGGGTGATATTGATTTTATCGAAAAGCAGCAGGAAATGCTTCCCTTTGTGGAGCGTGTAATCAGGCAAAAAGAAAAGGAGCGTGAAAATGACAGGTTTATTCAGGGAGAATTTTATGATTTACATCTGTCTGGCAGAATAGGTTCTCTGTATTCCAACGGTTCTTTTCTGTTTCGTTATGCTCGATTAAAAGGGCAGGATGTCTTGAATGGCTGGCTGCACCACTGTCTTATGGCTATCTGCCTTGATGACCCCAAAGAAACCATATTGCTGGCAAAAGATACGGAAGTTGTTTTCCCTGCTGGAAGTGTTGAGAGAGAAGATCTACAGATGTTGATTGAACTGTTCCGGGAAGGACAGCAGTCCCCATCCCGGTTATTGGTTGAACCGGCGTTTGCCTGTGCTCTGCAGAGTGTGAAAACTGAGAAAAGTGGCAAAGGGGATCCTGCTGCAAAAGCGATAACAGCCGTTGAGAAAATATTTAATAGCGGATTTGAACCTGAATGGGAACTGCTCTACCAGGGCCAGGATCAGCAGGCTATAATGAGTCAGGACTTCTTTGATCTCTGTGACTGGTTTTATGAATCTATCTGGAAGAGAGCAGATGTTAGAGATATCTAGAATTATAGTAACGATGAAACTTTAAAAAAGGTTTTGTAATCTGAACCATGGAACTTTCACCAAAACACTTATCCAACGATATTCAATCATTTGATGCTGCTTCAACCATCCTTAACCGGGGCGTCAATGTGGTGGAGGCAAGTGCTGGAACCGGAAAAACCTATGCCATTGCGATGCTGCTCCTCCGGTTTGTTGTTGAGTTTGGGGTGGGTGTGGAAGAAATACTGGTTGTCAGCTATACCCGTGCGGCAACCGAAGAATTGCGTTCCAGAATCCGTAAACGCCTGGTGGAGGCTAGAACCGTTTTAACTGGGAGTGTTACCAGTGATAATGATGCCGCCCTTCTGTCATATCTGAATACGCTTTCCAATAAAAAGCTGGCTATTGCCAGGATTGAGGCAGCCCTGCTCGATATGGATCGGGCGGCAGTATTTACCATTCACGGTTTCTGCCAGCGAATGCTTCAGGAACAGGCGTTGGAATCCGGGCAGCTTTTTGATATGGAACTCACCGCCGATATCAGCCAGATCCGGAGTGAGCTTGTCGCTGATTACTGGCGTACATACATGTATGGGCTGTCGAGCTTTCACTGTTCACTTTTTCTCAGTCAGTTTTCCAGTCCGGATGCGTTGTATCAAACAGTCCAGGGGGTGGGGGCTGAAGATCTCATCGAACCGGATATCCAGAGCACTGTATCCGATGCCCTGCTGCAGGTAGATACGGGTTACATCAAACTTTTGCAATGGTGGCAGAAGGATTCTGCGCTACTTGAGGAATGTTTTACACGCGGGATAGCTGCAGGAAAATTTAAGAAAGGATTTGCTGACAATTTTCCGGAGTGGTGGCAGAGTTGTGTGGAGTTTTTTGCAGATGATGAACGGCGTCTTCCGGCAGGCATTGCCCTCTTGGGAAGATCGGCTCTGATGGAAGAACTGAATGGCACTAAGCTACGAGGCAAGGTAAAGAAGCTTGCATTTCTGGAGGAGTTTCCTCTGGGGGATGATAACGTTGATTTGTTCCTTGAGTCCTGCACACACTCTGTGCTGAGCCTGCGCATTCATCTTGCCAGTGAATTACAGACGGGGTTACGTGACCGCCTTCTTTCACGGGGACGTTTTTCTTTTGATGATCTGGTACTCTCTCTTGCCAGGGCTTTGGATGGGCCGCGACGTGAAGAGTTGCAGCGGGTACTGGCCAGTCGTTTTCAGGTGGCATTGATAGATGAGTTTCAGGATACGGATGCTGCCCAGTATCGTATTTTTTCAAGTTTGTTTGGAGGAAAGCAAAAACAACATTTTCTCTATCTGATAGGAGACCCTAAACAGGCCATTTATAAATTTAGAGGAGCTGATATTGCAGCCTATTTTCAGGCCAGGAGATCAGCGGATTATCTTTTGGGGCTTGAGAAAAACTATCGTTCAAACCCTCTGCTTGTTGAAGCGGTAAATACGCTGTTTCTGCAGAAGAAGGATGCTTTTGTCAGTCCGGAACTTCAGTATAACAGGGTGGCTGCTGCCAAATCCGCCGAGTGCTGGCAACTTCGGGTTGATGATTCCGTTCAGACAGCCATGGTTGTCTGCAGTCTGGAATCGCCGGATGACGATGGGGTGAAACCGTGGACATCCGGAAAAATCCGGGACCGGCTGGAGTCGTATGTGGTCGCTGAAATCAGGAAATTACTTCTGGGGGGATCACTGCTTACAGGTAGTGGTGACCAACGGGCTGTTGCAGCAGGGGATATTGCCATTCTTGTTCGTAGCAATAGGCAGGCGGAATCCTTTCAGGAGGCCTTGGCGGTTGCACGAATTCCAGCTGTCGTTCTAAGCAAAAAAACTGTATTTGAAACTGAGGAATGTCGCGATTTATTGCTGGTGATTGAGGCAGTTGCTGCACCCTCAGATATGCGATTGCTGCGTAGTGCCATGAGTTGTAAGTGGTTTGGGCTGAATGGGCAGGAACTGTATAACCAGATACAGGATGAACGGATGACGGATGCATGGCTTTCGCGTTTTCATGAGTATCACCGCCTCTGGCAGGAAAAGGGCTTTCTTGTCATGATAAACTCGCTTCTTGAGGGGGAATCAGTTTTTGAGACACTTTCGGCCCTGCCTCTTGCAGAACGACAGCTGGCAAATATTCAGCATCTTATTGAGCTACTGCAGGAAAAAGAAAATAAGGATACTCTTCACCTGTTTCAGACTCTTCAGTATCTATCCATGCAGATGGAATCTGCTGAAGGTTTTGAACATGCACAGTTACGGCTTGAGAGCGATGAACAGGCAGTTAAAGTGATAACCATGCATGCAGTGAAGGGGCTTGAATATCCAATTGTTTTTTGTCCCTATCTCTGGCATCGCGCAGGGTTCCTGAAACAGGAAAAGAACTGCATTTCCTATCACAACAAAACGCATACCCGTGTTGCTGACCTGGGATCTCCCGATTTTGACTTAAGACGTGAAGAGGCATTGAGAGAGGAGCTGGCAGAAGAGACCAGGCTGCTCTATGTTGCTGTCACACGAGCAAGCAGTAGATGCTATCTTTTCTGGGCTGATGTTCGGGGCGGGCGCTTTGATATGGCCTCGAATGAATCAGCGCTGGCCTGGATAGTGTCGCTTAAAGAGTGTCAGGGGATCAGTGAACAGACAGCACGGTTTCAAAAACTCTGCAACGATGCCTCCGTGGAAGTACAATCCGTTTCAGCTTCCATTGAAGAGAATTCGGGGATTTTGACTGGCACACTTGAGCTTCCGATGTTGTCGTGTAGAATATTTTCCAGGGCCTCTCTTCCCGGTGAGTGGCTGATGAACAGTTATTCAGCACTTGCAGGATCCGGGCATTCGTTTGTGGGGGCGGTGCGATCTGTTACGGAAGAAGATACAACATTTCCTCAGATTCATAGCCTTCCTTCAGGGCCTGATTTTGGAAATGTGGTCCATGGGCTGCTTGAGGATTACTCTTTTAGCCTGCTTGCAGGGGGTAGTGATTATGGGGCAGAGTGTCAGGGACAGTGCAGTCGTTTTGGAGTGACAGCTGAAAGTGATCAGTTGATGAATCTGTTGCGGGATGTCACAGGGACACCGTTATATACTAAGCAGGATGGAGTGTTATTTGCTCTTGCAGATCTTGATAAACGGGATCTGTTAAAGGAGATGCCCTTTTATTTCCATCTTCAGGAAGGAACCACAAAACGAATAAATGAAATTCTGCATTTTTCATCCGTGGTACAGCCTGTACAGGAGAGGAAGCTGAAGGGGTATCTTACCGGTTTTATAGATCTGGTTTGCCGTTATCGAGGGAAATATTATGTTATGGATTATAAGACTAATTATCTCGGACCTCGTTTAAATGATTATGGCGGGGAGAGTTTAGTGGCGGCCATGCGTGACCATAACTACGGACTCCAGTACTGGATTTATATCCTGGTGCTGCACCGCTATCTGAAGGCTACACTTCCTGAATATGATTATAGCCGGGATTTTGGCGGAGTGTTTTATCTCTTTGCCAGGGGGATGAGCCCAGCATATCCAGGAAATGGACTGTTTTTTGATATGCCGCAACACGAAGTGATTGAGAGTTTGTATGATTGTCTGGGGGCGAAATGATACAGGAAAAAAAAGTCCGTCTGCTGGATAGTCAGTTTGGAAAATTTCTGGCAGGTCGTTCCGGTTTTTCAGGCGTGGAACGTGATCGTTTTCAGGAACTTGTCTGCAGGTTGTCTGTAAGTCTAGGGAGTGGCGATTCCTGTATTTCAGTAACTGATATTGAAAAAGGTCTTGTCGAAAGATCAGGGTTTGCAGATGATGGAAAAGGTGGCGGTCGTAACGTCTTGTGTCTTGTCGGGAACCGTCTTTATATGCAGCGTTTTTTTGCCTATGAAAAGTCTCTTTCTGAAAAAATTAAACATCGTATTGCTGGTTCCACCGAGCTTTTTGTGGATGACGTGCTTCTTGATACTCTGTTTACGGAAGCAGAAGATAAGGAACCTGACTGGCAGAAAGTTGCTGCTATTCAGGCATTAAAACATGCTTTTCTGATTGTCTCCGGGGGGCCAGGTACCGGAAAGACAACAACCGTGGTGAGGATTCTTGCCCTGCTCCAGATTGCTACAGGGGGGCAGTTAAGGATTGCCCTTGCAGCTCCAACGGGAAAAGCGGCGATGCGCCTTCAGGAATCCATATCCGTGTCTGTTCAAGGACTCTCTCTTGATACGTCCGTTGTCCAAAGCATTCCTGAAAAAGCTTCGACCCTGCATCGCCTTCTTGGCGGTAAGCGGTATTCGCCATTCTTTCTTCACAATGAAGAGAATCCCCTGATATATGATGTTGTGGTTATCGATGAGGCGTCCATGGTGGATCTGGCACTGATGAGTAAAGTGGTTGCAGCCCTTCGCCCGGATGGTCGTTTGATTCTTTTGGGTGATAAGGACCAGCTTGCATCAGTGGAATCTGGAACTGTGCTGGCTGATATGATTCGGGCACTGCCTGCTAATACCGTGGAGCTGCAGCGAAGTTATCGTTTTGATAAGGGGATTAAGCAATTTGCCGCTGCAATTAATCGAGGGGATTCCGAGGCTGCCTGGACACTCATGTGTGCAGACCTTCCGGATAATGTAAGCCTGCTGGACGATGATGCGGCTGAATATGGCGGCAAACGGTACTGCAGTTATATGGAAGCTGTTCATAAATCCAAGGTGCTTGCTGACTATCCGGAACTGTTCCGGCTGTTCCATTCGTTTAAAATTCTTTGCGCTCTGCGTCATGGGCCCGAGGGAGTGCAGGGGCTGAATGAGCAGGTTGAAGCCTATCTGAGTCGGAAGGGCTGGAATGGTGTTGACACGGAGTGGTATGCCGGCAGACCCGTACTGATCACGAAAAATGAATATGGCCTTGAGCTCTACAACGGAGATATTGGGATTTGTTTGCCTGATCCCGAGAACCCGAAGATACTGAAGGTGTGGTTTGAACGTTTGGACGGCAGTTTGCAGGGGTTGCTGCCGGGCAGGCTTAGCAGTTATGAAACTGTCTATGCTCTAACCATACACAAGAGTCAGGGGGCGGAGATTGGAGAGGTGGTCGTTGTCCTGCCTGCACAGGCATCGGCGGTTGTTACCAGAGAGTTGTTGTATACAGCGGTTACCCGGGCAAAGGACCGGGTAAAGATCAAAACAAAGCGATCAGTTTTTGATTTGGCAGTTGCGGCAAAAATTAAGCGTCACAGTGGGCTGGCCGAATGGCTTTAGATAAACACCCTTACACTGATCCTGGTGATGCGAGTGTCTGGTTGTGTTGTGAGAATATTTTCTAAGAAATTACTTCTTTAAATGCAGCAATCCGTTTGTCCAGAATCGATAGGCAGGTTTCCATTCCGTCAAGCTCTTGCTTTTGTGCTGCCAGCTCCATAATTTCGGCCATCTGGCATACAGCAAGTGCACTGACATTGGCAGCAGCACCTTTCACAGAATGGGAATGGAGTCTTATTTCAGGTGCATTTTTCGAAGCAACAGCATCTGCTAGCTTTTTCTGTAATGATGCTATGTTCTTGGTGAATGCGTTGAGTATCTTTTCCATTATTGCTTCGTCGTTCATAATACGCTGGAGCAATGCACTGCGATCGAAAACTACCAGTCCTACTTTGTTACCAGGTTCTGTTTTCGCTTCTGTCGCAGCTATTTTTCCAATACTGCGGGTTTTTAGCCACTTCTCTACTATATCTACCAGATCCTGCTGGTCTAAAGGTTTGCTGATATAATCATCCATACCGGCGGCCAGGCATTTCTCACGATCACCCTGCATGGCATTTGCGGTCATGGCAACTATCACCGCCTTCTGCCTGGGTGAATTCTCCCAGGATTCCAGGAGACGGATGGCTTTGGTGGCTTCGAATCCATCCATTTCAGGCATCTGACAATCCATAAGAATCAGGTCAAAAGATGTATCTTCCAGTTGCTGCAAAGCTTCTTTGCCGTTCTCAGCAATGGAGATCTTGAATGCCATCTTGGTCAGGATACCCTCTGCGACCAGCTGGTTTACATGGTTGTCTTCCACCACCAGGATATGGGGCGCCTGTCGTTTTTCCGTATCAACCTTATGGGTGGGTACTTTCGGGTTATCGTTATCAACAATAACCTTCAAGCCTTCACAATCTGTTTGGTCGATAGTGCTGGAGGGATCACGCTGTGTTGTCTTCTTTAAGCGAGCTGTAAAACTGAAAACAGAACCTTTGCCCTCCTGGCTTTGAACTTCAATTACCCCGCCCATCATTTCGCAGAGCTGCTTTGAGATTGCAAGCCCAAGTCCTGTGCCGCCAAAGTTACGGGTGGTACTCCTGTCTGCCTGGCTGAATGAGGAAAAAATATGTTGCCGGGCAACTTTGTTGATTCCGATACCCGTATCATGTACCTCAAAATGAACAAGACAGTGCAGGGTGTCTTCATCTTTTATCTGTACCTGGATGGAAATTTCCCCATGTTTTGTAAATTTAAAAGCATTTCCAAGAAGATTTACAATAATTTGTCGTAGTCTGGTTGGGTCTCCTTGTAAGAGCTCCGGTACGGCAGCGTCGACCATTGTATTGAATTTCAGATCCTTTTCACTGGCCTTAAAGGCCATCATTTCGCTGATCTCATCGAGGAGTGAACGGATGTCCAGGTCAATGCTTTCCAGAGTGAGTTTGCCCGCTTCGATTTTGGAAAAATCAAGGATGTCGTTTATGATTGTAAGGAGTGATCTCGCACTTGTAGAGACGACTTCTGCAAGTTTTTTCTGATCGGGGGTAAGGCCAGTATCAAGGAGCAGTCCGTTCATGCCGATGATACCATTCATTGGGGTGCGGAGTTCGTGGCTCATGTTGGCCAGAAATTCTGACTTTGCCCTATTGGCGATTTCGGCCTGGCTGGCATTTGCATTCGCTCGAATAGTTTGTGCTTTCAGTTCTTCTTTGTTTGCGGCTTCCAGTCGTTTTTTTTGAATAATAACAAAGGCCATCCAGGCCACCAGTCCAGCGCAAGCCGCAGCAAATAGGACACGGGTGATGATAGGTACAAGAGAGGGATTCCAGGGATACAGGCTTAGCAACTGAACGCCTGTAAGTGAGGTGTCATGGGATATCGTATTAAAGGTGATGTTTGAAATCTGAAGTTCCCGGGAGGCGAAATCATAGGGCAGTGGTTCCAGAAGTTCGTTTGCAAACTGCCTGCTATTTCGTATTGTCTGTCGCTGCTTCTCTTCCATTTGGAAGGCAGTCTTGAAGAGCCATCCCTGTTTGTTGGTGGCAAAAATGACCCCATCAGCGTTGAGAAGCAAGAGAGGGTTCTTTTCTTCGGCAAGAAAGGAATCCAGGCGCTGAAGGCCGATTTTGATAACGGAGACGCCGATAACTTTTTCGTTATGCATTACAGGAACAGCATGATAAATACCACGCTTTCCGGTTGTTATTCCTTTGGCTATGTAGGTGGTCGGAGTTGCTGAGTTCAGGGTTTTGCTGAAGTACGGGCGAAAGGCGTAGTTTATTCCAGTGAGGGTATTCTGGTTTTCTGCGCCATAAGGAGTGCAGGCAACAACTGTTCCCTCCCGGTTCATTATGTAGATAAGGGCAACGCCTGAATTTTTTTTGGTAAAGAGAATCTCGGCAAGTATCTCCTTGTTGTCCGGTCTGCTTTTTCCCAGTAACAGGGTTATAATGTTGGGGTGAGTCGAAAGGCGCTTTCCTGGTTTTTGGATAGTAGCCAGAAGTTCTTTGTCTATTACTCTGATCAGTTTAAGGTTCTTGTTTTCTGCTTCGGCGTAGGAGTTGCTTTTGTATGTATTGCTGGTTGCTTGCCAGGTAAGTGTGCCAGTTATAAGCATGGCTACAAGAATGGATATTATGGAATGATTTTTTTTTGGCATGGCAGGGTGTCAGGTTTCAAGCTTTGATTGTGCAAACCAAGGATATATCTCCACCGTGGGCATCAATTTCCTTTTTCCCCTGGTGTCTTTCTGGCTGTAAATATTAAGGATAGAACTTACTGAATCGTATGATAAACCGAACAAATAGTCAAAGTATGAAGATGTATTGTTAAAAAAGATAGGCCCTGCAGTGCGGGACAGCTGTTTTATTGGTCTCTAGGGAAAAGTTCCGTGAAAAAAAAGAATCCATGAGATAGACTGAGTTAGGATATAAATGAAAATAAAATGCGGGTAGGCTGTGCTGGTTGGGTCGATTAATGGCTGATGTTGCGCAGGGAGTGCCTAAATAGAAGCGAAAGGGGTGGACGGATGGGTGGTTTTTTTGACAAGATTTTTAACTGGTTTGAGTCAACTCATATTCAGGAGCAGGTGACTGATGTTGATTTTATAGGACTTTTTACCAATCCCTGGTTTATGGTTCCATTTGTGCTGGTCATACTGTATCTTCTTTACAAGCAAGCATTTAAGGATATTATCGTTATTGTTGCATTTATTGCTGTTTGGTGGGTCAGCGGAACCGAGTATATGGCCACGCTGATAGTTGGAGGTGAAGTGCAGATAACTAAAATCCTTCCGGTGGTTTTCGGAGGGGCGGGTCTGCTTGGCTTTCTTATTTACATATTTTTCGGACGATCTGACTGATATGGCTGGCTGCTACATCTCGCAATTATTCGGGCGCAGGGGGGTAATGAACCATGCAGTTTCGTAATGGTGTTTTTATTATTACCGAGGAACGATATTGCCCTTTGTACAACGTCGGTGAAGAGTTGCATGTTGAAGAAGGAGTGCTGAGGCTTCCTGCGGCTAAACCTACCTGTCTTACCCTGACAAGGGACCTTATTGAACTTGCCTCGGAAGATGTGGCCTTTGAGCACTATCTTCAGGGAAGTAGGCAGAAGACAAAGTTTGAGTGTGGTGGCTGCACTGGAATTATTCGTTTTGAATTTAAGAAAGAGAAGGAATTTGCCACTATTCAGATGAAACTGCTTGCAGCAGCAGATCGTCGTGAAAAATTAAAGTCAGTTGCCAGGTTTGCAGGTCTTTTGCGAACCGTTGAAATTTTCCAGCCATTATCCGACGATGACCTTCTTGATCTCGCCACTCTTCTGAAGCTTGAAGATTATCATTGGGGATTTCCCATACTTCAAAAAGGTGATCCTGCCTCGAACTTGTTTATTATTGTTGAGGGTAGAGTGGAGGTTATGGATGAAGATGGAGTCACTCTTGCAGAGATAGGGCGTGGCAATGTTTTTGGTGAAATGAGTCTGTTGTCAGGAGATAAGGTGACCACTACTATTATGGCCATGGAACCCTGTAAGATTGCAAGCCTCAGTCAGAAAAACTTTCGTCATGTTTTGAACCGCTTCCCGGCACTTCAGGTGTTTTTCTATAAACTCCTAGTGAGCAGGATCACAACGATTAACTACCAGCGTGCCGAAGAACTTGCTTCTGGAATGGTTGGTCAACTTGCAGATATTCCACCTCTTGAGCTGTGTCAGATGATTAATTCAAATCAAAAAACAGGTCGTTTAAAACTCGATATCGGCCAGCAAAAAGCAAGTCTTCTCTTTAATGAGGGAGAGCTTGTTTCTGCAGTTTATGGTTCTAAAGAAGGGCGAGAGGCTTTTTATGATTGCCTTGCCATTAGTGAGGGGCGCTTTAAGTTTGTTCAGGGATTGAGTCTGAAGGAACTGGAGTTTGATGTCCTGGGTGGCTTTATGGGCATGTTGATGGAAGGGATGAAGCGTATTGATGATGAAAGCTAACCGGTTGTTCTTCTGTGGATTGTTGTTGAGTGTTGCTGTTCTGTGTTTCTCTGTTTCTGCATGGTCGATTGAAGGCTCTCCTAAGGAAAGTGAGCAGTGGCTCACTGCGCACAATACCTATCGTACGTTGCATGGCGCATCACCCGTAGTCTGGTCAGAGAAGCTCGCTGCCAGTGCTTTGGCCTATGCGAAAACCTGTCCTTCCGGTCATTCCGGTTCGGCTTATGGGGAGAATTTGGCCTGGGCCTCCTATGATATGACCATAGGTGGTACGGTAAAAAAGTGGTACGATGAGGAATCTCTGTATGATTATGAAAATCCTGGATATGTACCAGGTGTCGGCCATTTTACCCAGATAGTGTGGAAGGAAACCACTGCCATTGGTTGCGCCCATGTTGCAGGTTGCGGAGCGGATCATTCGCTGATGGCAAATACCTGGGTGTGTCACTACTCTCCTCCGGGGAACTATCGCCGCCAGTTTCCGGAAAATGTTTCCCCGCCCCTTGGCAAAAAGTAGGGTTGAAAGTCAGAATACCTGTCCTTTTCGTCTCAAAATTTTATCGCAGCTTCTTTTCTTGCTTTCATCTCAATGCTTCTCCTTGTAGTATGCAACCTGTCTAAAAAAACGAGTTTACTAATAATACTATTTGAAAGAATAAGGAGTATGGAAATGAAAAAAAAGATGGAAAAATCCCTGAATAAGCAGGTGAATGCCGAGATGTATTCCAGCTATTTATATTTGGCTATGGAGTCTTATTTTCAGTCCATTAGTCTTGGTGGGTTTGCAAAATGGATGCGTGGTCAGGTTCAGGAAGAGATGTTTCATGGAATGAAAATATATGATTATGTGCATGAACGTGGCGGCAGAGCGCAGTTTGATGCAATCGCTAAACCTGAAACTGAATGGGCCTCACCATTGGCCGCATTTGAACATATCCTGGCGCATGAACAGAAGGTAACGGAACTTATCAATGATCTAATCGATGTGGCACTTGATGTTCGTGATCATGCAGCAAAGGCATTTCTGGACTGGTTTATTATTGAACAGGTTGAAGAGGAATCTACGGTTGGTGACATCGTAGAGCGCCTCCGTTTGATTGGAAATGATTCCAGTGGATTGTTTATGCTTGATTCGGAACTCGCCAAGCGGGTGTTTACTCTTCCTGTAAAATAGTTACGGGAAGCCTTGTTTTCCGGTGGTGAGTGTTTAATTTGTTTCTGATAGAGATTCTCACCATTGGAGGCTTGTAGATGAACAGAAAAATAAAGAAAAGGGTGCTCGCCCTTTTGGCAGGCAATGATCTGCTGTATGCTCGAGAGGAACTTGGGCAATTTGATGAGCATGGTTTGGTAAATCCACTTTTTTCCGCGCTGTATAGGCCAGAGGAAATGTTGCGATGGCACACTGTGACCATTTTTGGCGAGGTTCTTGACCGTTTGGCAAAGAAAGATATGGAAGCGGCGCGGATAGTTATGCGGCGTTATCTCTGGAGCCTAAATGATGAGTCCGGCGGTATTGGCTGGGGAGCACCCGAGGCCATGGCTGAAGCCATGTATCATCACGATGGCTTATGTGACGAATATTTGCATATGTTGATGTCGTATATGCGTCAGGATGGTCCCCTTGAACATCAGGATGGTAATTTTCTTGAACTGCCTGGGCTGCAGTGTGGCGTGCTTTGGGGGATTGGCCGGCTGGCTGAAAGACGTGCTGAAACCCTGATTGAAAAAAGTGCTGTCCCTGACCTGCTGGCCTATCTCGTCTCTCAGGATCCCACGGTTCTGGGGTTGGCTGCCAGGGCTCTGGGGCTTTTAGGGGGCAGCGACTTTTTCAATGAATTGCAACCGCTGTTGGATGATAAACGGTCAGTTCGTTTGTATCTCGATGGTGATATTTCAGTTAAGACTGTTTCCGCGCTTGCTGCGGATGCCTTGAAAAAGGTGCATGTTCAGCAAGCTGCGTAATCGATAACCTTTACAGCAAAGAGTTCAGTTGTGTTAGATACACCAATTTCTCATCTCGGCTTTCTTCAGTTTGAGATTGTTGCAGGTGACATTCCACGAAATCTTGAGCAAATCAAGTCGGCTCTTGTTGAATTGGCTCCGTCTCCAGGGAGTTTGATTGTTCTTCCTGAGATGTGGGCCACCGGCTTTGTCTATGAAGAGCTGGCTGTGCTTGCTGAGGAAATTCCTCAACTTCTTGTAGAATTAGAAACTCTTGCTTCTTCCTATGAGATTATTCTTGCGGGGTCTCTTCCCCGTAAAGTGACACAGGGCGATGGAGGAAAAGGTACTCTTGAAAATACTCTTTTTTTCTCAGGAATTGGTGTGGCTGGCAATGATGGGATTTCCAAACAGCACCTGTTTTCACTATGGAAAGAGGACCTCTGGTTTCAGGCTGGCAATCGTCCAGCTCCGATAGAATTGCCCGGGGGAGATTTACTGGGCGGACTTGTTTGTTATGATCTACGTTTCCCCGAGGCGGCACGTTTTCAGTGTCGTCAGGGCGCTGAAATTCTTGTTTTGTCTGCCGAATGGCCTCGTGCCAGAGTTGCTCAATGGAAGGTTTTACTCCAGGCTCGTGCCATTGAAAACCAGGCCTTTGTCGTGGCGGCTAATTGTTGCGGTAATTGGGAAGGAATACGAATGGGGGGACATTCAATGATTGTTGCTCCCGATGGCGAAATTCTAGCAGAAGCAGGCGTGATTCAGGAGTCTTGTTCGCTGCCATTCAACCGGGAAGTTCAAAGAGAATTGCGAGAGCGTTTTAATAGTGTTGCTCCTTCTCCCTGGTCTTTTGAGGATAGTGACAAGGTTGTCTTACTTGATGATTTGACTCGGATTGTGAACAGACGCAGGCGTGCAGGCCAGAAGATTGTTTTTACCAATGGTTGTTTTGATATTCTTCATGCAGGACATGTGGAATACCTACAGAAAGCGAGAAAACAGGGCGATTTTCTGATACTCGGTTTAAATGATGACGCATCCATTCGGTCCATTAAGGGCCCGGCGCGTCCAGTGAATAATGAACAAAATCGGGCAAGAGTTCTTGCTGCTCTTGGGTGTGTCGATGCTGTGGTCCTGTTCGGGGACGATACTCCGTTAAATCTGATAACCACACTCTGTCCCAATGTTCTTGTTAAGGGGGCAGATTGGGCTGAGGAGGATATCGTTGGCGGGGCTGAGGTGCAGGCTGGGGGCGGCAGGGTAGAACGAATAAAATTTAGCAGCCAGACTTCAACAACTGCTGTAATTGACCAGATTAGGGCAATTAGGTAGGCCGTCGTCTGCTTGGCTGGTCAGCACTCCCGACGCTGCGGGAGTGCTGAGTATTAACTATTTTGTTATTCCGTTTCTTCTGCTTTTTTCTCAGTCTCTTTTGGAAGATCAACCAGGCCAAATCCCATCCGGACTTTCTGGTCGATATCTGTAAACATTTCCTGGTGGTCCTGAAGGAAACGCTTTGCATTTTCACGTCCCTGGCCAATGCGTTCATCCTGATATGAGTACCATGAGCCACTCTTGTCAATGATGTCCTGTTCTACTGCAAGATCGAGCAGGTCGCCTTCTTTGGAAATACCTTCGCCATACACAATGTCAAATTCTGCAATCTTGAAGGGTGGGGCAACTTTGTTTTTCACAACTTTTACTTTGGTACGGTTACCAACAATATCCTGACCATCTTTCAGGGCGCCAATTCTGCGGATATCGAGACGCAGAGAAGAATAAAACTTAAGCGCATTTCCACCCGTGGTGGTTTCCGGGTTTCCAAACATTACTCCAATTTTCATTCTGATCTGGTTGATAAAGATCAGGATTGTGTTGCTGCGACTCAAAACACCTGTGAATTTACGCATGGCCTGTGACATAAGACGGGCCTGCAGTCCCATATGGGAGTCACCAACATTTCCATCAATCTCAGCTTTAGGAGTCAGGGCAGCCACGGAATCTATAACAATGATATCCACACCACCAGATCGAATAAGGATCTCAGCGATTTCAAGAGCCTGTTCACCAAAGTCCGGCTGTGAGACAAGAAGATTGTCAACATCAACGCCAAGACGTTGGGCGTAGGCTGTGTCGAGTGCATGCTCTGCATCAATAAATGCTGCGGTGCCACCTTCTTTCTGTGCTTCAGCAACAACGTGAAGGGCCAGGGTTGTTTTACCCGATGATTCAGGGCCATAAATTTCAGCAATCCTGCCCTTGGGGAATCCGCCAACTCCAAGGGCAATATCCAGACTCAGGGCCCCTGTTGAAATAACGGGAATCTTATCAATGGTTGCTCCGCCAAGGCGCATTATGGAACCCTTGCCAAACTGCCGCTGAATCTGGCTGATCGCATTATCTACACTGCCTTCTTTATCTTTTGCTGCCATGTTGTACCCTCTTTATAGATTGTCTGAAATTTTGAATTTTACGAAGCCATCAAGTGTGATGAGTTATTTTGATGTTTTGTTTCTAACAGAGACCGTCTCACAATATCAAGTGCTGTTTGAGCCGTTAAACGTTGTATCTCGTACCTGTTTCCGGAAAAGAGAAAACGCTGCACGGAAGTACTTTTTGTATTTGTCATTCCTATAAGGACAGTTCCCACTGGTTTTTCCTTGCTTCCACCACCTGGTCCTGCGATTCCGGTTACTGATAGAGATATATCGGATCCGCTTTTCTGGTGCATCCCCTGGGCCATGGCTTTAGCGACCTCTTTACTCACCGCTCCCTTACTATTGAGGATGTTTTCATCGACGCCCAGATAGGTTGTTTTCATGGAGTTTGCATAGGAAGTTACCCCACCAAGATAATAGCTTGAGCTGCCGGCAATCGAAGTCATCAGGTGGCTGATCAGCCCACCCGTACACGATTCTGCAACGGAGAGTGTTTTGTTGCTGTCGAGCAATAACTTTCCAACCACCGATTCAAGCGTGTCCTGATCTTTTCCATAGATTGCGGTGCCCAGGGTTTTTTTAAGAAGCCTGGATGTATCTTTAGCCAGTTTGTCGGTTTTCTTTTTATCGTTGCCGCGAATGGTCATGCTGAGGTGAACTTCTGGGAATACAGGGTAATAGCCAATTTCCACATCTGTGTCGAGCGCGAGCTTTTCAACGGCTAGGTTGACGTCACTCTCAGCGATCCCAAAAATTTTGAAGACTTGCTGGACGCTATTTAGCTGGCGCCCTTTATACCATGTGGCGAGTCGAGGCAGCACCTGTTCAACAAGAAGGGTTCGCATTTGATGAGGGATGCCAGGAAGGAAGAAGATTGGTTTTCCGTCATGAATGAGTTGAAATCCGGCCATCCTCGCCTTGGCGTTTAATGTCTCTGCCCCTTCGGGCAGCCAGGCTAGTTTTTCAAGAGAACTGATTGGTTGTCCACTATTCCCGTCGAGATGTTTTCGGATAAGAGAGAGGATCTCAAGATTGGGCATGGTGGGTCGGTTCAGTGCTTTGGACACAGCAACAGTGGTAAGGTCATCATCGGTTGTGCCAAGGCCACCGGTGACGAGCACAAAATCCACTCGCCCGAGTGCTCTATTTAAGGCCTCTCCAATGAGTTTCGGGGTGTCGCCAATGGTGTGCATGGCATAGATATCAAATCCTGCTTCAAAAAGATGGTGGGCAGCAAAGCCACTGGTGGTGTTGGGAATTCTCCCAGAGGTGAGCTCGTTTCCTATGGCAATAATTTCTCCGAGCATTTTTTAGATCCCCGCCTGTTTTCCAACTACAATATGATTGTCGTTAATAGTTTCAAGGAGAACAGGGACGATGGATCCCATCAGTGTGTCATCACCAGGGAAGGCTACGGGGATATAATTGTCGGTGAACCCTGTGAGCAGGTTATCCTTAGTGCGTTTATGCTCGACGAGAACGGGACGTTCTGTGCCAAGAAAACGAGTGTAGAATGTTGTTTTTTTGACATCGGCAAGAGTACGTAACTCTGCAACCCGTTTTTGGCTCACTGCCTTTGGGACCTGATCTTTAAAGCTTGCAGCAGGTGTTCCGGGACGTTTCGAGTAAGGAAAGACATGAAAGTAGGTGCCGTCAATTTCTTCCAGAAGCTTTTTGCTGTTAGCGAACTCCTCTTCTCCCTCTCCGGGGAATCCTGCCAGGATATCGATGCCAATTGCAGCATCGGGGAATGTTGCCATGCATTTATGGATGATTTCACGGAATGTTTCCCGGTCATAGCCCCGACGCATACGTTTGAGAATGGTATCATCGCCACTTTGAAGCGGGATATGGAAATGGGGCATAAAGTTGTCGCAGGACCGCATGGCATTAAGAAGTTTATCTGTGATTTCCTGGGGCTCGATGGAACTGAGCCTGAAGCGAATGTCCGGGTGGGCCTTGCAAATGGCAAGCATGAGATCCGTGATATCATTCTGCTCATCCAGATCGTTTCCATACATTCCAACATGTATTCCAGTAACCACAATCTCTTTGTGGCCCGCTTTTTCAAATCTGGCTGTCTGTTCCAGAACTTTTGCAAGCGACAGACTGCGGTTGGGGCCGCGGGTATAGGGAACGATACAATAGGTGCAGAAATTCTGGCAGCCGTCCTGGACACGAATATAGGCACGGGTACGATCACCGAAACGTTTCATTGGAAGGTTGCAGATCTCTTTTTTGTTAAGGATTCTTCCCATCAGCATGGTGAGGTCGCATGGTGTGTCCTTCAGTGCCGCCTCAACAAGTAGATGCTTATTACCATTCCCGACAATACAGACGGGTGTTTCAACCATTTCAGCAAGCTCGTTTGCGGCCATCTGGGCATAGCATCCGGTGATAACTACCTTTGCTTTTGGGTGGCGACGCATCAATCTGCGGACGGTTTGGCGGGATTGAGAACCAGCTTTTGCGGTAACTGCACAGGTGTTGATAATTACAATATCAGCGTCCTCACCGGGCATGGCTATTCTGCATCCTGATTCTTCAAAGGCACAGAGAAAGGAGGCCGATTCGAACTGGTTGACTTTGCAGCCCAGCGTATTGATAATGATTTTTTTATTCACTGGATTTCACCGCTTCCGATAACAACGTTTTGGTCGTAGATCACTGCAAATTGACCGGGTGTAACCGCCCGTTGCTTTTCAGTAAACGTAATACTGTAATGATCATTTGTTAGTTGCGTAAGTTCTGCTGGTTGTCCCCTATGGCCATAACGGATACGGATAAGGTAGCTTTGCTCAGGTTGGGGGGCTTTGTCGCAATTCCATGAAACGTTTCGTATCTCTATGTGCTTCTGGAATAGTGCATCGTTTTCACCCACAATAATTTGATTGTTATCGGCATCTATACGAATCACGTAGAGGGGGGTAGCGGCTGAAATACCCAAACCCCGGCGCTGACCAATTGTATAGTTGCTTATTCCGTTGTGATGGCCCAGGATTTCTCCGTCAAGGTCTACGATATCACCGGAAGGGATGGGATGAGGCGTACGAGATTCAAGAAAGTGTCCAACGGATTCGTTGCTGAGAAAACAGACATCCTGGCTTTCCTGATTTCTAAAATTTGTAAAGCCATGTTCTTCAGCAAAATCATATACTGCTGATTTTGTCATTGTTCCCAGGGGGAATTTAACCCTTGCCAGCTGCGTCTGCTGTAGTCTGGCAAGGAAATAGGATTGGTCCTTGATGGTGTCATGGCCCTGCTCCAGGTAAAAACAGCCATCCCGCTCCGTTATATTTGCGTAGTGACCGGTGGCAACACGTTCCATTCCTTGGTGCAGTATGGCATCCATAAAGAGCCCAAATTTTATTTCAGGGTTGCAGATCATGCAGGGATTTGGAGTGCGCCCGTCAAGATAAGTACTGGTAAAATAATTCAGCACTTTTTCCTCAAACCGGGCACGTAAATCAATCACGGTAAGGGAAATATTACACTGTGTTGCTATATCCTGAACCCGTTTCAACTGCTGGGCAAAGTCCGGCTGGGCAAGCTGCATAAAAAAACCGTGAACATCGAACTTTTTCTGCAAAAGCAATGCACATACCGTGGAATCAACTCCTCCACTCATGGCTATACCTACTTTTGTTTTTCTCACTTGATCTCTTGATTTAGCATGCGGTGTGCGGTATGGAACATCTGTTCAGAATAAGAAATATTAACTTCTAATAATAGCGTACAATGGATAAAAAAGAAAGTAACAAAGCAGCTTGTCCAGCCATCCCCGAACTCCTTGCTCCAGCGGGAAATTTTGAGAAGATGGTGACTGCAATTCACTATGGTGCCGATGCCGTGTATATGGGTGGTAAGCAGTTCAGTCTGCGTGCAAAGGCGGGGAATTTCAGTGATGAGGACATGGGAAAGGCTGTTCTGTACGCCCATGCCCATGGGGTGAAGATCTATATTACTATTAATATTCTGGCGCATAACCGTGATTTTGCAGGACTTGACAGCTATCTCTTTCAGCTGCAGAAGGCTGGAGTTGATGGCCTGATTATTGCCGATCCCGGTATTTTACGCAGGGCCAGAAAATGTGTTCCAGAAATACCTGTACATCTTTCTACCCAGGCCAATGTAACCAATGCGGAGGCTGCTAAGTTCTGGTTTGAGCAGGGTGTCAGCCGTTTGAATCTTGCGCGTGAGCTTTCTCTTGAAGAAATAGTGGAGGTGCGCAAGCAGTGCAGCGGCGAACTTGAAATTTTTGTTCATGGAGCACTTTGTATATCCTATTCGGGGCGTTGTATGCTCTCCAATTATATGACGGGAAGAGATGCGAATCAGGGTGCTTGTGCCCATCCCTGCCGCTATAGTTATAAGCTGATTGAAGAAAAGCGACCCGGTGAATATTTTCCCGTGGAAGAAGATGAGCGGGGAACGTATATCTTTAATTCAAAAGACCTTTGTCTGCTGGAGGGCTTGCCGGAACTTGTGGCCAGTGGTGCAAGTTCGTTAAAAATTGAAGGGCGAATGAAGTCGATTTTTTATGTTGGTGGGGTCACCCGTATCTATCGGGCGGCGCTTGATTATTTGCGTGATTTGCCGCCCGTTGCCTGGGAGAACCCATCGAAGATTGTATTGCCGGAAATTTTAGTAGAAGAAATTGCAAAAACCGGAACCAGGGGAACCAGTGAGAATTTTTTCAGACAGGCTCCAGGAAGTTCTGAAATGCTCTATAACAGCCCGAGAGTACAGATGGAAGTTGAACCCGTTGCTGTGATAAGAGAAGAGGGTGATGCACCACTGGTCGAGGCGAGGAATGTTTTGGAAACCGGAGATCGGGTGGAGTATATGCTCCCCGGGATTGAATGTATTTCTTTGAAAGTTATCCGGATGGAAAGTGAAAAGGGTGAAGAGCAGACACGTGCCAATCCCGGCAATCGTTTTTTTCTTCACACCGAGCCATCCCTTCCTCAAGGCAAGCTGAATGGGATACTACGGCGTGTAAAACGAATGTGACCCTTCTCTACAATCGTTTCTGCTTATTTGTTGCGTAGGATATTTATCGTTTCGAGTTCGAATTTCGCAATAAGCGGATTATACTGGGTAAGATGATTCAGCGTTTCATGAAAGGTATCACCAAGAAATCCGTCTCGTCCGGAAACAAGAAAACCATTTTCGGCATGATTAATGGACGTGAGAGCTGTAGTTACTGCAACATTGCCCCGCATGGAGCAGCTTCCCTTGGCTCCATCACAGAATCCGCCGCCAATGGCAGAAATAAAGTTGTTGTAGGCTCCGTCAAAGAGTTCCAGTTTATTTTTTAAATAGAGGAGTCCGCCGATAACGCCGGCTCCTGCCGCATACTGTGCTCCGCAGACAGATGAAACTTCACCAAAGCGGGAGGTTATCAGGGTGGTGAGTAATACCGCAACGAGCACACCCTTGATTTCCATTTCCTCACCAAGATTTCGATCTCTGCTGTAGCAAACGACCGGAATCATGCAGGTCAGTCCCTTGTTACCAGATCCGGCGCAGCTCATTATGGGAATCGGGTCACCGTGCATTCTTGCGTAAATAGCTCCCATAACAAGGGTGGCTGAACCGTTGTCGCTTTTAACATACTTTTGACCATGCAGTGCTGCTGACATATTATATGCAATTCCCTGGCGGAGCGTGGTTTGCAGGGACTGGTCCTGGTAGCACTCTTCTATGAGTTTTGTCCAGTTCCGGGATTCATATACTTCATCGGTAAAGGGCTGGGATATTGATGTGGTCTGGGTCGCATTATCTTTTGCGATATCAATGATTTTGTCATTCAGGGTGACACTCGTCACCTTGGTGTGTCCCCCTTCGATACGTGCCTCAGCTTGGTTTGTGGCTCCCTTTGCCGAGACAGCTATCAACAAAGAGTCTCTTTCAACCAGTTCAACTGTCAGAATATCGCGTTCGTGAATCGTTCGAGCCTGGGCAATGGCCTTTTCTTCCAGGCCGGAAAAGATTGAGAGCCGTTTCTCCGGGCAGGCCATAACAAAACCAAACAGTAAAGCCCACTCGCTACCACGCAAATCGTCTGCTCTTGGAATTCCTGCACCAAATGCATTTTTGTAGGTACGCTGATCGATGCGTAAAGTTATCTGTTGAGGGGTGTCATCAAGATATTTTCCAACAAAACTGGCACAGAATGCAATGGCTGCCGGTTCTGTGCATCCTGCGGTAACTTCAAGGGCGTTAGTAAGTCTATTGGCAAGTGTTGTCATGGTATCCATGGGTGATAAGTATGAAAAAGGAGGTTTGTTGACAGCTCTACAATCCGCTTTTTGAAAACGTGTCTGTCAACAACGAGTAAAGGCCTGTCAACTGTCAACTACGACCCCGGTAGTCCCGTATATTCTGGCTCCAGAGGGCAGGGCCTGTTTTGTGGATTGACTCTCCGCGACTGTCAACAGCGACCGTGACGGGCATATCTTCGACCTCGAATTCATAGATTGCCTCCATACCGAGATCCTCAAAGGCTACGACTCGTGCTTTCTTGATTGCCTTCGATACAAGGTAGGCTGCACCACCTACTGCCATAAGGTATACAGCGCCATGTTGGCGGATGGAATCGATGGTGGCATCTCCTCGTTCCGATTTTCCGATCATACCGATAAGCCCTGTCTCGTTGAGCATCATGTCGGTGTATTTATCCATGCGGGTGGCGGTGGTTGGGCCGGCTGGACCAACGGCTTCATCTCCAACGGGATCAACTGGACCCACGTAGTAGATAAATTTTCCTTTAAAATCAACTCCGTCAGGAAAGGCTTTTCCTTCCTTTAGAAAACTCTGGATTCTTCGATGAGCTGCATCGCGTCCCGTAAGGATGGTGCCGTTTAAAAGCAGTGTTTCACCACTCTTCCAGGTTGCAATCTCGTCCTTGGTGATCCCGTCAAGCTGTACCAGCTTGACACTTTCGCCCGCTTCCCATTCAATCTTTGGCCAGTCTTCTATACGTGGGGGCGTAAAATGAGCAGGACCACTGCCGTCAAGGGTGAAATGGATATGTCGGGTGGCAGCACAATTAGGGATTATGGCAACGGGAAGAGATGCTGCGTGGGTTGGGCAGTCGAGTATCTTGACATCAAGGGCTGTGGTGAGACCGCCTAATCCCTGGGCGCCGATCCCAAGTTCGTTGACCTTTGTATATATCTCAAGCCGCAGCTCCTCTATTGTGTTTTCAGCTCCCTTTGCAATGAGTTCCTGGATGTCGATGGGCTGCATCAATGATTCTTTGGCAAGCACCATGGCCTTATCCACGGTTCCGCCAATACCGATCCCCAGAATTCCGGGAGGACACCATCCGGCTCCCATGGTGGGTACGGTGCGGACAACCCAGTCAACAATTGAATCGCCGGGATTTAAAGTGATAAATTTACTTTTATTCTCAGATCCTCCACCCTTGGCAGCAATGCGAATATCAACAGTTTTACCGGGAACCAGTTCGGTATAAATAACAGCGGGGGTGTTGTCTTTGGTGTTAATTCGTTTACCAGCCGGATCTGTAACCAACGATGCTCGCAGCGGATTGTTAACATCGTTGTACGCTGTTCGCACTCCTTCATCGACGAGTTCCTGAATACTTCCAGTGGTGTCGAAGCGGCATTCCATACCAATCTGCAGAAATACAGTTACAATTCCTGTGTCCTGGCAAATTGGACGCTGGCCAATGGCCGCCATCCTGGAATTGATCAGGATTTGAGCCATGGCATCACGTGCTGCCACGCTTTTTTCCCGTTCGTAGGCGCGGGCCATGGCCTGAACAAAATCACGGGGATGGGTGTAGGAGATGTATTGGAGGCTTTCTGCAATGGAGGCAATGAAGTCCTGGCTGCTAATTGTGGTGGTCATATGTGGCTCTCTAAAAAAGTAGTTTAAAAAAGCATACTATTTCTGAGTACCACTGAAACACTCACTCCTTGTGTACGTCTGCTGCCTGAGCATTGGTGGTAACCAGATATTCTCTTTAGAGTATATACCACCGGAAAGAAAAAAACTGAAATTTGTAAAGCTGTGTTAGATTTTTTCCTTGAGCTTTTTCCATATATCCCGAATGGAATAGCCTGCCAGGCTGGTATCGCTGGCTGTTACAGGAGTCCCTTGAATCTGGCAGGAGACTACCATCGGATCAAAAGGGATTTTCCCCAGGAGATCAACGCCGCGTTCTTTGCAGGATTTCTCAATTATGTCACTCATCTCAGGGTGCAGGTCCCACTTATTGATGCAGACCAGGGCTGGGAGTTTAAAGTGGTCGGTGAGGTCGAGTATTCGATCCAGATCATGTTGTCCGGATAGGGTGGGTTCGGTGATAACAACAACGGTATCCACATTAGAAAGTGAGGCAATAACCGGACAGCCTACGCCTGGTGCACCATCAATTAAGATAAGGTTGGTATTTGTTGATTCGGCAAGCTGTCTTGCCTGATTTTTAATATGGGAGACAAGTTTACCGGAGTTTTCTTCTCCGGCAAAGAGTTGTGCATGAACCAGGGGGCCATAAGCTGTGTCAGCGATATACCAGGAACCGCAGTGGTTTTCGTCAAGTACTATGGCATCCTCCGGACAAAAATGGGCACAGACACCACAGCCCTCGCAGCCAAGTTCTGAAATAACGGCTGTATCTTCCATAACAATTGAATCAAATTGGCAGAGTTCTTCACACATTCCACAGCTGCTGCATTTATCTGTTTCGACCCGGGCTTTGACACCGGATTTAAAGTCATGGGTTTCGGTTGGTTCCGGTGCAAGAAGAAGGTGGAGATCGGATGCGTCGACATCACAGTCTACCATGATCTTATTGTCTGCCAAATGAGCAAATGATCCGACAAGGCTTGTTTTTCCAGTTCCGCCTTTACCGCTGAGAATTAAGACTTCTTTAATTAAGTGTTCCATTATTTTGCCACCAAAAAGGCAATGTTAGTCAGCAGATCACTGAAAACAGTCCGTAGTTCAGGTACGGTTTCAATTAAATTTTTACCGCGTGCGTAGCCTTCGGCAATTGCTCGCTGAAATGGGATCTCAAGAAGAATAGGGATTTGTTCAGACTCGCAGTAACGCTGCACCCTGTCATCGCCAAGATCGGATCGGTTTATTATTATGCCACAGGGAATATTGAAATTTTTCAAAACTGTGACCGCAAGTCTCAGGTCATGGAGGCCAAAGGGCGTGGGCTCGGTAACCAGAATGACATAATCCGCATCACTGATACTTTCCACAAAGGGGCAGGATGTTCCCGGAGGGGCATCGATGATGGTTAGTTTATTCGGATCTGCTTTTTGTTTAACAGCCTTTAAGAGCGGAACCCCCATGGCCTCACCAATCCGAACACGTCCATGAACAAATTGAATATCGCCGCTCATTCCGGATTCCAGCAGTCCGATTTCCCGGGTGTCCTCCAGCAGTGCGTCTTCTTCACAAACTCTGAAGCAACCAAGGCAGGAGTGGCACATCTCCGGGAATATCATTACTGTTTCACCAAACTGGGCAATTGCATTGAAGGCACAAATATCCCTGCATTTTCCACAGGCAGTACAGCGCGATTCATCCAGTTTGGGGATGGTGACTGATATGGTTTCACTGTAAGTGAGTTCCGGGTTCAGAAAAATATGCCCGTTTGGTTCTTCCACATCGCAGTCAAGATACTGAACATCTGTTTCTGCACTGAGGGCAAGGCTGGTAGAAATTGTTGTTTTTCCCGTTCCGCCTTTTCCGCTGCCAACTGCTATCTGCATACTGCTTGTCTCCGTGTTAATTTATCCTGTGACCTGATTAGAGGACGAATATTTTTTAGCGGCGACACTGCCCGCGTCCCTGGCCTTTGCCCTGTCCCTGACCTTTACCTTGTCCCTGACCACATCCGCAATTGCCACCACCGCCACCACCACCACCTTTGCCTTGTCCCTGGCCGGATGCAGGCTGTGATGGTTGCTGCGGTGTGGGACTTGGTCCTGTTGTTCCGGAATATCCTGCGATGGCGTCACGCACGCTGCCACTGATATCATTTACTGCTTTTACTCCGGCTTTTTCAAGAACTGGTAGAGCTTTAGGCCCGACTCTTCCTGTCAGCAGTGCCTCCACTCCAATATCTGCAACCTGTGCTGCTGCGCTGATACCAGCACCGTGTGCTGCTTCTTTTCCTGCGGTGTTATCGATTGCTTCAAGTAGGGTATTTGATTCAGTGTCTACAATAAGAAACCAGGCAGCTCTGCCAAAGCGAGGGTCGACCATGGAATCTAACGTGTTGCCCGTTGCGGTGATTGCGATTTTCATTGATGTCTCCTTGTTATGTATTCAATTCGAAAAACCGAATTGTTTGCGTGTCTATGCACAAAAACTATAATGGCATTATGCACAAAATCAAGGGGAAAAGTCAATGCTGCATAAAAAAACTGTTTCCTGGTTGCAGGGTGGATTTAGCGAATTATAGTTCTGGGTTGGTGGTATCCGGAAGGCGCTGTCGTATTGGGCATTAGAATGCCGCCCTTTCCAATAATAGTGCCTGGGTTGGTAACGGAGTTGCACCCTGTTTGTGCTGAATCACCTAGTATTGCACCAAATTTTCGTCTTCCAGTGTCCACTAGCCCCTCTTTTGTACGAATGGAGACATTACCACCCAGAAATTTAAGGTTGGCAAATTTTGTTCCGGCACCAAGATTTGCATCCTGGCCCAAAATAGAGTCGCCAAGGTAGGCAAAATGTCCAGCCTTGGCATCGTTAAGAAAAATAGTGTGTTTTACTTCGGTGGTATGGCCTACAACGCATTTTTTTCCGGTAAGACAATAGCCGCGCAGATAGGCCCCCTGACGGACTTCTGTGCAGTCGCCTAGGATTGCCGGTGACTTAATAAGAGCCCCGCCTTCAATTAGTGCCCCCTTGCCAATATCAATTTTATTGCCAATAAGTATGGCTCCGGCCATAATAATGGACGCTCCGTCGAGTTCCTCACCATCTTTAGTGACCCTTAGTTTGCCCTTGGTGGTGTCTCCGTATTCGATTGTATAGCCAGTGGTGGGGAAAAAGTTCCCTTCGTGGCAGACGACTGTCTGCGTGAGTGGGACACCATCCTGAATCATCCCGGAATCCGCTTTTGGATACGAATGGTCATCCATATATTTCTTTAAGGTGTTTAGAGCATCCCATACCGGTTTGTCTGTATCAAAAAGAGAGGCGTGGGGAAAGTCGGAAAGATCGAAAAATGATTTTGTTGTTAACATTCTTTGCTCTCGGTACAAAACAGGATAATATACATGATGAGTAGGTTCAGAAGCGGCAGTATGGAGGAAAATGGTGAAATATACAAGAAAAAATGGATGAAGATCACCAGGGAGTGATTGCTGGGTTGACTTCGATATGGTCCGTGTTTACGTTTCTGTGACAATTTACGCATAAACACAGATATTTTCTGTTCTATAATAATTAGGAGGCTTTTGTGGATTTTAACGATTCCTTATCCATGGGCATGGATGATTTTACCGACCATGAAGATATGGTGATCCCTTCCGAATTGCCAATGATGGCTGTTCGGGACGTAGTTGTTTTTAACTATATGATCATCCCTCTCTTTGTCGGGCGCCCAAGCTCCGTTGAGGCAGTAAATGCAGCCCTTGAAGGTGACAAACTTCTTATGCTGCTGACCCAGAAAGATGCAACCCGTGACAATCCTGAGCCCGACGATCTCTATGATGTGGGGATGGTTTGTATGGTTATGCGGACGTTGAAACTTCCCGATGGAAGATTGAAGGTTCTTGTTCAGGCCGTGTCTAAGGCAAGGGTGAAGAAATATGTGCAGACGGAACCTTACTGCCAGGTGAAGATTAAACCCATCGTTGAAGCTGAAGTTGGCGAAACGGATGTGGCTACCGAAGCACTGATGCGAACCGTTCGTGAGCAGACGGAAAAAATCATGTCACTTCGGGGAATCCTCTCTGCTGATTTGATGATGATCATTAATAACATTGAGGATCCCGGTCGTTTAGCTGATCTGGTTGGCTCCAATCTACGTCTGAAAATACCAGAATCGCAATCTATTTTGGAAGAATCTGATCCGGTTAAGCGTTTGAAGCTGGTGAATGATCTGCTTGCCAAAGAGCTTGAAGTTTCCACGGTTCAGGCAAAGATTCAGTCCGATGCCAAAGAAGAAATGAGTAAATCCCAGCGTGAGTATTATCTGCGCGAACAGCTCCATGCTTTGCAGAAAGAACTTGGTGATGGGGATGAACGCGGGCAGGAAATTGATGATCTGCTGCGTAAGCTTAAGAAAACAAAGATGCCGAAACCCGTACGTAAAGAGGCCAAAAAACAGGTCAGTCGTATGGAAATGATGCATCCGGATTCCTCTGAAGCAACGATTATTCGTACCTATATCGATTGGATTCTTGATGTTCCCTGGAAAAAAGGGACAAAGGATCGTCTTGATCTGGTGGCTGCCAAAGAGGTACTCGATGATGATCATTATGGACTTGATAAGATTAAAGAACGGATTCTTGAGTATCTGGCGGTGCGAAAGCTGAACCCTGATACCAAGGGACCAATTCTCTGCTTTGTGGGCCCTCCGGGAGTGGGAAAAACCTCTCTTGGAAAGTCTGTTGCCAGAGCCATGGAACGAAAATTTTACCGCCTTTCCTTAGGTGGTATGCGTGATGAAGCGGAAATCCGCGGCCATCGTCGAACCTATATCGGTGCCATGCCAGGTCGGATTTTGCAGGGTTTAAAAACTGTGAACTCCAATAATCCTGTTTTTATGATGGATGAGATTGATAAGATCGGCTCTGATTATCGGGGAGATCCTTCTTCTGCTCTTTTGGAAGTGCTTGATCCCGAACAGAATTTTGAGTTTTCAGATCACTATATGAATATGCCTTTTGATCTCTCGAAGGTTATGTTTATTACCACCGCAAACAGATATGATACCATTCCCGGGCCGCTGCTTGATAGGATGGAAATTATAGAACTTTCCGGATACACCCTGGAAGAAAAGGCTGTTATTGCACGAAAATACCTGCTTCCTCGCCAGATTAAAGAGAATGGTGTTAAACCACGGCATCTGCGTTTTGCTGATGAGGCGATTGAATATATTATCAGTCACTATACCCATGAAGCGGGACTGCGAAATCTTGAGCGGGAAATTGGGAAAATTTGCCGTAAAGTTGCACGTAAGATTGCAGAAGGCGGTAAGGGGCCATATTCAATCAGCCGAAATACACTTGATAAATATCTTGGACCTCCAAAAATTATTCCGGAGTCTGAGCTTGAGGCATTGTATCAGCCGGGTCTTGTTACCGGTCTTGCCTGGACAGAAGTTGGTGGTGAGATTCTGACCATTGAGGTTAATATCATGCCAGGAAAGGGCAAGATGACACTTACTGGTCAGCTTGGTGATGTTATGAAAGAATCAGTGCAGGCCGCACTGACCTATTGCAGGAGTCGCTGTGATGATCTTGGCGTGAAGGATACCTATTTTGATAAGCATGATATCCATGTCCATGTACCGGCAGGTGCCATCCCAAAAGATGGTCCTTCAGCTGGAATTACCATGGCTACAGCCCTCTATTCTGCCATTACCGGCAAGAAAGTGATAAAGAAACTTGCCATGACAGGTGAAGTTACTCTTCGTGGACGAGTCCTGCCTATTGGTGGTTTGAAGGAAAAAGCCCTGGCAGCTGTTCGAGCTGGGTTGACCACGGTAATTATTCCTGCACAAAATGAGAAAGATCTTGTGGAAATTCCACCTGAAATTCGAAAGAAGATGACCTTTCATCCGGTAACAGATATGGATGAAGTGGTGAAAATTGCCTTTAATGATGAGCTGAAAAAGAAGGCAGTAAAGAAATAGTTCCCATACTATGGAGAACACAGATCAGAAGCCCTGCGGCTGTTTTACCGGAAAAAGGATCGCCCTTATGGCAGTCCTTTTTCTATTTGCAGGATTATTCTGCCTAGTTGGTTGGTTTTTGCAGTTTGCAACAGAGGTTGCACCGGGGGAAAGAAGTGAGACCGCGATTGTTATTGTTCCTTCGGGCTCTTCTGTAATAACGATAAATGAAATTCTGGCAAGGGCTGACCTTGTTCCCAACGATGCCCGTTTCCCGGTGCTTGCCCGTTATCTTGGAATTGCAGCAAAGCTACAGGCCGGTGAGTTTGCACTGCATCGTGGGCAGACTCCGCAGGAACTCCTGAAAGAACTTGCCTCGGCAAAACCTATTCAACATGCTGTAACGCTTCGGGAGGGTTTAAGTCTTTCGGAAGTTGCAGCTGTTTTTGCCGAAGGTGGCTGGTGTGATGCTGAAGAGTTTATTGGCCTGGCACATGATCCAGCTTTCCTGAAAAGCCTTGGGCTTGATTCATATATAAATCTGGAAGGCTATCTCTATCCTGATACCTATTATCTCACTAGAAAAGGACAGACTACGGAAGATCTTCTTCGGATGCAGGTCCGTCATTTCTTTGCTGTCTGGAATGAGATTAAAACAGATGCTCCCCTGGAACTCTCCCCCTATGAGGTTCTGATTCTGGCTTCTATGGTGGAAAAAGAGACCGCAAAAGCTTCGGAACGTCCAATTGTAGCCGGTGTTTTTTTAAATCGTTTAAAAAAAGGCATGCGTATGCAGTCTGATCCAACGGTTATGTATGGCATAGAAAATTTTTCAGGAAAACTCAGCCGCAAAGACTTAAAAACTCCCTCCCCTTATAACACCTACACTATAAAACGACTCCCCGTTGGCCCTATCAGTAATCCAGGCAGGGCTGCTCTCACTGCAGTTTTGCATCCTACAGAGAGTAAATTCTTCTATTTTGTCTCCAAAAATGATGGAAGTCATCTCTTTTCAAAATCTCTTCGAGAACATAATCGGGCTGTGAATAAGTATCAGCGTCCAAAAAAAAAGAAACGTAATAACTGAAAACAACTGATTTAATCCGCCGTGTTTTGGGAATGGTAGAAAATAAATGGCAGGGAAGGGAAGAGGAAGGAGGCTCTGGTGGATAGGTATGTATTAACAGGCAAGCTGATGGATGATATAGTCCGCAATAACCTGGGTGCTGCTACTGTTGCTTTCGTGGTGAAGGAAGCTGAGTCCGATGTCGTAGAGATCGGTGCCGAATTTCTCCACTCGTACCACGGATCCTGTTACGGTCAGATTTGAATCTGTCTGTATGGGGATGTTTAGCTCGAGCAGTGTTCCTATTGCATAGTTGTTACTGCTGGAAATGAGTATGCCGCACTCGCTTATATTCTTTGATTTACTGGTGTTTCCTTGTTTTTCAACATCCAGCGTTCGTATGGTTATGTTCTGTTCAAAATCAATTCTTGTAAATACTCTTTTTTCTTCGGAAAACAGGTTGAGTTCATGTTTGCCACGACTTTTTGCCTGATACAGGGCTCGGTCGGCACAGCGTAGTAATGTTTCTCCATCACTGCCGTCCAGTGGGAAGGATGCCAGGCCACCACTGCAGGTAACCGGAATTTCAACACCCTCATGGTTGATAACAAGAGTGTTGATCTGGTCCAGAAGTTTTTTACCAACCAGCAATCCCATAAATTTATTGGTTTCCGGAAGCAGCAGAACAAACTCATCTCCGCCAAAGCGGCAGGCTATGTCTTCCTTGCGTTTTGAGCCAAGAAGGATTGCTCCAACGTGTTTGAGAGCCTTGTCGCCTGCCAGATGACCATGTTGATCATTAATTGTGGTTCATCCGACTAAAGCGTACTTCGTTTCATGAAGGGCCATTATTTTCAGCTTGAAAAATTCATAATCTCTGAATCCATATGCTTGGCGTTTCATAGTTTTGATCTT
>Ga0307929_1000490_pt1 | contig 38155 bp, 40 predicted proteins | sample AceLakmetage1330_FD_203160 | JGI IMG/M metagenome (GOLD analysis project Ga0307929, IMG submission 203160) | Saline water microbial communities from Ace Lake, Antarctica - #1330 | ecosystem: Environmental > Aquatic > Non-marine Saline and Alkaline > Saline | place: Antarctica: Ace Lake... | reverse complement strand
CCATGACGCCGTCGGCCCCGCTCTGGAAGGCTCTTAAAATATGATGGGGGCTTACACTTGCCGAACACATCACCCGTATGATTCTCAGGTTTGACGGATACTGCAGGCGGCTGACACCGGCAAGATCGGCTGCGCCATAGGTGCACCAGTTGCACATGAATGCAACGATTTTGGGTTCAAAAAGATCTGCTTTCACCGGAAATACTCCTTTATTTTCACCGGGAACCCTTGATATGGGTTCCCGGATGTGGTTTGTGAACGTGGTTTTATCCTTGGCCATCTTCAATGATGTGTGGTTCAGAGATGCTGTCGTGTGCGCTTAGGGGACAGATTTTTAAATCTGTCCCCGCCTCCGAACCAAATGGTCAAGTTAGAACCAGGCCTTGGTTTCTCAGGCGGTCATGGCACTTTTAATCTGTGCGTACAATTGATCGTTGTTAAATCCCATCAACGACGGTGCCTCGGAGGGACAGGTAGCGGCACAGGCCCCGCACCCCTTGCAAAGGGCGTCATTGACCACGGCCACCCCCCTTTCAATATCCATGGTGATGGCGTTATAAGAGCACACCTGCACACATCCGCCGCATCCAGCACATCGTTCCGGATCAATTTGTGCCACAATCCCACCAACGTTGATGGTGTCCCGGGAGAGTACGGTCAATGCCCTTGCCGCCGCCGCCTTTGCCTGGGCAATGCTCTCGTCCACGGGTTTGGGGTAGTGGCTCATGCCGCACAGAAAGAGACCGTCCGTGGCAAAATCCACGGGCCTGAGTTTCTGGTGGGCCTCAAGGAACCATCCGGCGCTGTCCGTAGTCACCTTGAATGCCTGGGCAAGGTGGGTGTTCTCCCTGGCGTCAATGCGGGCGGAAAGGCATAAAAGATCGGCATCCACGGCCAATCGTCTTCCCAGAATAATGTCGGTGAATTCCACGGTGACATGATCTTCTCCCGGGATGACCACAGGTTTGCTGTCCAGATCGTATTGGAAGAAAAGAATGCCCGCTTTTCGGGCCTCCTGATAGAGGGTTTCCCGCTGGCCATAGGTTCGGATATCCCGATAAAGAACATACACCCCGGTGTCGGGATTTTTTTCTTTAAAGGCCATGGCGCTTTTAATGGCATGGGTGCAGCACACTTTGGAGCAATAGGGATGATCTTTATCCCTTGATCCCACACATTGAATAAAAACAACTTCCCTGGCCTGCTCAAGCCGGGCATCGTTTTCCATAAAAAGGGCGTCCAGCTCCAGGAGTGTCATCACGGATTTGTGTTGGCCATAGGAATATTCCGTGGGTTTTGATTCCACGGCGCCGGTGGCAATGATGGCCACCCCGTGGTCGATGACCTGGGTATCATCCACCGAGGTAATGGTGGTCTTAAAGTTGCCCACAAAGCCTTCCACTGAACCAACGCTGGCGCCCAACAGGGGGTGAATCTGTTCATCGGCTTCAATGTCTGCAATGAGACCCTTGACAAAGGGGCCTATTGCTTCATTTTTCCAGGTTTTACAAAGCAGTCTGCCATTGCCCCCCAGGTGCTGATTTTTTTCCACCAGGGTGACGGGATAGCCTTGACGGGACAGGGACAGGGCGGCTGTCATACCGGCAATGCCTCCCCCCACCACCAGGGCCGACGGGGTCACCGGCAATTGGGTTTCAAACAGCGGGGCCAGGCGGAAGGCCTTTGCCACGGCCATTCTTACCAGATCCTTAGCCTTGGTTGTGGCCCGCTCCGGCTCATCGGAATGAACCCAGGAGTCCTGGTTTCTGATGTTGGCCATTTCAACAAGATACTTGTTTAGTCCCGCATCAATAAGGGTTTCCCGGAAAAGATCCTCATGGGTTTTAGGCGTGCAGGCAGCCACCACAATGCGATTAAGGCCTTTTTTCCGGATCACCTCCACCATTTTATCCTGGGTGTCCTGGGAGCAGGTAAACAGATTTTCCTCCACATAGACCACACCGGGAAGATTGCTGGCATAGGCCGCCACCGCCGGGACATCCACAATACCGCCAATGTTGGTACCGCAGTTACACACAAATACCCCTATTTTCGGGGCTTCATCGGCCACGTCACGCTCTGTGGGTTTGACAACGGCCCGGGTCAATGAATTCCGTGACGGGGCAAGACGTTCTGTGGCAGTGGATGCAGCTGCACTTGCCTCCATCACCGACTGGGGAATATCTTTGGGACCTGTGAAAACACCGCAGGCGTAGATGCCGGGCATGGAGGTGGACACCGGGTTAAAGCTATCGGTCTTGATAAAATTAGAGGCATCCAGTTCAATACCCATGCCCGTTGCCAGTGCAAAGCTGTCAGCACTTATCTCAAGTCCGGTGGAGAGAACCACCATGTCAAAATATTCGGTTTTAAGACTCCCCAGCTCATCCACATAGGTCATCACAAGGTTGCCTTTATGCGGGTCGGGGGTGACAGAATGAACCCGGGAGCGAACAAACCGCACCCCCTTGTCCTTTGCGTTTTCCAGGTAGGTGTCAAAATCCTTTCCCTGGGTGCGCATGTCCATGTAAAAGATGGCACAGTCCAGAGGGGCCTTACTATGATCCTTGGCCATCACCGACTGTTTTACGGCATACATGCAGCATACCGAAGAGCAATAGCTGTTTTTACTGCGGTTTTGATCTCTGGACCCCACACACTGGAGCCAGGCAATTTTTTTGGGCTCTTTTTTGTGTTTTTTGTCCGAGGGCAGCACCAGGTGTCCCCCCTGGGGACCAGTGGCGGAAAGCACCCGTTCAAATCCCATGGAGGTGACAATATCCGGGTGTTTGCCAAAAGAAAGATAATCAAGACCCGATGGATCAAAGGACTTAAACCCCGTTGAAAGCACCACAGAACCCACATTTAAAGTGATTTCTTTTTTTTGATCCAGAAAGTTGATGGCATGGGAGGGACAAACGGTTTCACAAAGCCCACATCGCTCCTTGGTTAAATAAAGGCAATTGGTGGGATCAATGGTGTACTTTAAGGGGACTGCCTGGGAATAGGGGACATAGATGGCCTTTCGTTTGCCAAGTCCCTCGTTGTATTCGTCATTTACTTTTTTTGGGCACTTTTCCGCACAGAGCCCGCAGGCAATGCACTTGTTCGTATCCACATATCTTGGGTGCTGGATCAGGGTGGCGGTGATGTCCCCCTCCTGACCGGATATGGCAGTAACTTCAGTTAATGTCAGTAATTCAATGTTTATGTGCCGGCCGACCTCGACCAGTTTAGGTGAGATAATTCACATGGCACAGTCGTTGGTGGGGAAGGTCTTGTCCAACTGGGCCATTTTTCCACCGATGGCGGGTGATTTTTCCACCAAGTACACGTAAAAGCCTGAATTGGCAATGTCCAGAGCCGACTGCATGCCTGCAACACCGCCTCCTACTACCATTACTGCCCCTTTGGGATGATTGGGGGTCACTATATTTTTATCCATAAAACAACTCCGTTCTTTATTGTTCGCTGTTTAATAATGCGTTCACAGCATCAATCAATTCGTGGTCGGCAAAGGGCTTTGACAGATAATCGTTGGCCCCGAGCTTCATGGCCTTTACCGTGTTGGCCACGGTGGAATACCCGGTGATGACAATGACATACAGATCAGGCTTTTCTTGTTTGACCTGTTTTAAAATATCCATGCCGTCCATTTCTTTTAATTTCATGTCCAGCAGGAGCAGGTCGTAGTCTTGTTCCATCACCCGCTGAATGCCTTCTTGGCCGGACAGGCAATGATCACAGATAAATTCCTGTTCGTTCAATACCATTTTACAGGCCTTGCAGATCACATCCTCATCATCAATGATCAACACCCTTTTTTGTGTCATGTCATTTGTTTTCCCATTCAAGATCGTTATTCTCCTTCAACACCGGCAGCGTCAGTCTGATCAATGTACCAATGCCGGGTTCACTTGAGACCTTGATCCTGCCCTGATGATTTCTGATAATTCCATAGCTGACGGCAAGTCCCAGGCCTGTTCCCTCGGCCCGGGTGGTATAGAATGGTTCAAATATTTTTTTCTGATTGTCCTTGTGAATACCGCAACCGTCGTCTTCGATCTCCACGGACACCGTCTCATCTTTTTCATTTGCCATAGTTCGAATGTTAATCGTTCCCTTTTCTCCAATGGCATGGACGGCATTGAAAAGTAAATTAATCAATACTTGTTCCATTTGGTCATCGTCCAGAAAAAAGCTTCTGGTGTCATAATCAAAATCCCTCACCACTTTGATTCGTCGGATGAACAATTCGTTGTCCATGAGTGCCAAGGCTTTTTCTATGACCTTATTAATATTTGCCAGAATTTTCTGAGGTTTTTTTTCCCGGGCAAAATCCAGCAGTCCCTGGATTATTTTCTTACAGCGCTGGGTCTCCTGCATGATGATTTCAAGCCCTTCTTTACAGGGACCCGGATCTGCTTTTTTAGACAGATTGGAACTGTAAAGAAGAATGCCCGTCAAAGGGTTGTTAATTTCATGGGCGATGCCTGCGGCCATTCTTCCCAGAGAAGACATGCGGTCAACCTTGGTGGCCAGCTGATTATACTGGATAATATGGGATTTTATCTCGGTGACATGATTGATGGCACAAGAGCTTTGTTCGGATATGGCCCGGATAAAGTCCAGTAACTCATCGGAAAGCAGCGGCTTGCGGGAAAAATAAAGTCTGATGAAACCAAATATCTGTCCCTGGATTACCAGGGGCACATCCACCATCATTCTTGCCCCGGTATCCCATGCCTTTTGGGGATATTTTACCCGAGGAGATTTAAAAACATCACGGATAATGTGGATACCATTATTGATTTCAGGCCAATGGGATAATTTTTTACCGGCAAGGGGTTTCAGGGCCAGATAGGATCCTGGAATTTTATATGAAGCTCGTGGTATAAATTGCTTTGAATCCTTACCCACCACGCACAAAACGCCTCCCATGGCATCAACACCCTGGACAAGGCGGGATACCACCACCTCGAGCACCTCGTCCAGGTCCGTCTTGGAGTGAACTACCTGGCTGACCTCTCTGAATAGCTGGTAAAATCGTTTGTATTGTTTTAAATCTGTCATACACCGTCCCCATATATTGGTACCCATTGACACCATACGTTTCAGCGCAGGTTTGTCGGGAGTTTCATATAAACTGCCACGGGCAGACTGTATTCTGACCTCGGCCTGTCCACAATGAACCATGAAAATCCGTCAGGTTTGCCAGGACTTTCTTGTAAAAAAATTACCAGACTTCCCGTTCAAGGCGTTTGAAAACGTACAGCAATTGTTTTTGGTTTAATTCACCCACATTATTGTTAATCCATTTTAGATCCCCGGAGGCAATGGCAGACTTCGCTTCGGGGGTGAGGGTGTATTCCCACAGGGCATCTCCTCCTTTGTTCATGAGGCTGTTCCAAAATTTTCCATCGTTACAGGTTCTGTCCAATACCTTGAGCACCTCTTGTTTTTGTATGGAGATGACCTCTCCCCTGGCCCGGGATTGTGTTCCCAAGGCTGCGATGTCGTTGAGATTGGCGCTCAGGGCCTCGTCAATGGCGTTTTTAATTTGGGCTTCGGTGAAGGGTTTGGCAATAAAATCCCTGGCACCCAGTTTCATCGCATCCACGGCAAGGGCACTGGTGGCATAGCCTGTCATGGCAATGACCCCTGTGTCTGGATTAGATTGTCGCACTTTTTTGATGACTTGCATGCCGTCAATGTCCGGGAGACGAAGATCTGCCATCAACAGATTATAGTCGTATCGTCCCATGGCATCCAGGGCACCGTAACCCGTATCTTGGACGTCTACATCATAGCCTTCTTCATCCAGAACCATCTTTAATCCCCGGGCCACATTTAAATCATCTTCCATGATGAGAATATGGGCAGGGGCTATTGCTTCAGCTGCGGACATTTGTCTTAATGATCCCATGGTAAACTCCTTTTATATGAAAAAACAGGTGCTGGGTACGGGGTGCTGGCCTGGTACGGGGTTTATGAAAATCCAGAGCCCGCACGGTATCTCCAAATTGTTTTTTCATTATTTGTTGTGTCGGTGAACCGACATGGTTGTTATTTAAATTAACTTATGTTGCTTGCTTCATGTCTATCTGGGATAGATGCATAAAATGAGCCATCGTTCAATATTTTTTTTAATAAAAACGTATTTGTTGATATTATCTTTTAATTAAGGATGTTATGCTACAAAGTATCCGTCTGGGATTTATTGCTTATTTGGGTATTCAAAGTGAAGGTGTATGAAAAAATATATGCTTTTTTCGAGTCTTTGATTGCAACCCATGTCATGACTGGTTTTTTTTGCGTATAAATAAATATTCACCACATAATTCCAAGATCTATTTTATCGCCCGAGGGCTACACAACATCCGCCTTCCCACCTGTCCGCCTTATAACCAAAGCTCTATCCAAGCATATCCCTTTTTTCAAGGCATCGGAACACGTACATGAGTTGCTTTTGGGTTAACTCTCCCACATTTTCATTGATCCATTTAAGATTTCCCACGGCAATGGCGGTCTTGGCATCCAGGGAAAGGGTGTATTCTCCCAGGGCGTCCCCTCCGTTTTTCAGGAGTCTGTTTCTGAATTTTTTATCGTCTGAGGTTCGGGTCAGTACCTTGAGCACTTCTTGTTTTTGGATGGAAATGATGCCTTTTTTTGCCTGGGGGGGAACCAGCATGGCATCCATTTCTGACAGGTTGGCGGCAAGGGCTTCGTCAATCACCGCCTTGATTTGTTCCTCGGTGAAGGGTTTTGCAATAAAATCCCGGGCACCCAGTTTCATGACATCCACCGCCAGATCATTGGTGGCGTAGCCTGTCATGGCAATGATTCCGGTTGATGGGTTTGTTGCCCGGACTTTTTGGATGACCTGCATGCCCTCAATGTCCGGAAGGCGTAAGTCTGCCATGAGAAGATCATATTGATATTGCCCCATGGCATCCAGGGCACCGTAACCTGTGTCCCGGAGATCCACATCGTATCCATCTTCATCCAGAACCATCTTTAACCCCCGGGCAACATTCAGGTCATCTTCCATAATGAGGATATGAGCGGATGGCGTTGCTTTTATCGAAGGGGTTTCTTTTAATGCGACCATGATAAATCTCCTTATATGTAATCCATTGGGTCCATGTCTTCCATGGGGGGCTTTTCTTGGGAGATTGCACATTGCATGGTCTATGCCATGTTGTAAGGATGGATGTCAGATAAAAGCGGTTTTTGAGAATTTTTATTTAAGACAAGGGGAGAGTATAATATTTTTGTAACTTTTTTTTGAATCAAATAGTTATTTATTATAAGTGTTTAACTCAAGGGTTTTTGTGAATTCTATTATTAAATTCATTGAACTAAATAGCAGGTCTCAATCTGGTGATTATCTTATCTCCTGCTAAGGGGGTGTGTTTGTAATCCATGATCGAGTAAAGACATGCCCCTTGATTTGCATAAAAAAATATACGTCGGGGTGGGGTGCATTTCCATTTTCCCGGTTGGAGATACAACTCTTTGATTTTATCAAAATATTTTATTTTGCATTAATAAATTGTACTGAATGAAATCAATGGGTTATATGATGGGCCGGGAAAATGGGAATGCGCCCTCGGAGTGATTTTACAGGAAGGGCAGGAAAACTTAGAAATGAATGTCGTGTTTTTTCATCATGGCAGAAAAATTGGATCGCTGCATTCCCACGGATCTGGCCGCATGGGAGATGTTCCCTTCGGCGTCATCCAGGGCCTGGCGCAGGAAGGATCTTTCAATGGGGCCAAAGCGGTCCTTGAGAAGGCTTTTTTTTGCAGTTTTAAGATCTTCAAGGTTTGTGGGGATGGCAGAAGACTCCGGGGGGTGGGAATCCGTTTGAAAATTATCCATTAATGATTGATAATCCAGTTCCTGGGCATCACACATGATCACAAGTCGTTCCACCACATTTTTTAATTGCCTGACGTTACCGGGCCAGTCAAAGTTCACAAGGGCGCCCAGGGCATCATCGGAAAATCCACCAATTTTTTTGTGGGCTTTGTGGCAGAATATTTTCAGGAAATGGTAGGCAATTTCTGGAATGTCCCTACAGCGCTCCCGGAGGGGGGGGATATGGAGGGGAAAGACGTTGAGCCGATAGAAAAGATCCTCCCGGAAAATACCCTGGTCCACCATTTTGGTAAGATCACGGTTGGTGGCGGCCACCACCCGGGCAGCGGTTTTTTTGATGGAGCTGGAACCCACGGGTTTATATTCACCGGTTTCAAGAACCCGCAACAGTTTCCCCTGGATATCCATATCAAGGCTGGCAATTTCGTCCAGAAAAAGGGTGCCCTGGGATGCGGCCTCAAAGATTCCCTGTTTTTTACCATCGGCACCGGTAAAGGCCCCTTTGACATGGCCAAACAATTCACTTTCCATGATTGTGGAGGCAAAGGTGCTGCAGTCAACGGCCAGGAAAAGGGCCTTGGAACGGTTGCTTTTATCATGGATGGCCTGGGCAAACAACTCTTTGCCTGTGCCGCTCTCTCCGTTCAACAATACGGTGCTGTCCAGGGGTGCCACCCGTTGGATTTTTTCAAACAATTTTTGGATTTCAGGAGTTTGACCGATGATGTTGTTAAAGTCAAAGGCATCGTAGAGCTGTTTTTTAAGATTTTGGTTTTCTTTGATCAGCTTGAGGCTTTCAAAGGCTTTGGTAGTGACATCTATAAGTTGTTCTTCACTGAAGGGCTTGGTGATGAAATCAAAGGCACCGCTTTTCATGGCCTCCACGGCATTCTCAATGGTGCCCTTTCCCGTCATGACCACGACGGTGACATTAATGTTTTGTTGTTTTAAAATTTTCAGGATATCAATACCGCTGATGTTGGGAAACTGGATGTCCAGAAGCACAAGGTCGAAGGGGGTGGTTTGCAGTTTTTTCAGGCCTTCTCTGCCCGATAGACAGGTTTCCACCTGGTATCCCTGTTCGGCAAGAATCATTTTACACCCGCTGACAATGGTGGGTTCATCATCCACAACTAAAATTTTTGAGTCAGTCATTTACTTTATTCACCAGCCATGGGAAATTATCAGGTTACACCACCAGCTTATTCCTTATGTACACGTAAAAATGTTATTTTTTACGAGACCTGTATGTCAAAAAAAACAGGGGACAACAACTCCCCCATTGAATAAAAAAGGGGAATTGATGACAGGCTTCAGCCTCCTTAAAAAATAATAAGGGGGACGACGTCTATCATCAAGTCCGAAAGGGGGGTAATATATCAGTAAGTGTAGCATTACGTCAACCTGGGATTTTTTTATAACTGCCCGTGGCATTTTTATATGAAAGAGTAGACAGATCTAATATTCTTTCATGCTTCGTTGTGGGTAGGCCGGGGCCAGAATACGGTCTGCCCGTGGCAGTTATTAGAAAATAAAACTTCCAGGCAACTTCAGCAGAGCCCCCCCCGATGGGTAATAGGAACTGGCCAATTGGGCCGTCTACGGTTCCGGGCCGGGCCCATTGCCCGTCGGGGGGGGCGGCATAATGCCATTTTCAATATTCGTTGTGTCCAGCAGGACATGCCCGTTATAAAAAAAATGGAGGCAATATAATGAATAAAAGAATAGCAAAATTAAGAAAAGAGAGCTTTGAGGCCGTACCCACTATTTCCATGGAGCGGGCCGTTCTGGAAACCCGTTTTTATAAGGAAAACCAGGGGCGATATTCAACTCCCGTGCTCCGGGCCATGAATTTTAAATATCTGTGTGAGAACAAAACCATCACCATTGGAAGGGGTGAATTGATTGTGGGGGAACGTGGGCCGAGTCCCAAGGTGGTTTCCACCTTTCCGGAACTAAACTGCCACTCTGTGGAAGATCTTGAGATATTAAACTCCCGATCCATGACTCCCTTCAGGGTACCACCGGCGGAGTTGGCCGCCTGCAGGGATGAGGTGATTCCCTACTGGCAGGGCCGCTCCATGCGGGACAGGGTGTTTGAACATGTACCCGAGGCCTGGAAGGATGCCTACGGAGCGGGGCTTTTTACAGAATTCATGGAACAGCGGGCCCCGGGGCACACCACCCTGGATGGCATCATCTATGAAAAGGGGATGCTGGATTTTAAAACTCAGATTCAGGCCCATGTGGACCGTCTGGATTATCTCAATGACCCCGAAGCCCTGGATAAATCCGAGGCCCTCAAGGCCATGGACATATCCTGTGATGCCGTGATTCTTTTTGCCCGACGCCATGCAGATCTTGCCCGGAAAATGGCAGCACGGGAAACCGATGAACAGAGAAAAAAAGAACTTGAATCCATTGTAGATGTCTGTTTAAAGGTCCCGGCCCATGCGCCCGAAACCCTGTGGGAGGCCATCCAGATGTACTGGTTTGTGCATCTTGGCACCATCACCGAGTTGAACGGCTGGGATGCCATGAGCCCTGGCCATCTGGACCAGCACCTGTTCCCCTTTTATGAAAAAGATCTGGCGGTGGGAACCCTGGACCGGGAAGGGGCTAAGGAACTCATCAGCTGTCTGTGGGTTAAGGTGAACAACCATCCGGCACCACCCAAGGTGGGGGTTACTGCCTTGGAGAGCGGCACCTACAATGATTTTACCAACATTAATCTGGGAGGCCTTAAGCGGGATGGATCTGATGGCTCCAATGCCGTGTCCTATATTATTTTGGAGGTAATTGATGAATTAAAGTTGCTCCAACCCCAGAGCAATGTGCAGATCAGTGAGAAAACCCCCCGGGGATTTCTTAAAGCGGCCTGCCGGGTGATCCGCAAAGGGTATGGGTATCCCTCGGTGTTCAATGCCGATGCCGTGGTCATGGAGCAGGTGCGGGTGGGAAAAACCCTGGAGGATGCCAGGGAAGGGGGGTGTTCCGGGTGCATCGAAACCGGGGCCTTTGGAAAAGAGGCTTATATTTTAACGGGTTATCTCAATGTGCCCAAGTTGCTGGAACTTGCTCTGAACAATGGATTTGATCCGGTGGGGGGAAAGCAGATCGGCCCGGAAACCGGAGATGTCAGTGCGTTTAAGGCCTTTGATCAGCTCTATGATGCCTTTTTGAAACAGCTTGAGTATGTGGTGGATCTAAAAATTAGGGTGAACAACTACATTGAACAGATGTTTGCCTCCCATGCGCCCGCCCCCTTTTTGTCGGTGGTGATCCGGGACTGCATTGAAAATGGCAGGGATTATTATAATGGTGGTCCCCGCTATAACACCAATTATATCCAGTGCTGCGGCATCGGCACTATCACCGACAGCCTTTCCGCCATTAAAACCCATGTGTTTGAGAATCATACCGTGTCCATGGACGAACTGCTCACGGCCCTTTCCTGCAATTTTCAAGGGCATGAACCCCTGCGCCTTCGATTGTGGAACAAGACGGCCTTTTTTGGTAATGACGATGATGCCGCCGATGATATCATGAAACAGGTATATGCCTCTTTGTTTGCCACCATTGACGGCAAGCCCAATACCAAGGGCGGTGTGTACCACTTGAACATGCTCTCCACCACCTGCCATGTCTATTTTGGCAAAAAACTGGGGGCCACCCCCAATGGTCGCCGGGCAGGGATGCCGGAGTCCGATGGCACTTCCCCCTCCCACGGGGCCGACCGCAACGGTCCCACCGCAGTGATCAAATCCCTTGGAAAGATGGATCAGTTGAAATCCGGGGGCACCTTGTTAAATCAGCGGTTTCTGCCCGATGTATTGAAAACCGAGGAGGACCTGGATAAATTGGCGGCCCTGATTCGCACCTATTTTAAATTCAACGGGCATCACATCCAGTTCAATGTGGTGGACACCGATACCTTAAAAAAGGCCCAGGCATGTCCTGATGAATATCGTAATCTCCTGGTGCGAGTGGCCGGGTACAGCGATTATTTTGTGGATCTGGATGAGGATCACCAGAAGGAGATCATGAACCGCCGGGAGCATTGTTTTTTTTAGCAATAAAGTTAAAATCATATAACAGCCCCTGAGCTGAAGACTCAGGGGCTGTTTGTCGAATTTTTATCAGAAAAAGGCCTACTTGGCACTGTCCTGAAATGCCTGCATCAATGATGCAGTTCAGAGCTGCTAAACTGCTGCTCGGTTTTTAGGAATCTGTCAGCTCTTCAAAATGCAAATAACTTTTGTAAGCAATTGATAATTTTGTTTTGTGCGCTTTTAGAAATCACTCCGATTTTTTGAATCAACCTTGATTTATCCACAGCCCTCAATTGATCAAGTAAAATTAATCCTTGTTTTCCTTGGAAATTGCATTGAACCCGGGTTGGAAATCCGAATCCTTTTGAGGTCATTGGGGCAACAATAGCTGTTTTTAAAGAAGACATTTCATCAGGGGAAATAACAACACAAGGTCTTGTCTTTTTAATCTCAGATCCTTGAGTTGGGTCTAACTGAACTAACCAAATATCAAACCGTTGTACTTTCTGTTCTACCATTCCCATTCCTCATCACTGGATAAAGGAGCACTAAGCCACTCTTGATCTGTTTCACTTGATTCTTGAGATTGTAAGGCCTTGTCAAATTGCTCTTTCCAACCTTGTCTTGGTTTATTTACCGGTTGAATTAAAAGCCCTTCGTCAACAATTTTAAATTCCAAACTCTTATCTATGAGATGCGCTTGCTCTATTATTGCTTTAGGAATACGAACGCCTTGCGAATTTCCTATTTTAATTAAAGTAGTCATGATTCCCTCCAAATGTGAATGATGTAATTACAATATACCTACATTTAGATGGCGTGTCAATTATATATTTTTTTGGATTCTATGGCTAATCGTGGTGCTGATTGGCACAGTGGCCTCACAAGTAAGCAAAGCTTGGATACTCGCTTAAGGCAAGACGGCAGGACAGTCTTTAAAATAAAGCGTCTTGGATGGCCAGTTTTAATTGCTGTTTCACCGCCTGGGCCTGGGAAGTGTGATTCGCTTTTTTTAGTCTATGTGAACTTTTGGCTTAAATCCACCACAATAGTGGGGTATGCTTGGGGGAAATCGGGGCGTGGGAATCGCCTGTGAAAAGTAATGGGTCTTAAAAAATAGTCAGCTTTGAATAACACAGGTCTGATCCGGGTTATCCATGAACTGGCAAAAGATGTTAAGTCAGATTTGCTGTTTGTTTTAGTTGGTAACGGTTGTTTGAATAATTATTTGATTTATTTTTGTTTTGATTCTCAACTACAAACAATAATTTACTTGTAATTACTTTCTGTTTTATGTATGTACCAGTCACTGTAACACTAACGAGGAGACTTTATGTCCGCTTCAACAAAATTATCAAATTCAGTGAAAGCGCTTTGTTTTTTGGCCCGGTGCATGCCGGAACCCCAGACCAGTGCGGCCATTTCACGCAATACCGGTATCAATGCCTCCAAGGTGAGAATGCTTTTGTCTGCCCTTGCCAAGGATGGCATTTTAAAAACCATCCAGGGGCCTTCGGGGGGATTTTTGTTCCAGAAAGATCCTTGTGACATTGATCTTCAAGAGATCTACTGTGCCCTGGAGGATCGGAAGGCATTCCACCTTGATGTGACGGCCGATCCCCTCAATGACAGGGAAGAGACCACCCTGACCAACCATTATTTTTTGGATCTGTTCAGTGATATCCAAGTGGAAATTGAAAATAAGATGAAGAACATAAAGCTTTCTCATATTTTGGAAGAAATAGAGCACAGAAAAAAGGAGAGCCGATCCAGAACCGCAGTGTGATCTGCCCCTTTGCCTGCCATTGTCCTTGATATTTGATGTCCACGTTTTTTTAGACTGATTTTTTTGGGATGTATTTTAATAAAAAAATGATCATCAAGAGATATGACAAGGCATGGAAAAGGAGACCGCTGTGGCACCTGATCGGGGAATTCCACAACGAGAAATGAGATGACATTCATGGAAAGATTAGGCTTAAAGGCTATTAATCAGGGCGCTTCCCCGGGGCTGAACTGGAATATCACTGTACCATCAGGGTCACCATATTTTCCACCACCAGATTGGCGGCACTGCCCACTGCATAGGCATACCCGTATGTCAAACTGTCCCCGGATACCAAGCCTATATTGGCCATAGTGATGTCGCCCAAGGAGAGCGTGGTGCCGGTTCCTGGGCTGTAGGCCAGGGATGCCAGAGAGGTGGATAGCTGTCCACGCTTGCCACCCGGAAAAGGTCAGGACATAGATCTCTGAGCTCTGAGTGACTTCGCTCACCTTAAACCATATCCATTCATACGTGGGGGTGAGGAGGGCGGCATTGGTGAGGTTCACCACCAGAGACAATGGTTGAGTTGGTGATACAGTTAGCGCGGTTACGCCAGCATCCGCGCCAATAATCTGAGAAGGTGAAGGAGCGGGAGTTCCGGACGTCCCGAATTCCGATGCCAGAAAATCCACTTTTTTGTTTTTGGATGTAAGGGTAACCGATTTTTGGACAGAAGTTCCATCAGACTGGGTAGCGGTCACTGTATAGGTGCCGGCACCCACCGGGAGCCCATACCCTCCGGCCGTGGCCGTGGTGGTGGTACCGACACCGGCCACATCGATGGAGACGTTGGACAGCCCCTCACCTGCATCATAAAACTGATCTCCATCCTGATCGTCATACACTACGCCCAGGACAAACATGCCGGAATACGACTGGGCTGTAGCGAAATCACAAGTGAGCATATAAGAGTAGGTATACCCTTGGTAATCCCCGAACGCCACCCCGACACCCAACTCCTTGAAACCAGAAGAAAGCATATTCACACGGTGTCCCCGGTCCGGATAGTTCTCGTCCACAAACAGATCCTTGTGCTGCTTGATCACGGTGGACACCTCTTCCAGGTAGGCGGTGGATCCCCGGAAGGCAATATTTTCTCCTGCGGTTGAATAACTATACCCGGCGCTCTGCATGCGCTGAAACGGGCTGGACCCGTCCAGAGAATAGTGGGAAAAATAGTCATTGGAGATCATGTCCTGGGAGTGGGCACTGGCCGCAGTGATCAGTTTGGCGTTGAAGACTATAGGCTGGACCGGGTTCCCGGAAATCTCACCGGCAGGCATCCCTTCGAACAGGCTGATGCCGAACCGGGCCGCCTCGGCCATGGGGTCCATGCGGGCACGGTTGATCTCTTCCAAGTGGGCCTGTTCCGCTGCCGTAGGATCCCCATAAGGGACTTACCCGAACATAGACTACCAGCATGCCCAATTTAATGTGTTGATATTACATTATAAAAAATTTTAATTTGGTAGTTTATTATCGGCGAAGTCCCTAATCATAATCGTACACCGCCTTTAAAATGCCGGTACCCGGATCGGTTACCCGATCTGACCACGGGGTTCCCTGTTCCGCCACAACCGGTGCACCGGTCTCATTTGGTATCTGCTCTTGAGGCTGCGAAAACCCCAAAGCCGGTCCGAACATCACACAGGCAACCATCATCCTTACCCATTTTTTAATCCAATACCCTTGCGTCACTTGTTTCATCGTATTTCCCTCCCTTGAATCAATCCCATGAGCCAACTGTTGGAAAGGCCGGCAATGGTCAGGTGATGGATCAGATAGGCTTCCAAACCCTGACGGTCGACCCCTTTAAAATGAGATCTCTCCACCACCCAGGATGCCAGGGGCAAGGCGTAACGTTATTGCAGATTGTCAAGCAGAGTCACCTAACTAACTCCAAGGGGAGAGACCGTTTGATTGTCCATATTGATTTTAAGAGCCTTATGAGGTTTTTTTGTCTACAGCCCTCAATTGATCAAGTAAAATTAATCCTTGTTTTCCTTGGAAATTGCATTGAATCCGGGTTGGAAATCCGAATCCTTTTTAAATTCCAAATTTTTATCAATGAGATGCGCTTGCTCTATTATCGCTTTAGGAATACGAACGCCTTGCGAATTTCCAATTTTTATTAAAGTAGTCATAGTGACCTCCAAATGTGAACGATGAATTACAATATTCACATTCGCCTGGCGTGTCAATTATAGATTTTTGATTGAAAAACCGTCATGGATAAGCTTATCTGCTTTTATGAGGGTTAGATAAATTCAACAATTTCCGACAGGGGTTTGCGTCGTCGGGTGGTCTGCGCTTCCTGTCGAAACCCCAAGGCAACCACCACCGCTACCTCGTGTTGATGGCTATCAATGCCAAGGGTCTTTTCCACCAGCGCTTTTTCAAATCCTTCCATGGGGCAGGAATCAATACCTTCAGCGGCCGCTGCGGTCATGATATTGGCCAGGGCAATGTAGCACTGTTTTGAGCACCAAGCATAGCCGTTCATCCTTGGAAACACTTCTGTTTCCATATGGCTTCTGTACTTTTCAATATAGATCCGGGTGGCATCTTCGGGTAATCCACGGCTGTGATCAACTTTTTTATCTTATATGAATTTTTGGCTTAAATCCACCACAATAGTGGGGTATGCTTGGGGAAAATCGGGGGTGGGAATTGCCTGTCAAAAGTAATGGGCCTGATAAAAGATTCAGGCTTCAATATCACGGGTCTGATCCGGGTTATCCATGAGTTGGCAAAAGATGCTGGGATCAGATTTGTTGTTTGTTATGGTTGTAAATGATCGTTTGGAAAAATATTAAATTTATTGAGACTATGAATGTCAGATATTGACAATAATTTACTTATAATTACTTTTTTTTCAGAAAAATCCTTTATCCAATGGCGCAAGGTACCGGCTCCCCAGCGGGGGAAAGTGGTAAGGGACTTCATAGAAATAAAACTACCCACTTTCAAGCTTAATGGCCAGTATTTACGGCATATCTTAAATGAAAACGGGTAGATTATTTGTTGTAAACTCCCTAAGACAGATCGGCAATGCCCTGCGGGAATACAAAACAGATCTGGGGACCCTGGTCTCCTGTGAGATGGGATTTTTAGAAGTACCGTAGGAAATACCGTCAGGAGGTTTTATTTTCGGTTTAAAATTTTGTTGATGTCTTCTTCTGAACAGCCTGCTTCTCTCAACTGTTCTGCACCAATATCATCCAACTCTTCCTGGGTTGATATTGGTACAGGACAAAATACAGCATACATGGCTAAACCAAAAATGAAAAATAGAAATATCATTAATAAGAAAATCAGTAAATCATTCATCCTTTGATTACTGCCAATGTGGTTAATTCAGTGATTACTTTCACCAGATCTTTCTGAATGGCTATCACTTCATGAATGTCTTTGTAGGCACTTGGGGCTTCGTCCAGATTCTTTTTACCTCTCAGGGAATGATGAACTATATCCATATGATCTAAACGCTTCTTTTCAGCATCAAAATCAAGCTCACGACATGCCTGCTTTCTGCCCATCGTCCTGCCTGCTCCATGGGAACATGAATCAAAGCTCTCCCGGTTACCAAGCCCGATTTCCTTAAAGGCTTTGCGTCTACCTGTTCCGCCACCCGGTTAAAGATAATATATTATTGAATTAAATTTTGGATGGCATTACAATACCTGAGTCTGGATGAGGCTTTATCTCCAATATACAGTAATTGAACCTTTTTCAATTTGATTATTCTCGGTCCTATATAATTGAATTTCAAATCTGAAACTGAAAAATCTACCCATACCATATCTGGTATCATGGAAATCTTAAAAGGCCGGACTGGTGGATGAAGCTCTCGGTATTTTGTTTGATTTGATTCGTCTCTAATGATACCATAAATGTTTGGTCGGCCAGCTTAACAATGTTGTTGAAAATGCCATTCGTCCGTTTGTAGTGGACCGAAAAAACTGGCTGTTTTAATGTGCGCCCCATGGAGCCCATTCCAGTGCAACAATTTACAGCCTGATAGAAACTGTAAAAGCAAATAGTCTTGAGCCATACTGGTATTTGAAGCATCTTTTTGAGATCTACCCGAAGCCATGACAGAGGAAGATTTTCATGCCCTGCTTCCTCACCAAATTTCAAAAGAACAAATCGCTAACCCTACGGCCTGATTTATATCACATTTTATCACCCTGAACAGATGGAGTTAATAAATCGCTTACAAATATTCCCATCAATTCATTTAAATTTTGAAAGACTTTTTTAGCCCCAGCTTTTTTTAATTCATTTTCACTAAAATCAATGCTCAATCCAAATACTGCCAATCCAGCAGCATGAGCGGCCTTAACGCCATTAATGGAGTCCTCGATAACAACTATCTGGTTATTCTGTACTCCAACTCGCCTACAGGCCTCAATATAAATGTCAGGAGATGGTTTGGAATGCTTAACGTCCTCACCCCAAACAAAATCAGTGAAGTATCTTTTCCAGTTAAATTTTTCGATTATAGGGAGGCACATCTCAGCACGGCTAGAAGTAACAAGAATTAATTTCTTGCCCTGCTCATACAAAGACGACAGGAAAATTTCAGAGCCAGAAAAGGCTTCTGAATTGCTGTAATTTCTTTTTATGATTTCAATATATCTCTCATAAATATCTTTCACCTCATGGGCTATTCCATGTTTGGCCTTGAGGATTTCTACGATTTCAAAAGTTGATGGCCCATTAAGAAAGTTAAACTCTTCTTTTCTGCCTTCAAGCCCATAGAGGTTCACAAGCTCGCAGTAAGATTTATACAAACTATCAATTGAGTTAATTAATGTTCCGTCAAAATCTATAAGCACACAAGTTACAATCGACATATTCATCGTATTTACCCCAAGAAATCCCAAGTAAAAGGAGTACCCTTTTTAATATCGCAAGTAACTTTTTTCTCAAGAAGGATTTCATAATATTTAGGTGGCAGACCAAGTCCTGGTCTTATCGTTCTTAAATTTTTACGTGTAAGCGTTTCTCCAGACTTAATATCCTTGCTAACGTAAAGTGAACGTTTAAATATCAAAGACTTCTTTTCTGTTTCTGTTACACCATAGGCTACTTGTCCCAAAGCTTGCCACGCCTGTTTTGTTGCTGCCACCAGAAGTTTCACCTCATGTGGTTCCATTGAAAAGGCAGAGTCAACTCCACCGTCTGCTCTACAAAGAGTAAAATGTTTTTCTATTACACTGGCCCCCATTGCGATACTGGCACAAGCAACCCCAACCCCCATCGTATGATCTGATAGGCCAACCTCAACATCAAACAGTTCCCTTAAGTGGGGAATGGTAAGAAGGTTGGTGTTCTCAGGTGAGGACGGATAAGAGCTTGTACATTTTAAAAGAACAATATCATTGCATCCGTTCTCTCTCGCTATTTTGACGGTCAAATCAAGTTCTTCAACAGAAGCCATTCCTGTTGAGATGATTATAGGTTTTCCAGTCTTCGCTACTTTTTTAATGAGAGGGATGTCCGTATTTTCAAAAGAAGCAATCTTATAGCAGGGAACATTTAGCTCTTCCAAGAAATCGACTGCTGTAGCATCAAAGGGGGTACTGAACCCAATAATTCCCTTTTCACGGCAACGATCAAAAATAGGTTTGTGCCATTCCCAAGGAGTATAGGCTTCTTGGTAGAGTTCATACAGTGATCGCCCTTTCCAAAGACTATTGGGATCACTGATAAAAAATTCTCTCTCCCGTATGTCGAGGGTCATTGTGTCTGCGGTATAGGTTTGCAGTTTCAGAGCATGTGCCCCAGCATCCGACGCCGCATCAACAATAGCAAGTGCCCTCTCAAGAGACTGATTGTGGTTCCCTGACATTTCTGCGATGATGAAAGGTTTATAGAGCCGTCCTATCCTAATAGTTCCTACTTGAATCACTCTTTCTTTATTCATTATTTTGTACCAACAACATTCTTTTTAATAAATCTGTAAATCTCACAAGGGCCACTCTTCGTGCTTTTTATTATTTCATCAAAAAGCACAAAACCTGCTTTTTCAAAAGCTCTCGCTGAAGCCAGATTAATTTTTTTAACCTCAGCGATCACATTATCTACACCAAAAGATAAAATTTTGTTACAAAATACTTCAATAACAGAAGCACCAATTCCTTTTCCTCTCATGTCAGGAGAGACATTAATATCTATATCAAAGGATTTCCCAGGCAGTTGAGGGATATTGTATTTTGACGATCTTAAAAAAGCAATTTTCTCTCCTTCGTGGTAAGCAAAGCATGGAGTAAGACTTATTTCTTTAAAGTAGTCATCTGAATATTCTTTCCAAAAAAAATTCCATGTTTTTAACTCTTGATTATAAAACATCTTGCGAGTTTCAGAATCATTACGCCATTCCATTACAATTTTTGCATCTTCTTCGATAATTTTCGCTTCAACTATATTCATATTTACGTTCCTAAATATAAGGGTAAGTTTTTGCCCGTGAGACTTTTTCTTCTGACCACTCATCCCAATCAATTTTTTTATACAAGGTTCTAAGCTCCATGCTCTGAGCAATTCTTGGTGCAGAATTGTTATTCAAAAATGGCAAGACTACTTTAATTAAATCTTCACTCAAAAGCATTGCTTGATTATAAAGTTCCGTTGATGTTGTTTTTCTTGGATCTAACAGTCCTCGCAATTGCCAAATAATCTGCCCAGTATCAACTCCTTTATCAAGTTGAAATAAGGTTATACCTGTTTGGAATTGATCGTGGAGAATAGTATTCGCAATGGGAACTGGTCCAGCCCCCTCGGGAAGTAGAGATTCGTGAATTCCTAAAACGGGACAAATTGAAAGTAATTTTTCTTTAAAAACCTGCTGCCAACCTAATGACCAAATATAATTAGGTTTTAAATCATAGATTAAATCAACATGCTCATTAATATTCCCATTAACAATAGTTTTAGGAACTTTTTGTATAAAAGGAAATTGCGATTCATTGACTAGATCAACACCTTCCCAGCCTGGGGAGTTACTTCCCCTTGTAAAAAACATTGATATCTCCTCACCTTGCTCAAAAAGGACTTGAGCATTTCGATATGTAGACTCAATCCCACCAATTATTATTATTTTCGACATGGCACAACCTCCTACTAATATTGCAAAAGTCTAATTATCTGAAACGCCTCTGCATACTTCCATCCAACTTCTTGACCTCTCTTTCTTGCCAAATACTCAACCCCATCTAAGCTTCTCGGATGGGGGTAGGATTTCAACTCAGATTCATAAAGGCCGATAGCAGTTTTTTTAGCCTGAATACTTGTGGATATATCAACAAAAAAGTTTGGACAAAAAATAAAGTTGGCGTTCTGAGCTGATCGTTCACTTGAAGATAATACTTCATAACTAAGGATAGCATCTGGATATTGATCGCCGAAGTTGGCCCTAAATGCCATTAGCGTCGCATCATACGCAATTGTATGATCCCAATTGTAATCACCTGGATGATGGGTGAATACAACGTCAGGCTTAAACGATGATGCAAATTCACTTATCCTTAAACTAATATCCATTCTAGAGACAGTATCAAGGCGGTTGTCTGGAAAACTTAGCCTTTCATGTTTTTTAACACATAGAGAACTACACGCCTTTTGAATTTCGATAGATAATATCTCTTGCTCTTTCTTAACAGCATCAGATTCGGCTTCTGTTGAAATCTTGCGACCACCCTTGCCACCAGTAATATACAATATTGCAACCTCGGTTCCTGCTTGGGATAGTTTTGCGATGGTTCCTCCCACGCCTAGAACCTCATCATCAGGATGAGCAGCAACAACCAAACATCTTTTTGAGCCTTTCAAAGGATCTAAACTCATTTCACACCTCCAAGTCTGGACGAACTCCATGCCTCAAATAACTTCCTTGATGTGTTTACAACGTCTTTACCCTTCACATATTCAGCGACTGAGTTTAGTGGCAACTTTTGAGCTGCTGTATATTCGGCCTCATCTGTTTTAATTTTAGACTTTAAAACCTCAATTTCGATGCCAATATCGTAAACACGGTCTATCTCATCAAAGATAAGACAGAAGGCATTCTGACTTTTGATGTCCTCTACGGGGACACTAAGCTCTTCTTTTAATTCGATGATTAATTGATTTGAGTAATCTACTGGTTGGTTAGGGACGAGGTTCTTAGCATCAATTGACCCAGAAGGGATGAATTCGTAATACCCAGGATACTGAGTAACTGTCTCTGACCTTTTTCCTACATAAAATATTTTTGAATTATTCTCTTGGTAAAAAACTATGCCACTTACGGCAAGGGGTGTAATTCCCAAATCTATTCCTGATCTTTGGGCCAAATAGTGTTTGTATTCAACTGCGTGACATTGTAAAATAAGTCTGTTGCCTGTTGCCTGTTGCCTGTTGCCTGTTGCCTGTTGCCTGTTGTTCAATTATTGCAAGATTTAAAATATTTCCATTGAATAATTTTTTATTTCTTCTTTCCTGCTCTTTCTCCCAGGCCAGCTCAATCGCATTCTCCTTGTTTTTTACACGCTTATAGTAGTCTTCATTCTTATAATCTCCCATAACAACTATCTCTGGTGAAAGGAGATATTCAAAGTTTTCTTTATCATTTTTCATTTATGCCCTCCGCTATATAAATAAGTAAATGTTTTTTTGGGGGGTTGGTCATAACATGGGCCACTTTGAAGCAATTTTTCTTGATCTAAAAATAAAGTCAGTAATTACAGCTAATTAATAATAACATATATTCAGTTCCCGTATAGTGGTCCATCTTATGACCAACCCCTTTTTTTGACTTTTTCTCAAAACAAAAATAATGATTTTATATCAAAGAACTGGACACTTAGGAATACAAATTTATTAATTTGATCTAAATTTATTATTGACTCGGTTCATAAATAAATCATGTCAAATGGCACTGACTATACGCAACCCTTATTATGGATTTAATTGTGTTCATGTAATTTAGTCTGCATTCCTTAGCCATCCCACATTTTAAAAAAAAGGTTGTTTTTTATTATAGATACAAAAGAGCCTTTTGTCTATAAAAAGATCCTATTTCACTACCTTTACGTGGTGACCACTGGTATTTTAAAGACTCAGCCCAGACAAAATTTTGGAACCCCAACATATGGTATATGGCCTTTTTAAAACTTTAAATTTTGAATTCAACTTTATGACCTTGTGGTAGTGATGTTGACCATTCTTCAACTGTAATTTTTATAATATATAAAGTTGATTTGCCGGGTTTCAACTTTATGTATTGTAAGTTTAGATTTGGCAGATATAAATAAATTTTGAATAGTTCCTTTATATCATCACTGAAGTTTCACGCTCTTTGATAAGAGTAATACCAGAAAAATCCTTACCAGCCTGATATCCGAGCCAAAGTGGATTTAATTTTATAGGGTTTTGCCCTCACAGCAGCAAAACCCTATAAAATCTTTTTCAAGAATACAACAATCCAAAGAGGCGTTGAAAGCCATGTCTGATAAGTGCGTCATGATTATAGCCTCCATTTATAAAATTTAAAAACGGTGAAGTTTCAGTCTTCCAATACAATCCAATGGCCACATACAGGACAAGCTACTCCCATCAGCACGGTACTCCCTTCTGACCTGTCCGGATACGTTTCTCAGTGTGCTTCCTGGTGTAGATCCTCAAGTTCATCTTGGTTCCTTGATCTGCTGATATAACATGCAGCTCATTATAAGCAGTTTCTATGGATGGCCACCCACTACAGATTTTAGCTGTGAGAATGTCAATGATGAAGAACTGGTTATTCTTGTTATTCATTATGGCTGCTGTTGCATGGTCCATAACAGGTTTCCTCTCAATATTAATGGTTAATGGCGGTATTCATGAGCTCCCTTCAGGTCTGCCGTGATATCCCTCTCGGCTCTGCCTGTAGCGATGGTATCTCCTCCGGCATTTTGCCTGATACCGTACAAACATACCGTCAGTGATTGCGGATGTCAATCAATCGGGGCGAATCTTGCTGAACACTAAATGTGGTATAGAGGTATGATTGGCGGGGGTTGTTAGCCTATTCCCCCTAATAAAGGAACCTCTTAACTGTTCATAAGAATCACCGCCACGAGAATCATTCCAATGGCGGTGATTTTTCTTTTTTCCAGCTGCTCATGGAATAAGGTAAGTCCTCCCAGGGTGACCATGAAAATCACCCCCGAAGAAAACAGTGGGAACACCAGGGTGGTTTTTACAGTTTTGAATGCGCTGATAAGAAAATAGGAGGTCAACAGATTCGGTACCCCCACCATCACACCGGTGATAATATCTCTTTTGGTAATGGTGTGTCCCTGTTGCAGTGTTTTCCAGGTATAATGGGCACTTATAAACAGGGCTGTTGAAAAAACCACCAAGAGATAGATCAACTTTTCCTCTCCAGTGGCATACTTTTCAAACAGTTTGCCCATGAAATCCCCCATTCCAGACACCAGAAAAAGGATAATAAGGGTTCTTACCCCCGATTGAGCAGGATTATTAGACGATGGACGGAGGGGATTGATCATTAAAATGGCGGCAAAGGCCATGGCAATGCCAAAAAATTGGAAAAGTGTGGGCACCTCCTTCCACAAAAATAAGGCAAAGCACAATGGAATCATAATGCCAAGCTTTGAAAAGGCACCGGTGATACTGACACCGTTCTCTTCAATGCTTTTTTGGATAAAAATCAGTCCGGCACAAAAGCACCCCCCGCCTGCCACACCCACCAGTAGAATCCAGACCATGGCCGCACCCGGAGAAAATACTCCCTGGTTGCCGACCACTACGGGGTAAAATTCCTGGAAAAATTGTCCAAGATGCACCGGGGGTAAGGGAGAGCTTGAGAGTGAGATGGTAAGCGTCAAAACCAGAGATGCCATGATATAATTCAAGGTGGTGACAGCATAACGGTTTTGTTTTCTAACTTCGCTGTATTTCAGGATCAGGGTCATGGTGGCGGAGGATAGAACCGCCAGGAATATATAGTGCATGGGGCACCTTTAAGGGATTGCTGATAACTCTGGCAACCTTGGACAATCAAACTCCTATTGCACCCTGCTTATGCCAGCGTGGTGATCACTTCGGCCGTTTTTTGGGGCGGTACGTTTCAGGAGAGAAAATTTTGCAATTTACGCTCGGCCGTGCTCAGGTGCCTTGTCAAAACTTCCTGGGCATGGGTTATCTTTTTTGCTTTGAATGCCGCCAAAAGATCCCAGTGATCCTTCTGGGAGACGTCAGAGCCAGACAGGGTGTCATAGTAGATGAGCAGAAAACGGGACACATTGTTGTGAAGGGTGTGGACGGTACTCACCACCAGGGGCATTTGTGATGACTGGTAAAGGGTTTTATGAAATTCCCAGTTCAGATCACTCCATTGATGCTTATCATTTTCATTGTCAATGATTTCAAGGACACTCTGGGCCCGGATGAGATCCCGAACAGGGATAAGGGGGATGGCATGTTCTATGGCCAGGTTTTCCAATGCAATGCGCATGAGGAAAATTTCCTTGATTTCTGCCGGGGATAAACCGGACACCACGGCCCCTCGATTGGGCATGAATTGAACCAGTCCTTCTGATTTCAGTTGAACCAGGGCTTCCCTCAAAGGGATTTTACTGACATTGAGTTTTTTGGCAATCTGATCCTGGCGAAGGGGTTGATTCACCTTATATTCACCTTGGAAGATAGCCTCTCTCAAGCTGTCTGCAATAAATTCCGATGTGTTGCCTGCCTGTCTGGTCCGGCTTGACCGCTTCTCATTCATAGCCTGAGATATTATAACAGTATACCTTTTTTGTCAATGTTCATTCAGCAATTTCAATGTGGGTTTAAAAGGTATGAATGCTGGTGAAAGGAACGAAAAAAGGAATGCGTCGCCCTGGTTGGATCTGTTTCACAAGTACATCATGGCGGGTCCACTGGGCTGTGAGTTCCACGGTATCCATCTGGATAACCACATCATAGAAAAATCCCCTGGAGATTAGTCGGGTGACCACCCCCTCCATGGCGAAACAGGTATCCCTGGCCCCACGATTATCAGTGAGAATTTCTTCGGGCCTCAGGGCCATGTGTCCATGTTCTGCCCGGGGACGATTGCCATTGTGCTGGACCATGGAGGCCAGGGCCGGGGATGCGGCGGGCAGGGTGTAAATGTTTTTCATGCCGGTGAACCGGGCGGTGAACGGCGAATTGGGTTGTTCAAACAGCTCCTTAATGCTCCCGGTCTGCTCAATTGTGCCATTTCTGATGATGGCCCCGTTGCTGGCCAGGAACAGCACATCGGAAAAATTGTGGGACACCATGACAAAGGTGGTGGAAAATTCCTGGTGAAGGGATTTCAGCAGATGTTTCAGATCATCCTGGAGCATGGGATCAAGGGCGGACAAGGGTTCATCCAGAAGCAGTATGCCCGGATCCAGGATCAGGGCCCGGGCCAGGGCCGTGCGTTGTTTTTCTCCACCGCTTAACGTTCCCGGATATCGGGTCAGAAGATGGGACAGGTTCATTTGATCCACCAATAGATCAAATCGCGTTGAAACACTGGATGGGGAAAGATCGTGGTACCGGACTCCATAGAGGATATTTTGTTTCACCGTCATGTGGGGAAACAACGCAAAGTCTTGATACACAATGCCCATGTTTCTTTTTTCCGGGGGAAGGGCGTTGATATCTTTATCGTCTATGAAAATGGTGCCGGAGGTGATGGGCATTAACCCCATGATGGCTTCTAAGAGTAAAGATTTCCCAGAACCTGTGGGACCCAGAACGGCAAAGAAATCATTGGTGGGAATGGAAAGATCAATGTGTTTCAGGGAAAAATTGGGCAGATCCAGGTAGACATCAGAAAGGGTGATCATCTGTCCCGCCTTTCCCGGGACAGGAGGCGCAGGGTGATAAAAAGCAGCAGGGAGATGATGATGAGCCAGAAGGCAACGCATTGTGAATATTTCAAACCATAGGCGGTGAAGCGTTCGTAAATGAGCACCGGAGCTGTCATGGGGTGGTAGGCCACAATGACAACGGCCCCGAATTCACTGATTGCCCGGGCCGTACACATCACCGCTCCCAATATCATATGACGCCACACCATGGGAAAGGTGACCCTGAAAAAGGTGGCACCCATGCCCGCACCCAGACTGCGGGAGGCATTTTCCAGGCGCACGGGAATATTTTCAAATCCGGATTTAACGGTGTTGACGTAAAAAGGGGCTCCCACAAAGGTAAGCACCATGACAATGCCGGTGATGGAGCCCATGATCTCCACATTGAACATTGCCAGAACCTTTCCCGGCAGGGTGTTTCTCCCAAACAGGCTTAGAATGGCAATGCCGATGACCGGGTGGGGAATCATGATGGGCAGATCCACCAACCCTTCAATGATGTTTTTGCCTTTAAAGGATTTCCGGGCCAGAATATAAGCAAGGGGGGTGCCAAATAAAATGGCCATGAGGGTGGCCATGAGGGCGGTGAAAAGGCTTCGACCCAGGGCCTCCTGGACGGTTTTCTCCTTGATGGTGAAGATGAGATCAGCGATTTCTGGGGTGGTAATCATCCTGCCCAGGGGCAGGATGATCAAAAGAACCAGGGGAATGCTTAAAAGGATGGAAAAAAACCAGAAATACTCCGACCCCCTGGTATGGGAAGGCAATTTTAATAACAACTTAATTTTTGACCTCGACAAGCCCCTGCAATGATCCCGGCAGGCTGGTCTTGATCTCATCGGTGGTTACCCGTGCAGGAAGAAAGGGGGGTTGCCCCATGTCCTTGAGGATTTTAAGCCCACCTGTAGGAGAGAGCAGGTAGTTAAGAAAGGCCTCTGCAGCTTCGGGGTTGGCACAGGATTTAATCATGCTGATCCCGTAGGTGCAGGATTTTCCTTTTTTGATTTTCCAGGTCCCTGGTTTTTTACCGGTGACCTTTACCTCGGCCTGTTTATAGAAAGGATCATATTTATAGTTGCCAAGGTTGATGTGATCGTTGAGTTTTACATATTTCAGCCCATGCTGCACAGCCACGGAGAGATATTCCCAGGCATAGTCCATGTTGCCGGTTTTTAAAAGATTCACCAGCTCCACGGATTTGGGGCGAACATTTTTCATGGGACGATTGGCAAGGAGTTCTTCGTAAAGTCCCGGGATGTTGTAAAATTTTTCTGCCAACTGCAATACCATGAGGCTTCTATATCCACAAGGATCCAGGTTGGGGTCGGAATGGCCCCAGACCACGCCTTTTTCCCTGAGGATTTCGTGCCAGTTGTCCGCTGAGACGGTGTCGCTGTGTTTGCTCTGGTCTGTGTAGCACAATACGAGCTGGTTGGTGGCAAAGCGGATGTTCCAGTCGGCAAAATCCGGCATGAGGGTGTTGTCTATGACCTTATAGTCGGCTGATGCCATGATGTCTGCGGATTTTCCCACCTCTGAGATGAGTCTTGCCATTTTGGTGCTGCCGCCTGCTTCCCGGAGAACGTCAACTTCTGGGAATTGCGTTTCAAATGCTTTTTCCATGGCGGCAAAGGGCACAGAAAGACTGCCGGCATGGAAAATAATCAGCTTGCCGCTGGGGGCAGCATAAAGAGAGGCTGCCTGGAGTACCAACAGCAGGGAAAGGGCTATTTTAAAGAGTAATGATTTGATGGAACATTCTGATTTCATTGGAATCCCCTTTGATTCACCGTTTTATTGCGGACATTAACGCCATGGTGGTATGGATATCAATATGAGTAAATACTCATCTGTTTAATGTTCGCATGGATTAAAGTCAAGACTGTTTTTTGATTTTAACAGTTTTTAGTAAGAGAATTACAAATATTAACTATAATTAACTTCAAAAAGGGGAACAGTCCACGTTTCTACTGCTGATGACATTCCTCCTTTTCAGAGGCCTTTTTCCAAAAAAGTGTAATGAATTTTTGAGTCATATGTAAGGATACCGTTTTATTATTATGAAGTCTCTAAGTCCCTTAAAGGGCTACGGTTGTTCCCAATCCTATGTTTTTTGCCTTTTCAAGGATAAGGGTGGCCACAGCCAGATCCTGAACCGCATTGCCCACGGATTTAAAAAAGGTGATGTCATTGGGGGTTAGCCTTCCTGGTTTTTTACCCGGTACCACTTCTCCCAGTTCAGCAATTATATGATCTTTGGTGATGATGCCAGCAGTGATGGGCTGGATAAGATCCCCGGCTTCGGCACAGCACCCGACTTTTTGATCCACAAAGACCCGGGCTCGTTTCACCGTTTCTGGAGGTACTTCACACATGTCCGGCCGATAGGAACCCACGCCATTGATGTGGGTGCCCGGTGTGATCATGGCATCTTCAAACACCGGTGTTAAGGAGGTGGTGGCGGTACAGATCACCTGGGATGCGGCCAGGGCCGTGGCAGGGTCAGTCACTGAGACCTCAATGGATAATTTTTTGGCCATCTCTTTTGCGAATATCTGGGCATTCTGGCTGGATCGACTGATGACATGGGCCGTTTTAATGGGCCTCACCGCGCATACTGCCTCTAACTGGGTTCGTCCCTGGATGCCGGCACCGATAATGGTGACGGTATGGGCATCTTCATGTGCCAGAAGATCCGTTGCCAGACCACTGGCGGCCCCGGTGCGCATGGCTGTCAAGATTTCTCCATCCATGATAGCCAGGGGGGTTCCGGTTTCGGCATCCAGTATTTGCATCATGGCATGGATCAGCGGCAGGTTGTTATGGGGGTTGTTTTCAAAAACAGTCACAGTTTTAAGACCGATGTGGCGGTTCTGGGGAAGATAAACGGGCATGAACAAAGCGGTTCCCCGGGCTTCCGGGATGGGCAGTTGCGTTCTTAACGGCACCTGGGCCTCATGGGACGATAATTGGGTAAACGCCCCTTTCATGGTCTCAATGGCCGAAGCCATATCAAGACAGAGTGCTACTTCTTTTGCCGATAGAATTAGAATTTTATTCGGGGTCACATTTAGCTCCTTTTTAAACTATACTTAAAGATTTGTTTGATGATCTTAAATAACCTTTTGTTAACCCTTAGATTCTTATCTCTGATTTTCGTGTTATTTTGGCAAAAGAATCAGAAACCCTTTTTGGTTCTGGCTTGTCCAGGTTAGGATCTGTAGCTAACGAGAGCGTTTGATTAATATTTCTTCAGCAGTCGTTCAATGGTTGTGATTATATTATCAAACTGCAAATTTAACTAATCATAAAAACTTGAACATCGAGTTTAATGCAGTGGAAACAGGCCTGATAATTCCGGTTACATTTCGAGATAGAAAATTCATGAATTAGCGGTTTGTTTGTCCCGGCTTATCGCGGTAGCCACATATTTATTTTATAAACATGGGATCATGAATGATTAATAAGCGAAATAACAACAAGGAAGCTCATTTGTCTGCTGGATTTCCGTGCCGGACTATCTATTTTGCGCAATAGAAACGTAAAACAGCAGTAGTGCATTGATGACCAGTGAAGCGATATCTACCTGTTTGATCGATACATGCCGGAGTGCCTCTTGAGCGATCTGTTTAGTGAATTGAGCAACATCGGTCATTTTTTTCGATATAATGACAAAAGAAGGAAATTTGAGAAGGCCTGTCGGTTTGATAAAAAGGCGTCCGTCAGGATGGCGGGTTAATTTACCCTGAGCCGTAATGGTATCACCGTTGTATGCAAATCTTTCAATTATTTGGTAAGTTTTATATTTATCCTGAACCATGCTCTTGGCCTCCGCAGGACATTTTTTTTCACTCTTTTCGTTTCTACGTAACTGTACCCAACTTTTGGTGAAATCCTCTACTTTGACATAAATTCGTTGCTCCTCTCTATGAATTTCCATACCGTCTGCCGATTGCTTGCTTAGCAGTTTTTTGCGTTCAGTTATCCTTAATTTGTATGGTTTTTTCATTTTCGTTCTCCATTCAGCGAACACGTCTGTTATATAAAAAGCACACTCTTCGCCGCTGAACGGTAGAACAGACTCCCCTGTGGCCAAACCTTGGACACTGACATAACAGTCAATTTTATCGGGACTGAAGCGGGCAGGATTTTGAACCATTTTGGCTCTAATCTTATATGGCACTATTTTTGAATACTGCCAGCAAGCCAAAATCAGAAGCGCCCCGGAAATTGCGTATGACACCGTTTTAATATTGGTAAGATCGGAAGAATCCGGCCAATAGTAAAATTGTACGGTGACTATGTACACTATGAACGTCAGGATAATATGCACGATACTCCTGCCAATTGTAGCCATTTCATTTTACCTCCCGACTTTCAGCCGTTGTTATTACCATTATTGTTATTGTTATTGTTATTGTTATTATTATTATTATTGTTGTTGCTATCAAAATAGTTGTCAATAAAGATGCCTTTCTTTACGGATACCGTACCAAGGTAGTATTGCGCTTCAAGTTGGGTAATTTTTTTACCGTCAAAGCGTAGGTAATCGGAACCGTTTTTACTGCGCATGGACTCCACAGTAATCAGGCCAGAAGTCGTAAACAAATACAGGGAGTTGTTGCGAAACAAAACATAAGGATAACTTGCCGCATGATCAGAAAAATGCGCCTGAATAATTTCCCTGGCTTTTTGGGTATTTTTAATACCGGTCTGTCTCAAATAAACCGTCAGCTTTTTTTCTCTTTCAATGGATTGAATATCTTGTGTATTCATCAATATTTCCTTCTTTCCCAAAAGAAATCAATGTTTTGAAACGGCAGGTTAATTGCCTGAATATGGTAAAACGCGTTTTTTTTCTGTTTGCCATAATGATATTTGCGAAGGGCCTTGGTTGTAAAAAATAAATTGTTTTTCACGCCGTCCAGATAAAATTGTGCATGACTGACCAGAAGCGGAGTAATGTCCAGCAGAGCATATTTCCCTTCTACCCATGAGGCAGCCATAAAGGCATTTTTATACAAGGAATAATCAAAAATGTGTTCCTGCTTGAAGCGTTGTTCGTCCCCGTACACAACTGCGGTGTCACGCAACAACATCAGATGGAGATAGTTGTTCACTTCGTCATTGCATGCCAGCCCGAAAATATCTTTGCGAACGCCCAGCAACACCTCACTTTCCGCATCCAGCACCTCAATATGTCCAGCATTTTTCAAAATCGCGGAGTGCAGACGATAATTTACCCCATTAACCCGGAGAAAAAAAAGATCATCGCTGTACAGTGCCCGAAGATTGGCATCCCGATGAATGATTTCACTAAGCCAATTGGATTCCAACGATAGCTCTGGAGTGACGAAGTGTTGTTTTTCAACATGAAAATCCTGCAATCTTTGTATGTTGTTACTCAAGAAAAACTGCTGTGCATATCTTGATATGTTTTCTACTGTCAGCGGCGGATATCGATTCGGATTATTCCTGTAAAGTTCTTTTTGCAGCAGGCAGGTATAACTTTTTTTCAGCCCGCTTTCCTGGCGTACAAAGGTACATCCGAGATTACAATAGTGAATATATTCACACCGTTCACATTCATCATCGATCGCCATACAATTTTCGTTGCGCTCAATATTGCTCCAGCCGTTGCTTATGATGGTTTCGATGTCATCCTTATAAATATTGCCATAGCAATAATCCTCTGAAGACTGACCTCTTGGGCAGGAGAATACACTGCCGTTAGACTGTAAAAGAAAAAATTTACCCCCGCAATTGACCGAAGAGCAACAAAAATCAGGCGTGAACTCCTTGAACCATTCTGTTTTAAAAGCATTCTCAAGGGGCGTTCGGATAAAGGCTTTTTTGATGGCCCGATAAAATTTGACTTGTTCAGCATCGTTGAGCATTTCAGTGCCCGCAATCTTGTTTCGCTGTTTAGCTGAATCAAAGCCAAACATGATATTGAAACGACTCATATCCAAACCGATGTCATAATGCAGGTATTTTACAGCATCAATAAATTCGTCCACAGCCTCAAAATGGGCACGAGTCACCACGCAGGATATCTTTTTGTTATACGGGTAGGCCGTCAAAGCTTTGAGGTTGTCCTGTATTCGTTTCAGGGTGCTGAGGCCTTTTTTGTCTCGGCGAAACTGCTCATGAAGGCGCAAAGGTAGATCCACACTGCCGCTGATTGAGATATGATGTTTGATAAAAATATCCCAATGCTTTTGAAAATTCAGCAAGTTGGTTTTGATATGCAATGGATTTACCTGAAAGCCCTGGCTCTTGATCTGCTCCCCATACATAGCGTAGTGCCGGGCTGCAGTGGCAAACAGGCTGTCGAGAATGTGAGAAGGAAGGGTTGTCACTTCACCGCCATGAAAAGATAAATTAAATGGCAGATAACCATGATCAAGGAGCTGTGCTAAAGCTGTATCCAATGTTCCCAGAATTTTATCCGGTTCTGGCTTGCTTTCTGTCATTTCCCCCAAATAACAGTACTTGCAGTTCATATTACAATATTTTGTGGGGACATAAAGCAGATGAATGACTTTTTGAAATTCCATAATTTTGCGATTCCAGCGGTTATGACTCGCTATTCTTAACTGTCTTAAAAAGCAAGTAATTTTATTATTTTATTTCGGATACCTCTGCAAGTGTTTACTGGTAGATGTCAGTCAAGTTGAGGTTTTTTCATAGTGCATAGTCAAGACTAAGATTTAGGATTGTACATACCGGATTTGTCGGGTGAGTCTGGCACAATAAATTCCCTTGGGAAAAAGTACAGTTTTTCTCTGCGTCCGCCCGAAAGGCTTCGTCCAACGCCGAGCTTAGCCGCCGCGTCAACAGCCTTTGCGGAAAACGCCTCCCGTTCACGTGGTCGGCTTGAGCGAAATGTTAGCAGCCGAACTGACCAATTTCTACGATCTGGAAAAAATAAATAGTTTCGTGCGCTTTGACACAACGGAAGATACTTTCAGGGATATATATCAGAATAAATTATAACAGAAATAGCACCATGCGATCACAATTCTCTTGGTTCCGTTAAAAGCTGAATTCCTGCAAGTATTTCTTTTATCCTGGCTATTGAAGTTTTGCCGATTTTTTCGATCAAATCACTTTTATTGACGGTATAAATTTGAGTTATATTCACCACGCTTTTTTTTGGAAGATTTGCCTCTCCCTTTTTTAGACTCACATTTCCAGGAGAGAAAGCACGTTTCAAATTGGAAGTCAGAGAGCAGACCACAACAGTATTTATCCGACTTGCATTAAAAAGGTTATTTTGAATGACAACATGGGGGTGTCTATATCCCGGCTCTGAACTGTCTGGTTCTCCAAGATCCACCCAATAAATTTCACCTTGCTCAATTACCATGCATCCCTCTCAAGCGTTTGGGCCTGTTTTGTCTTCATGGAAGATTGAACTTGAAGTTCACTTGAGTCTGGATAATCAGCAAAAGCCTTGTTGATTTGAGACAAAAGATCATGATTTTCTTTTTTTTTTATAAAATCTTGAACCGCAATTACAAATAACTTACTTCTTGATATTCGTAGTTCCTCAGCTAGCTGATTCACTTGTTCAAATAATTCTTTCTGCATCGATATTGCAGTTTTTACAGTACTTGCCATAAAGCACACCTCTCTTTTAAATGAAAGCTATGCATTTATTATGACAGTCGGTTATACCAATGTCAATACCAAATATTGAAAACTCCACAGCCTAAGACTGCTAACTATTGAATTCACTGGCGGTGGAACACCGTCCAGTGAAATAATGGGTTATGATTTGAATTAGAGAGCAAGCCTTTAATTATGATATTTCTTTTTTAACTTATCGATTTGTCAAGATTAAAGATTTGACCCCATATTTCCGGATTTTTTTTCAGAATTCCAAAAAGTTTCAAACGATTTTCTTCGGAAAAATTATTCATCTTGGTTCGCCTGATTGCTCCATAAAGCTGATTGAAATTAAAATTGATTTTTGTTGAATTTCAAATTCCGCGTCCATGGCTGCTGTGGGGAGCCATCTTCTGATTTTCATGAGGCGGAGCAGGAGAGGGGTTTGTGGTCGCTCATTAAAATGAGCTTTTATTATGATTTTTGGATGGGGATCTATTTTAATATCAAGAAGATCAGTATTTTCTTCGGAAAGGCAGGTGAGAATAAGGTTGATATAACTGTCAAATTTTTCAGGGATCAATGGTGCAATAATTTCTTTTTTTGGGTTAAAGCTTTTGGTGATTTTGATTTTTTTGAATTTGGGGGTGTAGGCGATCTGTTTTATGAGATGCTTTAAAAAGCCGGCTTCATCATGAGGGATGATGTCCAGGTCAATTTCAGCGCCATCTTTTTCCCCCAATGGATTAAATGTTTTGCGAATGACATTATCAAACCTCTCAGACAAATCCATTTGTTCAGCGTTATCCATGAAAACATGTCCGTGGGCCGCTTTTTGGAAATCCGAAACAAGTATTTTCATTCTTTTTAATAAGAAGGGATCAACAATATTTTCAAGTTCATTAAAATCCACCAGCTTTTTAAGTTTGGCAAGGGTTTCCAGAACCTTGAAAGGCAGTTCCATCTCCTTTTTTTTGCCGGAGCGAAGCGCCACCTGCATTAACTCATAATCTTCGAGAAAGCTTCTGACACGTTTTTTATCCAGAATTTTTTTTATTTCATCGGCAGCTTCTTTTTCTTCCAGATAATTCAGATGGTCAGCCAGATAGTTTAGATGGTTGACCAGGGATTCAAATTTTTCCGTTAAGTCATCAATCAGGGCATGTCCGTATTCCGCAATAAATTCTTTTCTTTGGGAATCATATACAGCTATGTTTTGCAGGGATTCGCATTGGGAGAGGGCCTTTTGAAGGAGATACAGCCCTTTTGAAGAATCCATTACAATACCATGGCCTGGGAAAAAACCGAGCTGCGGATTTTTTTCGGTAAAATCAATGAGATAAGAAAGGGTGCTTATAAGGGCTTTAGCGTCCCAGCCGGGAATGCCTGCTGTAAAAGGGGCTGTGGCCAAAAGTAAATCACCGGAAAAAAGAGCGTCTCCAACAAGCACGCAGCATGAATCTGGAGAATGGCCGGGTGTTGAAATAATTTGCACAGTGCCTGAGCCTGAAAAATTAATATCAAACACAAATGGGCGGGAATCGTCTTCCCTTAAGGTAACGCCAGCAAAGACATCTGTTTCTTTAACATCGCCGAAAAGTGTTATGTCACTCTTAAGGGGATTAAGTTTGACATTGCTTAATGCGGATAAAGTGATCCAGTCATCGGCTGTTTCAAGGGCCTCAGCGCATTTTTTGTGGCACAATAATTTATGGGGCCTTTTGCCGAGCAGGTTTTTCCCTTTTTCCGTAATCAGGCCTGTGTGGTCAAAATGGCAGTGGGTCAAAAAAATAATCACAGGGAGTTTTTCATCAGGGTCCTTTTCTTTTGCAGCGGCATTAAGCTTTTCTACAAGGCCCGCGTCTGCCCCACTGTCTATTAAAAAAAAACCGTTTTTACTAAAAATAAGAAAGGTGTTGCAGCAGTTGACATTGGGAGAAATCACAAAGGGAAAAACGTTGAAATTATTCGCGCCTGAAACTGGAGTCCACTTTCCTTGCTCAATCATTTTCCAATTCCTATAATTTATTATTAAATTAAGTAAATTGGGGTCAAATATTTAATTTTGATTTTTTCATTCTTGAAGAACCCTCTTGTCAAGATTAAAGATTTGACCCCATATTCCCGAAGCCGGATTGCGTGGCAAAGCCAGGTGTACTAATGTTTGTGCGCACGAAGCGAGCTCGCCATTTGCCATAGCCGCCGGCCACGGCTGAAATGTAGTATCCATCGAACATATAGGGGACTAAATCCAATTCTGTACCTACCATTCATTTCTTTGGTGTTTGGTCGTCTGACATAACCGGTGATGTTAGGAATAGGCATACCAAAAGGATCAACCCAAAAGTAGCAAAGTTTTTTATATAAATATACATGACCCTGTTGATTTAGTACAAATCTCTGGATTGTAGATACAATATGTTGGATATTAAATTATCCAATATCAAGATGCTGTATGCGCATTTTGCAAAAAGCGACTTAATCAACAGGCTCATACATGGCTGTAACCACCAGCCACAACGAAAAATGAAAGCCTTTAAATTCCAGTACGTTGGTGAGGCTTTCGTATAAATATCCAGCAACGTTAAGTTAAGCGGCTGCCACACCACAAAAAAATGCCTCAATGTCCGGCTTCAATTTGTTTGTTGGATGAACCCGACTTATCGGGTGAGTCTGGCACAATAAATTCCCTTGGGTAAAAGTACAGTTTTTTTCCATGTCCGCCCAAAGGGCTTCGTCCAACGTTGAGCTAAACTGCCGCGCCAACAGCTTTCGCGGAAAACGACTCCCGTTCTGGGCGCATTCCCAATTTTCCTGGTTGGATATTCAACTAAGTGGCGTAGTACCATCCTGGCCCAGCCCATTGTTCATGAATTGAAAACCCATATTGAACAGGTAAAGGCACTGCATCATCGGAACCTTGAAGAGGGGTTCGGGGGGGGATATTAATGAAGATTGTCAACGGCGATTTGATCAAACGGGCAATGGAGGGTGAATTTGATGTCATCATCCACGGGTGTAACTGCTTTTATGCCATGGGCGCAGGCATTGCCAAATCCATCAAAATTCAATTTCCAGAAGCCTTTCAGGCAGATTTGGCCACTGAAAAAGGGGACCGGTCCAAACTGGGCGATTTCTCCCATACAACCCTTATGCTAAATAGACATGCCATCACCGTTATCAACGCTTATATCCAGTTTCATTACAGTGGCAAAAAGGTTCTTGCCGACTATGATGCCATCAGAAGCGTTTTTAAAAAATTAAAGTCGCAATTTTCCGGAAAACGATTTGGGTTTCCCCTTATTGGAGCGGGGTTGGCCGGGGGAGACTGGCAGGTTATTTCCAAAATAATAGACCGGGAGTTACAGGGTGAAGATTTTACCTTGGTTAAATACGTCCGACCTGAAAAGCAGACATGAAAAGGGAGCCGCCTGATTAAAAAAAGGGGGGTTGATCATAAGATGGGCCACTATACGGATACGGAATATATACTACCGTCAATTGTTTGTAATTACTGACTTTATTTTTTGATCAAAATAAATTGGTTCAAAGTGGCCCATGTTGTGACCAACCCCAAAAAAGGAATTATTTAAAAAGTGGAAAATAACGCCGAAAAAAAACATATCTGCATCGTGGGCGGGGGCATCAGTGGTATGACCGCGGCCCATACCCTTTCAGGGGCTTGGTTCTAACGTCGGCCACTTGCAGTCAGTGCTCAAATTCACATAAAAATATTAACTATATTCTTAAATAGTTACTTGAGTTTTCGAAAAATAGTTCTTTGATATTTTAACATAAGGCATGATATTTGCTATCCAGTCTTTTTTAAGTACTCCTCAGCTTCCTGCAAAGGCAGATCTATTAAACATTTATTTGGCTTTCGA
>Ga0307929_1000489_pt1 | contig 38163 bp, 30 predicted proteins | sample AceLakmetage1330_FD_203160 | JGI IMG/M metagenome (GOLD analysis project Ga0307929, IMG submission 203160) | Saline water microbial communities from Ace Lake, Antarctica - #1330 | ecosystem: Environmental > Aquatic > Non-marine Saline and Alkaline > Saline | place: Antarctica: Ace Lake... | reverse complement strand
GAGCCCGGCTGGGTCAAAAGATTTTTGAAATAAAATAAAGCAATTAAAGTGGTGAGAAGGAAATAATCTGGATTTTGATTGAAAAGATCGAAAATTATAAAATTTTTGCTGATTTTGGGCATAGTTTACCAATAATTCCATAAGTCAATTTTAAAATATATCCTATAAGTAAGGCCTCAGCTCCAAAGATATTGGAAAGGCCATTGGACGCTCAAGGCAAACAGTGGACGTCTACATTGCCGACCTTCGGGCCGCAACCCGGCAGGACAAATCCCTCAAAATATTTCAGAATCGTCTTGGTATCCCCCAGGACAGGATTGCAAAGCGCTTGGGGATAGACCAGAAGACAATTCATAACCATTTAGGAGAAATGCCAGTACTGGCATTTCTCCTAAATGCCGATTTGACCCAGGGTTTTACAGTTTTACAGGTGGCACAAAAGCATGGCTGGACAGAACCGATGGTCTGGTCCCTGGCCCTGGAAGAAAAAGATGATCTCGCCTAGAAGACCACCAAAATAAACCTTTTCACCGGCTTTTTTACCGGGTACTGGAATCAAGCGGGTGGCTGTTTTTTTAGCATTGATCATTCCAATGGCCATTTCATCTGCAATTATACCGGCCAGACATTCCTCGGTAATATCTCCGGGAATCGGCACCATATCAAGGCCAACGGAGCAGACACAGGTCATGGCCTCAAGTTTTTCAATGGTCAGATATCCTTTGTGTGCAGCCTCGGCAATATTCAAGTCCTCACTCACCGGTATAAATGCTCCGCTTAGCCCCCCAACATGGGAGCTTGCAAAGGCCCACCTTTTTTAACGGCATCATTGAGCATGGCAAAGGCTGCAGTGGAACCTAGAACCCCAATGTGGGTGAGTCCCAAGGCCTGGAATATTTCTCCGATACTGTCTCCCACGGTTGGTGTGGGGGCAAGTGACAGGTCGACCACCCCAAATTTGATATTAAGATTTTCAGCCACTTCCCGACCAATGAGTTCTCCCACCCGGGTGACTTTGCAGGCGGTAAATGTTGCCCAAGGCCAAATGGATCCCCGGTTTATACCCCATTTTCTGCTGGCACCCAAACCCCTGAAAAAAAATAAATCATAACCCTTGGGAAAAATACTTCCAGGGGCCGAGTGAATATAACTTGCGGCGATGCTTATCCGCTAAACACCACAGAGGTGTCAATGGGAACACGATCCGTCCGGGTCGTGTTTACCACTGCCTTTTCATCGGCATAGCCAAATGACATACCAAAAAGGATACCCTGGCCATCGGGTATATTTAAAAAAGCCCTCACGGGATCTGGAAATTGCCCCAGAGCCCCTTGAAAGCAGCTGCCAATACCCTTCTCGCTCATCAGCAATGTCAGTGTTTGGGCATAGATCCCCATATCAACCGCCCCCATGATGTTGAGATATTTTTCCATGGTAAAAAACAACACATGGGGCGCATCAAAAAAAGTCCAATTTCGAATCAGGACCTTCATTCTGGCCTCTTTATCACTGCGCTCAATCCCCATTGAACCATAAAGGGCATTGGCCGATTCAAACTGACGGTCCCGGTGAATCCCCTCATAGCGTATCCCCCAGTCAAAATCTGGATTAGGCGGATTACCGCTCATCAAGGCCTGTGTTAATTTGTCTTTAAGCGCATCCTTTTGGCTTCCGGAAACAACATATACCTGCCAGGGCTGAACATTACAATTGGACGGCGCCAATTGGGCAGCGGTGAATATTTTTTTTAAAATTTCTTCGGGAACCGGCTTATCCAAAAAGGCACGCACGGAGAACCGATTTTCCAACACTTCAGTTAAAGACATGGCGATTTTTCTCTTTAGTTTATCGTTAATTGACAATGTGACCTTAAACAAACTTGAAAAGAATAGGATTTATGGCCATAATACTCAAGGAAATATTTGTAACCCATTTTTGATTCTCAGCGAGAGAAGGACCCGGCATATATAAAAAATGAATACTTTGCACACCGACACTCTATTTCAAAACACATTTTCCCCACAATCGGGGATAACCGTCCGCTATATCAAAATCCCCGCTATCGTTGATTTAATTTTTTGTACCCCACCTGATCCCCGCTATAAAACCATGGCAAATCTGTCTTTTGGGCCAAATAACTTTAAAATTGCGTTTTTATCAACCGAGGAACTCGCCACGGTCAATGGATTCAAAGCGCAAAAAAAACAGGTGGAATGGATTTGCGGAAGATTCTCACTCAAAACCCTTGTCAATGAAGCATTAGATTCCACTATTCCCCTTGCAAATATTCAAATTTCCTACCAGGAAAAAGGCGCCCCCTTTCTCGATGCATATCCAGACATCCCTATTTCCCTCTCCCACAGTGGTGATTATACCGCAGTGAGCCTGGGTCAAAATCGCCGAACCACCATGGGGATTGACATTGAACGAATCGGAAAACTGCCGGACACATTTTTTATGAAGACCGCATTCACCCGGCGAGAGATCCATCACATGACCCAGACCGCCCATGAAACATTTCGTCACTGGACATTGAAGGAAGCATTTTTAAAATATATAAAAATGGGATTTAATGAAAACCTTCACATGGTGGAGATCATTGGAGAAGAAATTTTTCACCAGGGGAAAAAACAATCGCTCAATTCCTGGTCTCGAACAATTGAAGACCAATACATATTAAGCATTGTGGCAGATCCACACATTTCACATGTATGAACGGTTGTCATTGTCAAGCCATTATGTGTCCCCAAAGTTATGTATGGGCTTTTAAACTTTTTGTTCCTTTGAAAAGGCGTGAAAAATGAATTTTGAAAAACTCAGAATACTCTTGATAGTTGCTTTTATGCTTGTATCACTGGTGCCGTTGGCCTCACTTGGATACAAAGTAATATCCCAGGGAGAAACACTGATTGAAGAAAAAGCATCTTCCTACTTAAAAAGTTTGTCCAAAAGAAATGCCGAGGCGATAAAAGGTTTCATGGTAGAAAGAACAAATGAATTAAGCAACCTATCCAATATTATTTGTATTTTTGATTTTAATCCTACAATGCTTAAAACACATTTTGAACAAATGAAAGAACAATACAGCCCTTATCTTGGATTTTATTTGCTGGACAAATCCGGAAAATCAATTTTTTCCACTCTGAATGTTTCACATGATTCCATACAAAGGTCCATCCTTGAATCAGAGAATTTATTACTTGGGGTAAGGGCTAATAATATTTTTATGTTTAAGTCTGGGCAAAAACAAATTCCAGCATTTAAAATTTGTACACCGATACCGAAAGGATCTAAAGAACTTTGTCAGCACTTATGTGCTTTGGTTGATTTCAGACTTGTGGAAACTCTGCTGAGGAAAAGTAATATAGAAGCTACAGGTGAGGTTTATCTAATAAACAAAAAAGGCAGATTTTTGTCTGCATCACGATTCGGAGCACAAGCACTTGTAGACCATATTCCTATCAAAGCTATAGATGGGAAAAATAATGGGCTATATGAAACAATCGATTATAGAGGAGAACGTGTATTACAGGCATATCAGAAAGTTGATGCTTTCCCTTGGTATGCTATCGCCGATCAGGACATGGCAGAAATTTTAAATCGTATCAATACCCTGGAAAAGGAGGTTACTATTTATGGCGTACTGACAGCAATTATTGTTTTCGGTCTTGCTTTTTTTATTTCAACTGTAATAGTAAACATTCTGAAATCCAAATACATGTATGAAAAAGAACTGGAGTTTCAAGTAATTCAAAAAGAAAAACTTGCATCTCTGGGCCTCTTGACCTCAGGTCTTGCCCATGAATTAAATACGCCTCTTGCCAATGCTCTACTCTATACCCAAATTGCCAAAGAAGAATTAGAGGAATCTGGAATCGGAATAGAGATAATCCAACAAAGGCTTTCTACAGTAGTTGACGAAGTCAGACAGGGAAGTAAAATCATAAAAAATCTCCTTGATTTTTCCCGTCATTCCCAAAGTGATGCTCAAACCAATGATGGTAATAAAATTTTAAGAAAACTGATGGATATAGCTGGCCCTCATTGTGCATCTAACAAAATTGAAGTAACAATAGAATTAGAAAAAGGAATGCCGGATATTAAAGCCGATGCAAGTACAATACAGGCCATATTGACCAATCTTGTTGCAAATGCCATTGAAGCCATGCCCGATGGGGGAAAAATAAAATTAAAAACCCGTTACGTGAAGGTTTTGAAAATGATAAAAATAGAGATTGCTGACTCGGGCCCAGGAATTCCCAAGGATGAACTTTCCAAAATATTCAATCCATTTTTTACAACTAAAAAACAAGGAGAAGGAACAGGCCTTGGCCTGTTCGTCAGCTATGAGATGGCAAGAAAATTGGGGGGAGACATCAAAGTAATCAGTTCAACCCGTCACAACGCAATCAATTCAGGCACAATGTTTACCGTTGAATTACCGACTCAATAGTTTTAGGGAGACCTATGAAAGGGTACAAAATTTTAATAGTTGAAGATGATCAAAAAATGAACCAGGGTTTGTTGCATATTATCTCAAAAGAGGGGTATTTTGTGCAGTCAGTTGATTCCGGGGAAAAAGCCCTTGAAAAGATAAGAGATACTCAATTCGATCTGGTCATTTCCGATCTCAAACTTCCCGGCATTGATGGAAGACAACTTTTAAACGCCACAAAAAAATATGATGCCAATATTTTGTTTGTTATTATAACGGCATACGGTACAGTTGACACAGCTGTTTCAGCCATGAAAGAAGGGGCTGAGGACTATATTTTAAAACCCTTTGATTTGGAAGAGCTAAGGCTTGTCATTAAAAAAATCATGGAAAAAAGAGAATTGTTTCTAAACAATATCCGTTTGCAGCGTCAGCTTGAAAAGAAATATACATTTGACAATATCATCGGAACCAGTGAAGCAATGATGATAGTTTTTAAAACCATCAACCGTGTCAAGGATTCAAAAACAACTGTTCTTATCCGAGGAGAGACCGGTACTGGCAAGGAACTGGTGGCTCGGGCCCTACACTTTAACAGTAACAAGGCTTTGAAGCCTTATCTGCCGGTCAACTGTGCCGCACTCAATGAAAATCTTCTATCAAGTGAATTGTTTGGTCATGTAAAAGGGGCATTTACAGGTGCTGTATCCGATAAAGAAGGACTCTTTGAAGCAGCAAATGGGGGGACTGTATTTCTTGACGAGATTGGGGATATAGGAACAGGACTTCAGCAGACATTTCTTCGCGTATTGGAAAGCGGAGAAATACAGCCGGTTGGATCCTTTGAAAGAAAAAAAGTTTTTGTAAGAATTATTGCTGCAACAAACAAAAACCTTGAGGCCATGATTGAACAGGGCAGCTTTAGGAAAGACCTGTACTACAGGCTGAACGTTGTTATTATTGACTTGCCGCCTTTAAGGGAACGAAAAGGGGATATCGGGATACTGGCAAACCATTTTTTAAAACAGTATTCAGCTCAAAACAATAAAAATATAAAGCGTATATCTCAAGAAGTTCTCCGTTTGTTGGAAAATTATGCCTGGCCCGGAAATGTCAGAGAGCTTGAAAACATTATTGAAAGGGCAACGCTTTTTGAAGTCAGTCAAGAAGTCACACCAGATAGCCTACCCCCCGCTTTGACAATTCCTCCTTTGGTTTCAGATATGAACTCTTTTTCTAAAGATATAAATTCCCTGGAACAATTGAGCAAAAAGCATATCATTAAAGTTCTGGAAACAACTCACCAAAATAAAACCCAGGCATCTAGGTTATTAGGCATCGACCGATCAACTCTGTGGCGGATAATGAATCGTCTGGAGATGAACTCAAATAACCGTTGAAAATTTTATATCCCCCCGTTCCCCTCTTTTAAGACGGTGCAAAATGCGACACTCGTTGCATTTTGCACCACACCCTCTTTTTAATCATAGGACCTTCTTAACAGATAGTTCATGTATTTACAGTTAGTTATCTATGATTTGTTCCATTGGTACACTCTTTGCTGATCTGCTTAAATAAGGAAGCTTACATCGCCGCCCCTTTTATGAGAGGTCTAAGCTCATATCATTTATTGGCTTTGTGAAGCTGGCTTATAATAATGTTTAAAAAGCTGGAGTACTTATGAAAAATTATATTTTCGGAAATTTAACTGACTGGGGAATTGTTCTGGATAAATTAAAAGAATTATCAGAGAGCAAAGAACTTGACAATCACCAGGATGAATTGATTCGCTTGCTTCGTTTTGACCAGAACTGGCGCTTGAGAGAAGCTGCTATTGAGTCTTTGCCTCGTATTGCGAACCCGAGCCTTGATCTTGCAAGAGAAGTTTTTTCAATAATAAAACGCAAAAATCTTTATTATGATGTCAGGATTCTGGCGACAGATAGCCTTGGAAAACTGATTGCTATTATCGTCAACAACAGAGCCTTTGACAAAGACATTTTAAAACAATTTGTTATGGAAATCATAAAAAATATGGATGCTTTGCTTGCCTCTCCTGAACCGCCGAAATTTCACGATGCATTGCAAAATTCTATGAATCAAATCAAGGAAGCCATTTAAATAATCCGTAAAAATAAATTAATAAATAAAAAAATAAAAAAAGGAATCACAACATGCTGATCGGAATACCAAAAGAAATAATGCTCAAAGAGAATAGGGTTGCAGCACTTCCAGAAACTGTTGCAAAATTTAAAAAATTGGGATTTGGTGTGCTTGTTGAAACAAAGGCAGGCGCAGGCGCTTTTACAGAGGATGATGCCTACCTCAAAGCCGGGGCAGAAATTGCTGCTGATGCAGTCGAGGTTTTTGACAGATCCGATATCATTTTAAAGGTTAAGGAACCTTTGTTTAATGATCAGTTCAATAAGCATGAAATGGACATGCTTAAAGAAAATCAAATTCTCATAACTTTCCTGCATCCTGCAGCCCCTTCAAACCATGGAGCGGTAAAAAAACTCCAAGATAAAAATATCACGGCATTCACAATGGACGGCATTCCCAGAATTTCAAGGGCCCAGCGTATGGACCCCTTGACATCCATGAGTGCCATAACCGGTTATAAAGCCATCATTATTGCTGCAGCCAATTTCCCAAAATTCATCCCCATGATAGGGACGTCCATTGGAATGATAAAACCGGCCAAGATTTTGGTAATAGGCGCAGGCGTTGTCGGGCTTCAAGCCATTGCAACAGGAAAAAGGCTTGGGGGTGTTGTAAAAGCAATTGATATCCGGCCGGATGCAAAAAAAGAGGCTGAAAGCCTTGGCGTAAAAGTGGTTGGTTTTGATGTACCACCTGAGATGGCAATTGGAGAAGGAGGATATGCCAAAGCCCTTCCCCAGGAATGGCTTGAAAAAGAGAGACAAGCACTGGCACCTCTGGTTTCAGAATCTGATATCATTGTGCTCAGTGCCCTTATCCCGGGGGAAGCTGCTCAACATATCATTACCAAAGAAATGGTTGAATCAATGAACCCTGGATCTGTTATTATTGATGTATCCATTGACCAGGGTGGAAATTGTGCTTTAACGGATCCGGGAAAAGAATCTATTCATAATGGTGTTTACATCTGCGGGATTAAAAATATACCGGGGTCACTACCGGTTCATTCTTCATGGCTCTATGCCAATAATCTTTATTATTTTGTTGAGAACCTGTTTAAAAACGGAGAAACCGACTTTAACATGGATGATGAGATCATCAAAGATTCCCTTGTTACACACAAAGGCAAACTTTATCACCAGGGAACTCGCAAAGCCCTTGGATTGAATGATCTTTAAAAAAGTTCCAGGAGCAAATAATGACAAATCTTTTATTGATGGTAGGCGTTTTTCTGTTTTCCTTTGTGGTCGGGTATTTTTTGATTTCCAGGATACCCACATTGCTTCATACACCGTTAATGTCCATGACAAATGCAATATCCGCTGTAACCATTTTGGGGGTTTTGATTCTTTTCTCAGTTTCATCAACCAGAACCGAACAGGTAATAGGATCAATCGCTTTTGTCATGGCCGCCTTCAATCTTGTGGGTGGGTTTGCAATTACGGATAGGATGTTACGGTTGTTCAAGAAAAAACCAGCAGGGGGTGGAAATAATGGCTGAAACATATTCTACCATGAATCTACTCCTGGATTTTTGTGTAATTGGCATCCTCATACTGGGTATCTGGCTGTTCCGTTGGCCTCACAGGGCAAAATTGGGTAACCTTACTGCGGCTTTTGCCCTGGCCTGTGCTGCGGCTCTGATTCTTTATAGAAACGGAACCCAGTACCCCTATATTATGTTGTTTGCCCTGGTAATTGGTTCCAGCCTAGGATATTGGGTGGCCAGAAGAATCACCATGATCCAGATTCCTGCCATGGTTGCCTTTCAGCATGGCGCTGGAGGGGTTGCAGCTTTTTTCCTTTCCCTTGCCGAATTGATGCGGGGGTCTCAACACCTGGGCATGATGAATGAAATCTCGGGGCTCCTGGGCCTTGCCATTGGGTCCTTGACTTTCAGCGGCAGCATGATCGCCGGAGGAAAGCTGTCAAACAAGCTTGGCCAGGCCCAAAAAATACTGCCGAAACACACATTACTGGTCATGCTGAACCTTGGGACCATTCTTGTATTGATTATTGCGGCATTGTTTGTGCCAGCTGGCAGCAGGATATTCATTTATATCCTCATTATTCTATTGTCAATTTTGTTTGGAATTCTTTTTACCATTCGTATTGGCGGGGCTGACATGCCGGTTGTGATTTCTTTTTTAAATGCAACTGCAGGTCTTGCAGCTGCCCTTTGCGGCATGATTATCGAAAACAAGCTGTTGATTTCCTGTGGGGCCACGGTAGCGGCTTCAGGATCAATATTGACCCATGTCATGTGCAAGGCTATGAATCGAAGCCTTTTCAGGGTTTTTGTTCCCCTTGAGAAATCCCGGTTAAAATCCTCGGAAGCTAAACGACAGAATCAGGTTTCTGATCCTGTTAAAAAACAAGTCCCAGATCCTTCCATTGAAAAAGAAGTCCAGCCGCCGACCGCTGAAAAAAATATTTTTCAAACTGCTGTTGACCTAGCCCGCAATGCCCAGAAAGTCATTATTGTGCCCGGGTATGGCATGGCCGTGGCACAGGCACAATTCCAAGTGATTGATTTTTCCAATAAAATGCTTGCCCTGGGCAAGGATGTGAAATTTGCAATTCATCCGGTTGCCGGAAGAATGCCCGGGCATATGAATGTACTTCTTGCAGAAGCCGGGGTTGACTATGATCTTCTGGGAGAAATGGATGATGTAAACCCAGAATTTAAGGACACTGATTTTACCCTGGTTATCGGGGCCTGTGATGTGGTTAATCCCGCAGCCATAGAAACTGACGGTTCGCCCATATCAGGTATGCCGATTTTGCTTACCCATGAATCAAAGAATGTTGTATGCTGCAATATAGATGCGAAACCCGGATATTCTGGTGTTGAAAATCCTCTGTATAAAAATGATAATACAATTATGCTCCTTGGAAATGCCAAAGAAACAGTCCAACAATTGGTTGACAGTCTTTCAGAGGCAAGCCCTGCAATTGAAGAATCTTCACGCCAGGACAAGGATCAAAATGATCACAAGAGTCCTTTGAAATCAGCCATAATGGCATTATCATCCGCCAAAAAAGTTATTATTATCCCAGGATATGGCATGGCGCTGGCACAGGCACAGTTCAAAGTGATTGAGCTGGCAACACTCCTTGAATCAATGGGTGCACAGGTAAAGTTTGCCATTCATCCGGTTGCCGGAAGAATGCCCGGACACATGAATGTTCTTCTTGCTGAAGCAGAAGTTGACTATGATAATCTTTACGAGATGGATGAAATCAATCCTGAATTTTCACAAACAGATGCTGTTCTTATTTTTGGTGCCTGTGACGTGGTAAACCCGGAAGCAATGGATACTGAAGGTACTCCTATCTCAGGAATGCCTATATTAATGGCCTATGATGCTAAAAAAATAATTGTCTGCAATTTTGACGCAAAACCGGGTTATTCCGGGGTAGAAAATACTTTATATAAAAATCCCAAAACAATAATGCTGCTGGATGATGCTGCATCAACGGCAAATGATTTGATTGAGGCCTTAAAAAAACACAATTAATTTAACCCGACATATCCTCTTACCGGTCTTAATGATGGCTGGTAAAAGGATATGGGGATAATCCCCAAATAACAGCCGTGACACTCGCCCCTTTTTTAATCGACTATTTTTCTATGGGCAAAAACCATTCATTTGCTATCAACGCCCTTGCCTCTGATGTCAAAGGGATGAGGTCGGTTTTATCCAGAAGATCCATGTTGAATTTCCGGTTCAGGGCAGCAAAATGCTTTAACCCGAATGCAATTTTATTGAGATAGGAAAAAACACCGATGGCCCCGGTGGAGAATTTATTGGCCACTGTACCGTATAGGGCTCTTAAATCCGGAAGATCGCAGAATATTTCTTCAATTGTCGAGCCATATGGTTTAAATCTTTCCGGCACATTTTTATTTTTTATCTGATCACCGATTGTTTTACCGGTCATGGCAGCAGCCATAGACGCACGGCACAGACCAATCCCCAAAACATGACCGTCCCCATAAGCCAAGCCTTTAAAAACCTGATCTTCACTGGCAAACCCCCCGGTCATAATGATTGCGGGTGGGCTTAATTTCTCTGCTCTCAATTGATCGCAAATGCGGACAACAGCATCCTCCAGGCAGACCGTAGGCAGGGACCATTCGTTCATCATTTTTGAAGGGCTGTATCCAGACCCGCCTCCGGCACCGTCAAAGGTGACCATGTCCACCTTTGCCTCACAGGCAATCCGAAGAACCCGTTCTATATCCTTTCTGTCGTATCCCGCCATTTTAAAATAAATATTTTTTGCACCTAAATCCCTAAGCGCTGTAATGTGGGTGATCAGGGATTCTTCATTCCACAGGGGCAGCCTGGAATAGGTATAAAAATTGGGACAGACCCTATCTTCATATGCTTTTTGTACGGATGGGTCACTGGGATCCGGGATGACCACATCACCTAAGCGTTGGCGTTTCAAAGCCGCTTCAATATTCTTCACCCGTATAACCGGCTGGGTCCCCTTTGCAGCCTGGCCAAATTTGATTTCGATGGCCGTGGCGCCATATTTCTGGATAGCGATTTTCGGAACCCCCATGAGGTCATCGTCCACATTGCTTTGAAGAACAATCTGACCATACCCCCGGTCATATTTACGAAAACAGTCAAGGGCCTTTTCCAGTAAGGGGTAATCCGTCACTCGTCCATTTTCCACTTTTAAATTCGGGTCATTGTTTCTGCCATGTTCCCCAATCACGCAAGTTACTCCGGCCATGGCCGCCCCGGCAAAATAATCCTGCCAATTGAGTTTAATCAATGCCGGAAGGATGATGGGCATGGCAATTTTAACCGGATTAATTGTCCCGTAAGTCCTCTCCAGGTTTACATTAAAAATATTTGCTTCATCCTGGGTTTCTTTGACTCCCAGGGCGCCGAACACCCGTCCGTTGATGTTAAAATGGGAAAAATCAATGGGGTAATCTTTTTCCGAAGCGATTTGATTGGTGCCAGTTGTTGTTGGATACACGGTTTGTGCGCCCAGCACAGCTGCCTGCGCAATCTCACAGGTCCCTGTACAATCTTGAGTACAAAACGAACACATTCCAGATTGGGGGGATATGAAAGAGCTTCGGTTTTTCGAAAATGTAAACCCTGAACTTAATTTAGGTGAATAAGACATTTTAATTCTCTTTTTTTTAAATTTTTTAGTTTAGCTATTCATTTTTGTTTTCTGATCATCCCAATATTCAACCATTTAAATGGTACTTATAATTATTTCAAAAATCACGTTATAACTAACAATATTAAAAGGCAATATAATTTACAAATTAGGAAAACCCTACTCGTGTTTAATGATATCATTGGTCGTGTGAGACGAAGGCAGCCGCCCGGGAAGTTGGCACACGGGCAAATTTAGGAAGGGATGAAATCGCAATATCCGGGGCCGCTGGGCTGTTAATAGGGACAGATCTATCACAATCAAGGCCTATATTTGAGCAAATATGAATGTAGCAACTTATTACAGATTGACAATGTTACGATTGCTTCTATAATATGAATATTACGTCACTATGTATATGATGACGTCATGTCCATAGTGTGGTCAAGAACATTGATTTTAACCGGGGGATAAATAATGCAGGAAAAAAAACTTTCCCGCCGGGAAAAAGAAAAACTCAAGCAGCGTCAGGATATGCTGACCGGAGCTCTCGATCTTTTTTCAGAAAAAGGTTACCACAACGTGTCCATGCTCGATATTGCAGTAAAATCTGAGTTTGCCATCGGGACCCTTTATAAATTTTTCAAAAACAAGGAGGACCTTTATAAAACCCTTGTTTTAGAACAGGCTGACCGCTTCCATGTATCCCTTATGAAGGCTATAGAAGAGGACAATAACGAGGTTGAAAAGCTACAGGCATACATCAAAGCTAAGGGCCGGGTATTCAGCTCCAATAGCTCTATGATTCGCCTTTATTTTGCCGAAACCCGGGGAGCGAGCTTCAATATTATGGCAGGCCTTGATTCAGAGATTCGCGAACAATATAATATTTTTTTAAAAAAGCTTGCCCAGGTCTTTGAGAGCGGCATTCAAAAAAAGCTATTCAAAAAAATTTCCGATCCATACCATCTGGCTGTCTGCCTTGAGAGTATTACCAATGCATTCCTTTTCCTCTGGCTGGAGACGCCTGAACAACATCCCTATCCAGAGGATCCAAATCAAATACTGGATATTCTCACGAAGGGGCTTATCATCCCATAATCCCGATGATGGCCCTGTTAATTGAATAATATTTATTATTAATCCTATTTTGGAGATCCTACATGCAGAAAAATAATCCGGCATCAAAATTAATACCCCTTTTTATTATTTTTCTATTAAGCCTTTTAACGACAGGATGCGATCGAGGGCCGAAAGACAACCCGCAACAGGCTCAACAGCATCGCCCTGTCCCGGTGGTTTCCACCATAACCATAACCACTCAAAAAACAGAGTTGGAAACCGAACTGTCTGGCCGGACATCCGTTTACAAAATTGCGCAAATCCGTCCCCAGGTGAATGGTCTCATTCAAAAAAAATTATTTACGGAAGGCTCGGACGTTAAGACCGGTCAGATACTTTATCAGATTGACCCCGCTCTCTTTCAAGCTGTACTTGACAATGCCCTGGCTAACCTTGCTGCTATGCAAAAATCAGCCGATCTATCAAGGGCTGCATTAAACACAAGCATGGCTGCCGTTACAAGACAAAAGGCTACCCTGGCACTCGCGGTGTTGACCCGAAAGAGGTTTGAAAAACTGATTACAGCTAATGCTGTCTCCGAGAGTGAACGTGATCAAGTCGTGACCGCGGCTGAAGTGGCTGATGCCTCGCTTAGGGCAGCCGAAGCCCAGATGGATGGTAGCCGGGAAGCAGTTGCTGTAGCCAAGGCAACCATCCATCAAGCTGAAGCTGCTGTTAAAATCGCCAGAATTAATTTGGGATATTGTCGTGTTATCGCTCCCATTGACGGCCGTATCGGCAGATCCAACATAACAGAAGGTGGCATTGTGACCGCGTATCAACCCGTTCCCCTGGCAAGTATTCAACAACTGGACCCAATTTATGTGGATGTGCCCCAATCCACCACTGAATTGCTCCGATTGAGACACCTTCTTACAGACGGCCGCCTTACGCTTGATGAAAACAACCCGAATACGGTAAGCCTTATTCTGGAAGACGAGATGGCCTATCCTATAGAAGGAACGCTGCAGTTCAGTGATGTCACCGTGGACCCAACAACCGGGTCTGTTATTATGCGACTTGTTTTCCCTAATCCTGATGGCCTTCTTTTACCCGGCATGTTTGTCCGGACCATTATTAAAGAAGGGGTTAATGAACAGGCCATACTAGTTCCCCAGCAGGGGGTATCCCGGGATCACAAGGGAAATCCCTTTGCACTGATCGTGGATGCGAAAAATAAGACCGCATTTCGCCCGCTCACCCTTGAGCGGGCCATGGGCGACAAATGGCTGGTCTCGGCAGGTCTTGCTCCCGGCGATCAGTTGATTGTCGAGGGGCTGCTGATGTTGCGGCCAGGCACGTTGGTGAAGGCTACCCCCTTTAAAGAAACGAAAACCGGACAGGAACCCATGACGAATCAGGATGCTTCCTCAAAAATGCGTAAAGACGGGGGTAACTGATGCTGTCAAAATTCTTTTTAGACCGCCCGGTTTTTGCCTGGGTCATCGCTATCGTTATCATGGCGGCTGGCATACTGGCAATCTACAATTTACCCATATCCCAGTACCCCCCTATTGCACCGCCTTCCATCGCCATTGAAGCATTTTTCCCTGGTGCTTCAGGGGAAACTGTTGAAAATACGGTGACCCAGATCATCGAACAAAAAATGACCGGCCTGGATGGCATGCTCTACCTCTCCAGCACCAGCTCTTCTTCCGGCTCTGCCCGGGTCGAGTTGACTTTTGCCCCGGGAACCGATCCCGACCTGGCCTGGTCCAAGGTCCAGAACAAGCTTCAGCTGGCCATGGCCAGCCTTCCTGATGTGGTGCAGCGCCAGGGGGTCAAGGTCAGCAAATCAACCCGAAATTTTTTGATCATCGTGGGTCTGATCTCAGAAGACGGCAGCATGACCGGTGAAGACTTACGGGATTATGCCCAATCCAATCTGGAAAAAATCCTGTCCCGTGTACCCGGTGTGGGTGAAGTTGAAAATTTCGGTTCCCAGTATGCCATGAGGGTCTGGGCCAACCCGGACAAGCTTATCAGCTATAACCTGACCATGGAAGATGTCATCATGGCACTTCGGACCTATAACGTGGAAGTCTCTGCCGGCCAGTTCGGAGGGATACCAGCTATACAAGGTCAGCGCCTGAATGCCGCCATTATTGTCCAGCACCTGCTGCAGACTCCGGAAGAATTTGCCGACATTCCTATCCGCATCAATCCAGACGGATCGGTGATCCGAATCAAAAACATTGGACGAACGGAATTGGGGGCTGAACGGTATGATGTTACAGCTGAATACAATGGGAAAGCCTCTGCTGCCATGGGTATCCGCCAGGCGGCCGGTGCCAACGCCCTGGATACCGCCAATGCCGTTAAGAAAAAACTGGAAGAAATGAGCCGGTATTTTCCTCCGGGCATGAAAATCATTTATCCCTATGACACTACCCCGTTTACCCGGGTAGCCATTGAGGAGGTTGTCAAAACACTTGTTGAGGCGGTTCTGCTGGTTTTTGTGATCATGTATCTTTTTATGGGAACGTTTCGGGCCACCCTGATTCCCACCATTGCAGTACCCGTAGTACTTTTGGGAACCTTTGGTGTTTTAGGCTTTTTCGGATTTTCCATCAATATGCTGACCATGTTTGCCATGGTCCTTGCTATCGGGCTTTTGGTGGATGATGCCATTGTCGTAGTGGAGAATGTCGAACGGATCATGACTGAAGAAGGACTTTCTCCCAAGGAAGCCACAGCCAAGTCCATGGGTGAGATCACCAGTGCTTTGATCGGTATTGGCCTGGTGCTTTCTGCCGTATTCGCTCCCATGGCATTCTTTCCCGGTTCCACCGGCGTTATCTACCGCCAGTTTTCCGTGACTGTCATCGCTTCCATGCTGCTTTCGGTTGTCGTAGCGCTGATTTTGACCCCGGTTCTCTGCACCTCACTTCTCAAACCAGTGCCCAAGGGTCATGAATCCTCAGATAATGCCATTTTTTTTCTACGCCCCTTTTTTCGATGGTTTGATCGTTTCTTTTTTTCCATCAGAAACCGGTATGTCAAAATAGTAGGCAATATTCTGGCCAAAAAATTACGTTATTTGTTCTTGTTTGTTCTAATCGTGGGTGCCATGGGGTATCTGTTCAACCGCATGCCCACGTCTTATCTTCCCAATGAAGATCAGGGTATTTTATTGGTCCAGGTCATGCTTCCGACAGGCTCCACCCTGGAACAGACTAAAAAAGTCATGAATAAAGCCCGGGACCATTTTCTGACACAGGAAAAAGAAAGTGTGGATTCCGTCATGGCACTTTCCGGGTTTAGTTTTGGTGGTGCAGGACAGAATATGGCCATGGGATTTATCAAACTCAAGGACTGGGATCTCCGCCAGCGCCCTGACCTGAAAGTCGAAGCGATTGCCGGAAGGGCCATGGGCGCTTTTTCACAGATAAAAGAAGCCATGGTATTTGCCTTTCCACCACCGGCGGTCCTTGAACTTGGCAATGCCACCGGATTTGATTTCCAGTTGCAGGATCGCGGCGGCCTGGGTCATGAAAAACTGATAGCAGCCCGAAATCAACTTCTTGGCATGGCAGCACAGGACCCGAGATTGATCAGGGTCCGGCCCAATGGTATGGAAGATGTGCCCGAATACCACATTGATGTAAATTGGGACAAAGCCGGTGCTCTGGGGGTTCCCGTCAGCTCTATCCACAATGTCATTTCAGCCTCCTTTGGCAGTGCCTATGTCAATGATTTTATCCAGGCAGGACGGATTAAGCGGGTCTTTATCCAGGCAGATGCCCCCTTTCGTATGCTGCCCAAAGATTTGGAAAAACTGTATGTGCGAAACAGCATAGGCAAGATGGTCCCTTTTACGTCCTTTGCATCCGGTCACTGGGCACTGGGTTCCCCCAAGCTGGAGCGTTTTAATGCCTTCCCTTCCATTAATATCTGGGGGGAGCCGGCACCGGGGCACAGTTCAGGGGAAGCCATGGAGGCCATGGAAGAGCTTGTGACAAAATTGCCCCCGGGGATTGGCTATGACTGGACCGGATTGTCTTATCAGGAAAGGATGTCTGGCTCCCAGGCACCTCTTTTATATGCATTTTCAATTTTTGTGATTTTTCTGTGTCTGGCAGCCCTGTATGAAAGCTGGCCTATCCCCATTGCAATTCTGCTATGCCTGCCCCTTGGTGTCATTGGCGGTGTGATTGCTTCGACAATGCGGGGAATGCCCAATGATGTCTATTTTCAGATCGGACTGTTGACCACCCTGGGCCTGACTACAAAGAACGCGATCCTCATCGTTCAGTTCGCAAGAGCCAGAGTTGATGAAGGTGCAGGGCTGGTGGATGCAACCTTGGAGGCAGCCAAATTGAGACTGCGTCCCATCATCATGACTTCATTGGCCTTTGGCTTCGGCATCCTGCCGCTGGCACTTGCCACTGGAGCCGGATCGGGCGCACAAAGAGCTATCGGCACCGGTGTTCTTGGAGGAATGGTGACGTCTACCTTTCTGGTAATATTTTTCGCACCACTTTTCTACGTAATGGTATATAAGGCATTAGGAAAGCACAGAAAACGGGTGAAGACAAACAATACTGACAAACGTATCTCAGAGGGACAGTCACACAACTGAGACTGTCCTGGAAAAAAGGAGACAAACTAAAACTATTTTTCGGTAAGGTAAAAGACAAATTGCTCCTCATCTTTCGTATTCTAATAATGGAATGTTCACCTGACCCCAGAGCTATATGCTTTTAGGGTCAGGTGAAGCTATTTTATGACAATATTATCCTTCTGCCTTTTTTTCGAGTTCATCCAGTTTGTCAGGATCAGAAACGGCAATGTCAACAAGGCACTGTGGGATAGCGCTTTGTTCACACATCGTCCTGATTTCTTTCTCTACTTCGCTAAATTCCATTATTTCACGAATAGAATCGATGTGGTCAATCATATCATCCGGGGTAATATCTTCCAAAGAAGGACCTGCGGCCTCCGCCTTTTTCTTCGCTGCTGCTTCCTCTGCTAATCTTTGTTGCTCCTTGATTTCCTCTTCCATGGCTTTTTTGGCATTATTAATAGCAGCCGGGTCAACTTCTGCCAGCTCTATGATCAATTCCTCTGTCACATTATTTGTAATTAAGTGCTTCACCTTTTCTTCGTCTGATTTGCCGTCAAGCTTCTCCAGCAAATTTGTCACCCTTTTTCTCTCTGCCTTTTCCTTTGCAATCTCAGCGACCACTTCTGCCAATTTTTCTTCCGTAATGCCTAATTTATTTATGATCACCTCGGATTCCAATTGTTCTTCAATAAGGAATCGGATACTTTCATTTTCAGACAGTTCTTTTGCTTTTTTTACAAGCAAGTCAAGTCTTGTCTCTTCGACAATCCGTATTATGTCCAGTCTGCAGTCGACTTTCTTGAGTTCTTTCCAGGGTTCACCAAGATTGGCGATAAGTTTACTGGTCGCTGAATAAGGATCTGGCACGTCTTCCAGTGAAAGCGCTGCAATTGCATCGTTAAAATCCTTCATCAGCGGCCTCCCAACTTTCAGCATGTCATCCATCGCCCATCTCAACTGCATCATCTTACCGCCGCTTTTGGAAACATTAAAACCTTCATTATCAAGCTCGCCCACAATCTTTTGAATCGCTTCTTCCTTGGCTTGCCCTGAGAATTCTCCTGGATTAAGCTCAAGTAATTTTTCCTCAATTCCTACCCATAGTGGTTTTTTTTCAGTTTCGTCGGTTGTCGTCATTTTTTAATCTCCTTTAATTGATATTTTTTGCCTAATTTCAATTCACAATCCGAAGTCTTGCATAAAGGGTTCATTATCGATCGAGTTTATTTTTTCTCACCTATCCTGCTGAAAAACTATCTTAAGTAATTTCTCATCCTGCATGATAATTATTATGATATCTGTTCAATACTGTTTGAAGATATAGTTGATTCCGTTTAATTTTGCCAGATTAAAGTTTTTACATTAAACGCCTAATCAAAAAAGTAAAACTCAGGTGTTGTTATAATTTGAAAATAAAATAATATTGGGTTCCCATAGAGCGACCCTGATTTTTTCCCCTTGATACAGCTATGCCTTTCCAATATTTCCTGTTTTGATGCGCTTTGAATAAGCTTGCCGTTCATGAGGACTGAAAGCAGTTCTCCCATAGTGTAAGCTTCTTCATTTATAAAGTTATCCATCCGCATGCAGCACAACAGCGAAGCCGTTGAATACGGCCCAAACATAATCGTTGAGATCAAGGGCAAGCTGTTGAGCACCTTTCGTGGAAATTAATGAACAAAGCACTGTCCCGTCAGCAATACGAACGGTGTATTCTGTATTAACTCTCCCTTTGTTAATATGTTCTATGATCCCATTAAACTTATTTTCGGCACTGCATGTTGGTTCTTTTTCCCCTTTTTGTAAAATGATCCAAGGTGCTTTGACTTCTGCGGTGATCAGCCGCCCTTTCTTTAATGAAAGCTGTTCCAAGCTGTTGTTGGTGATAATAGCGGTGACTGAATGGCCACTAATAGTTGTTAAAATTACTTCGGTTAGAATAGTTCCCTTTTGGAGGGCTTGGATCTTGCCAAAAAATGAATTTCGAGCACTTGTTTTGCGTGATGACTCTCTTTCGATAAAGAGCTTGGTCACCTGTTGAATATCATCTGTTGAAAAAGATGCATAAAATGTTGTCCTGTCGGGAGTTGCATGCCCTAACATTTTCTGGATTGCCGGCAGCGGCATATTCCCTTGCAGCAACTCTCCCCCTCTGGCTTTCCGGATCATCTCAGGACCCGCAATGCTTTTGGGAAAGCCACAGGCTTCGGCCCGTTCATAAAATTTTCGACGAGCAAAACCCGGATCAACATCAAATCGATTTTCCAAAAATTTTTTAAAAAAAGGCTCAGCCAGCTCCTCTTGGATCTCCAAAGCAAGAGTTAAGGAAATTTGAACTTTCCTATTCTCCGTTTTTGTCCCCGGGCTCTTGTTGCAAAAATGAACTAAATGATTTTTAAAATCAATATCCTTAAATAGATTCAGAGCCAGTACCTCATTCAACTTAGCGCCTGTGTAACGTATCAACAAAAAAATCATCAGAATGCGACGGCGGGCCAAGCGGATATCTGCTCGTTGAGAATTTTCCACCCATTCCCGAAAGGATTGCTCCAATCGGTGTAATTGAACTGAATCTAGATATTGCCTTCCGTCAGGAATTAAAAAGAGACTTCCCTGCTGAGTTCCTTTTTGTGATGGCATCAACGAATAAGGCAAGGAGGAATCTGTAGTCTTTGAAGTCATTAAATCTCCAGATGGACTATTATAAAATAGTATATGCATGGAATCTTGGAATCAAACTTTATTGACAATCAATACCCCATGCGCTAAACTAACACGAATACTAATTTAATAGTGATAGTGTGTCAAGCACATTTTTGTTTGGAGATCGAGATGTTTTTTCATACCGCCGGAATCGAGATTGCCCTTTGGATTCCTCCATTAGTAGCATTCATAATTTCATTTTTCACATCCATGGGAGGCGTGTCAGGAGCTTTTCTCCTGCTGCCATTCCAAATGTCATTTCTTGGCTACACAAATCCTTCGGTCAGCGCTACCAATCAGGTGTTTAACATTGTGGCCATCCCAAGTGGCGTGTACCGGTATTGTAAGGAAGATCGGATGGTGTGGCCACTAGCATGGGTTGTTGTAATCGGGACTCTGCCGGGCGTGTTCATAGGGGCTTGGGTCCGTGTGGCTTATCTTCCAAATCCGATTCATTTTAAACTGTTCGCTGCTACTGTCTTGTTTTATATCGGGTTCAGAATGGTGAAGGATTTGCTGAAGAAAAATACTGGCAATTCCAACAAGGTCAGCAGTGAACAACAATTTCAAGAACTGGTACGAAGACATCGGGATAAGGTAGCGGGTCTTAGAGTTGGTGATCCAATGATCTTAAAGCCAGTAAAGGTTACACACTTCAACCTGAGACGGATAGGCTACACATTCTATGATGAAGCATTTGATATTTCGTTTTGGGGTATTGCCATCCTTAGCTTCATTGTTGGTATTGTGGGCGGTATTTATGGCATTGGCGGTGGCTCCATCATCGCTCCTTTTTTCGTGACATTTTTTGGATTACCGATTTTTACGGTGGCAGGTGCTGCTCTAATGGGAACTTTCGTAACCTCTATAGCTGGCGTAATTTTTTATCAAGTCATCGCCCCTTTCTATCCAAATATATCGGTAGCACCAGATTGGCTTTTGGGCATTTTATTTGGTCTCGGTGGGATGGCGGGAATGTATCTTGGGGCGTATTGTCAAAAATTTGTCCCGGCCAAGGTGATCAAATCCATGTTAGCAGGTATCATTATTTTTACGGCCGTAAAATATGTCGCAGCATTTTAGGAAAATTAATTTAAATCAAGAGTTTAACGAGCATCGAATCGTTTACAATTCCTAATAAATCGAAATTCTCTGTGGTGTTCAATAACAGAAGCAATGTGGGGCAATTGGTTTCAAATTTTGGATAAATTTTTTCTATTGCAACATGATATAGATTCGTTCCTTTAATGTATGAGTATTTTTCCATGTTGCCCTTCCCTATGTAGTCAGTGATTTCTTCAATTTTAATTTTTTTGTGCAAAATTACACCCAAAGAACGGTAGAGCATAAATCTTGTGGTAATGAGACATTTGGCATTTGGCACAACAATTGCTGAATTGTTTGTTAAAGAAATGATACAACCTATAAAAAAGGGGAAGGGAAATTATGATATCTTCGTTTTTAATTTTTATATTCTTAGTCTTTTGTTTTTTAGGGTTCAGGGGATATGTATTGTACTGTGCAGGAGACCAACAGACAAATTCAAAATTATTCAATTTATAACGTCAGATAGGGACTTTATATTATGGTTGTCAAAAGATTAAATTTTAGAACTCTTCAGGGCAGACTCATCGTCTTGTTATTGTTTCCGGTGTTTTTAATTATATTTTTCGGTGGTATTTTAAGTTTTTTATATACCAGGGATGCCATTTTGGAGCAGTGGAATGAATCCGCTGTATTAAAGCTTCAGCGGGCAGCTCACTATATTGAAATGCGGCTTTTAAAACCCGTTGAGTTAATGGAAATGCTGTTTCAACTTTCTGAAAAAAAGGAGACACCGATATCTCCGGATACCATTGTGGATCATATAAAAACTCTGGAAGGCGTTATTAATGTTGAGTTTCAGAATTTATCAGAAAAGGATCACCTCATTTCAGTTCCTGAAAATTCAATGATGGCTAAACATAGGATGATACATTTCCAGTACAGCCGAATATCAAAAATTTCTAATCCGGAATATGATAGCGATGTAGGACATAAAACCGTGACGCTTATTTTGACCTTAATTGATGTCAGAGGGAATGATAGCGGTCAAATTAAGGTAAAAATGAGCTTTAATTACTTGCTCAAGGACATCATAAAGCTTGGATGGTGGCAAAGTGATATGGCCTGTATTGTTGATCAAGATGGCAAATATATGGCTCATACCAATATGACAATGCAAGGCCGGCAGACTCTGGGTGGGGAAAATGACCCATTGGAAAAGGCCATTTTAAATAAAATGGAGGGCGATTCCTTTGGCACGGTTCAATCTGAAGGGCATCCCCCGGATATGGTGGCAGGATTTTATAAACTTGAACAAATACCCTGGACGATTATCTTATTTGCAAAGGGAGAAAGCATTCTAAAGCCAATCATCCAATACAGAAATGTTTTTGCTTTAGGCAGTGCTGGTCTAATTTTTATCATCCTCATGCTCATCAGAAGACATGTTGGCGAAATCGTCAGCCAGATAAAAATGTTATCAAGTAATGCTAAAAAAGTCGCAAGAGGAGAATATGGTTCTCCCATCAAAGTGAGCAGCAAGGATGAAATCGGGCAATTGGTGGGTAACTACAATGACATGGTAAAAGGTTTGATAGAACGGGATTTCATACGCGATTCCTTTGGCCGATATGTTGACCCGGAGTTTGCAAAATATTTGTTAAAACATCCAGATGCGGGGAAACTGGGAGGCAAAAGAAGGGAAGTGGTCATGATGATGTCTGATATCAGAGAGTTTACAGCTCTTTCAGAAACCTTTAGCCCTGAAATTATCATCCGGGTTCTGAATCAGTATTTTTCCCACATGATAACAATCATTCAGGAGCACAATGGTATTATTGTTGATTTTTTTGGGGATGCGATACTGGTGTTTTTTGAGCCGCTGTCTGGGTCTATCTCTGACACATCGCTTTGCTGCATTCAGTGTGCCTCTCGTATGCAGTTTGAAATGGCAGCTTTTAATAAAAAAATGCAACGAGAAAAATTGCCCGTCCTGGGTATGGGCATTGGAATAAATGCCGGCCAGGTAATAGTCGGGAATATCGGGTCTGATACCCGGGCAAAATATGGAGTTGTGGGATCGGCTGTAAATATTACAAGCCGTATTCAGGCCAAGGCAGAGAAGCAGGAAATCATTGTCTCTGAATCGGTATACCACTACACAAAGGACCAAATTCAAATCAAAAAGACATTTTCCGCTGAATTGAAGGGGGTTGAAGAGCCAATGACTTTACGAATAATAGAAAACATTATTGGCTAACGCTTTATTCCTATACAATTACTTTTACCATGGTTGAACAGAGAATCCAATTTGGTTAATTTTTAAACACTGTTACCTGTACACTGTCTAAAAATTAGACAATGCATCAATACAAAACCAGGTTGATAATGCTATCAATATTTCCAAAATAATCGCAAAAAGTGAAAAAACAATGGTTTTTATTCAAAAATAATCTTTTTTTAAAATCAAAAAGACCTGGCATACCTTGTGCAAATATTGTTTTCATATTGGACAAAAGATCCACCTAAATTCCAAAAACTTATGGAAAAAAAAGGAATTGTAATGAAACTATTTACTATCTTAGCAGCTTTTCTATGTTTTGGAGTCTTGGCCTTTTCGCCGAACAATTCTTTTGCATCAGAAAAGGAGGGTCTTCCTGAAATAGAGGACAGGTTGTCTGAGAGCCTTTATCTGTCAGATCTACTTCACTATGCATATTTGTCAAATCCCTCTATTACAGCTTCACGGGAATCCTGGCAGATCTTTATCGAAAACTACCGGATTGGAAAAAGTTATCCAGATCCCCAACTCATGACCACTTATTTTCCCAAGCCCATCGAAACAAGATTAGGGCCCCAGGACTGGAACCTGACGCTGTCCCAGGCAATTCCCTTTCCCGGGACCTTGTCACAAAAGGGTAAAGTACTGGAGGCCGATGTCAAGATTGCAAGGCTTATGGTGGATAAAACAGTTAAAAATATCGTTACCGCTGTTTCTTCTTCCTATTACGAATTGATTTACATCCAGCGAGCCATTGATGTTGCAACAGCAAACCTGGCTTTGAACCAAAAATTATTGAATATCAGTCACAACGCATATGCTCAAGACAAAGCTCTTTTTTACGATGTGTCCAAGGCCCGGGCACAGACTGCACAGATTCAATACGACATCATGCTGTTGCAAGAGCTGGAACAAACAGAAAAAACAAAGATGAATACCTTGTTAAACAGGCCCCCCAATGAGACCCTTGGCAAAGCTTTGAATTTTGCCCCAAAACAGGTGGTCTATTCATTGGACGAAATTTATGGCCTCTCCATGATGTACCAGGAAGATAATCTTATTGCCCAAGAAGCCATTCTAAAGTCTGAAGAAGCCATTGCGCTTACCCGCTATGAAAATCTACCCTCATTCAAGTTTGGTCTTTTTTATGCGGGAATAGGCCAGCCGGATGTGGCATCTCCTCCAAAGGATTCCGGGGATGATGCGGTCGGAGTGCAGGTGGGTTTAAATCTTCCATTGTGGTTTGGTAAAAATAAAAGCCGAACGGCAAAGGCTGCGGCTGTAAAAGCAAAAGCAACGGTGGATAAAACTGTGACCGCTAACAGAATCAAGGCCAGGATCAGCCGCCTCTGGTTTAAGCTTCAAAACTCAAATCGTTTGATTTCCCTTTATGAAAACGACCTGCTGCCCCAGGCCCTTGCATCCGTTACAACATCTGAGGCCTGGTTCCGGGAGGGACAGGGAAATTTTTCTGATTTTCTGGAGATCCAGGCAACCGCCTATAACTTTCAACTATCCCTTGAACGGGCAAAGACTGATTATAGCAAGGCCCTTGTACAGCTTGAACAACTTGCCGGAGTAATTCTTGATAGAAAAAATCCTGAACCTGAAGGAGAGGACCAATGAAAATACTAATAAGCGGTATATTTATTTTAAGTATTCTTTCTATATCACAGGTATATGCAGATTATGACAGCATGAAAAAAGACCTTGAAGAATACACCCCGCAAAAAAGTTTTACCATCATAGCCGAGCCTGGTGTTCAAGAAGCGAAGACGGTTCCTGGTGATGCTCCTGGCGTTGCTCCCGGTGTTGCAAAAATGAAAACCTTGAAAAAGAGTTATGAACGAGAAATTTCCGACCCGAACAGCCGGTTTATCGAGCTGGGGGTGGATGAAGAAATTCTCAAACGGCTTTCCGGGATATCTTCTAATCAAGATGCACTCATTAAGCATATGGAGCAAAAAATCCGTTTGAATGAGATTCGAGTCATTGCTGTCTTGCGCAATCCGGCTATCCAGGCCGCCCAAAAAAAAGTAATCGCTGAAATTCAGTCCTTTGATCAGGTCATGAACCTGGACAATACGCTCGCGCAATATGTCTCGTTCACCAAGGCAATCAATAATAAGGTTGGCCCCCTTAAGGGTAAGGATTCCATTCGAATGATTTATCCTTTTCCAGGATTATCCGCCCTTAAAGGCCGTATTGTTCAAAGCCAGGTGGCCATACTGGTGGAAAAGATGCAAATTATTAACAAACAGGTTCTCAGGGATGTCGAAAAAGCCTATTGGGATTTTATTTTTGTTGTAAAATCAACAAAGATCACCAGAGAGACAATTGATGCTTTTGAACGTCTTGAGGGTGTCGCCACATCCCTGTACAAAAGCGGTAAAACCAGCTTTCAAGATGTGATCAAAATCAATATTAAGATAGAAGAACTCAAAGAAGATCTGGTTACCTTGAAAGCTAAAAAGAAAAATATAGAAATCCGGATTCTTGAACTTTTAAACCTACCGGCTAACATCCGTTTAGGCAAGGCTATTGTTGTCCCGCAGCCTCCCAAAACAGCTCAACCTGAAGCTCTTTTTCCCATTGCCAGGAAGCACCGCCAGGAACTCAAAGCAATCCGGTTTCAGATCAGCAAGCTTGAGTCCATGGTGGAAATGTCGGAATCCATGATAGAAACGCAGCTTACCCTTGGATTTTCATTTTCTGAAAATGATATCGTCAACACAACGGGTACTGACGCCCCTAAAGAGGCTTTTGCCACCAAAACCATGGCGGCCATGAAAAATAACAGCCCTGCCCAACCCTTATACGGGTTGGATGAACCCTGGCTTGTGCAAACAAGGCAGAATCTGTCAAGCCTTCGACAAACGCTGCTCACCCAGGAAAATGCCACGACCCGGATGGTGAGAAATGCCTGGTTTAAAACAGACAAAAACCGAAGGGAGTTCAGCTTATATCAAAATCGAATTCTGCCGTTGGCAAAATCTGCTCTGGATGTGTCCACCAGAGAGTACGAAGCTGGATCCATACCATTTTCCCAAGCAATTGATTCCTATACCTATTGGCTGAAAGTTAAATTGACCATCGCAAAAAAACAAGCTGACCTTGGCACCTCCTTTGCTGAACTGGAAAATATTGTGGGCAAAAAATTACACAAGATACAGGGGAAAACTTCATGAAAATAAAAAGGTTTGGATTGACCATCCTCTTCACTGCGCTGATAACGGGTACAGCCGTTTTTTATATAATGACCGGCCTCACACCCTTCGCCCCGACAACAGGACAAGCAACCAAAGAGGGCACAAAAGAACGGAAAATCATTTATTGGAAGGCTCCCATGGACCCAACGGAGATCTATGAAGAGCCGGGCAAAAGTAAGATGGGTATGGATCTTGTCCCTGTTTACGAGGATGAGATGGCACAAGATAACGATGACAAGGAGCGAAAAATAGTTTATTGGAAGGCCCCCATGGATCCAACTGAGATCTATGATCAACAAGGGACGAGTAAGATGGGCATGGACCTTGTCCCGGTGTATGAAGACGAACTGGTGGGTGGAGTGGACATCAAAATCAACCCTGTGGTGGAACAGAACATGGGGTTGAAAGTTGAGTCCGTTGAAAAAGGCCCCTTGAACCATACCGTCAGAACCTATGGCCATGTTACCTTTGATGAGACCCTGACAGGTATTATCAGTCAGAAAACTTCCGGCTGGATAGAGACACTTTATGCAGACTATACTGGTTTTATGGTTAAAAAAGGGGACCCTTTATATGAAATTTATTCTCCCTCCTTGCTGGCCTCCCAGGAAGAATACCTCTCTGCCTATAAAAATCACCAGACGAGCAAAAGTAATTTAAACAAAGAACTGCTGGAATCCGCCAGAAAAAGGCTCGAATATTATGATATTGCGGACCAGGAAATCAGGCGCATTGAACGCTCGGGTCAGGTTCAAAAAACCTTGACCGTCAGGTCCCCTTATCAGGGGGTGATCACCCATAAAAATGTCATTGAGGGGGGCTATGTCAAAACCGGCGCAAGCCTTTTTACCATTGCCGACCTGTCCACGGTATGGGTAGAAGCCCATATCTTTGAATATGAACAAAATCTGGTTTATGAAGGGCAGGAAGTTGAAATGGTCTTATCCTATAATCCAGATAAGGTCCACACCGGTAAAATTTCTTATATTTTTCCCTATTTGCAACCCAAAACCCGGGATGTGATCATCCGGATTTCTTTTGAAAACAAAAAAGGTGAATTAAAGCCGGACATGTTTGCCCGGATTAAGATCAATACCAACACTGATAAAACAGGAGTGTTTATCTCTTCCCAGGCCGTCATTCATTCTGGCGAAAAAAAAATAGTCTTCGTGGCAAAAGGGAAAGGGAAATTTTCCCCCAGACAGATCACCACAGGAATATTTTTGGAGCAGGGAAAAGTTCAGGTGTTAAGCGGCCTTGCTGCAGGAGAAAATATTGTGGTGTCCGGGCAGTTTTTACTGGATTCCGAGTCCAAGCTTAAAGAGGCAATTCAAAAAATGATCGAATCCAAATCCGGTCCTGCAACGGCGGGACAGACAGCTATAAAAGACGGTTCAGATGACTTTTTTAATGAGATGGATGAAACGCCAAAAGATGACTTCTTCAAGGACATGGAATAGATAAGGAATTTCCCAAATGATAGATAAAATAATTGAGTGGTCCGTAAACAACAAATTCATGGTGGTCCTGGCAACTTTTTTTGTCATTGTCGGCGGCATCCTGGCCATGATCAATACGCCTCTGGATGCAATACCCGATCTTTCCGATGTCCAGGTCATCATCTATACGGAATATCCTGGCCAGGCCCCCCAAGTGGTGGAAGACCAGGTCACCTACCCGTTGACGACAGCCATGCTCAGCGTGCCATTTGCCAAAGTGGTCAGGGGATATTCCTTTTTTGGGGTTTCTTTTGTCTACCTCATTTTTGAAGACGGTACTGATATCTACTGGGCCCGATCCAGGGTTATGGAATATTTAAATTTTGTATCCGGTCGTTTGCCCGCCGGTGTCACCCCCAGCCTCGGGCCTGATGCCACAGGTGTGGGATGGGTCTATGAATATATATTAAAAGACACCACCGGTAAAACAGATCTGGCCGAACTACGCTCCATCCAGGACTGGTTTGTTCGCTACGAACTGACAGCCGTTCCAGGGGTATCAGAAGTGGCCAGTATCGGTGGCTTTGTCAAACAATACCAGGTGGAGGTGGATCCCAACAAATTACTCTCTTATAATATTTCCATACAAAAAATTAAACGAGCCATCCAGCGCTCCAATGCCGATGTAGGGGGCAAACTCATCGAGATGGGAGAAACCGAATTCATGGTCCGGGGCCTGGGATATATAAAATCGATTGAAGACCTTGAACTGATTGCGGTTTCCGTTGATGACAAAGGCACCCCTATTTTATTAAAGGATATTGCCAATATCGGGATCGGACCTGAGCTTCGTCGGGGGATTTTGGAGTGGAATGGCGAAGGTGAAACAGTTGGTGGTGTGGTGATCATGCGATATGGGGAAAATGCCCTTGAGGTTATCAAACGGGTAAAGGAAAAACTTGCCGACCTTGAAAAAGGATTGCCCGAAGGCGTTGAGATTGTAACGGGTTATGACCGGTCCGCTCTGATCGAACGGGCAGTGGACACCCTGAAAACCAAGCTCACCGAAGAGATGATCGTTGTAACCATTATCTGTGTTATATTTCTACTTCATTTCAGGTCTGCTTTTGTGGCCATATTTACCCTTCCCGTGGGGATATTGATGTCCTTTATGATCATGTACCCCTTTGGTGTTAATGCGAATATCATGAGTCTGGGGGGTATCGCCATTGCAATTGGCGTCATGGTGGATGCCTCAATCGTGATGGTGGAAAATGCCCATAAACACCTGGAACGGGACCGTGGCAAAAAAAGTCATACCCAGATCATAATTGATGCCTCCAAAGAAGTGGGGCCAGCACTGTTTTTCAGCCTCTTGATCATCACGGTCTCTTTTCTGCCTGTATTCAGCCTCACGGAGCAATCCGGCCGGATGTTCCGGCCTCTGGCCTATACCAAAACCACTGCCATGGCCGCTTCTTCTGTTTTGGCAATTACCATTATACCGGTACTCATGACCTTTTTTGTCCGTGAAAATCCCATTGATCCAAGGTTGTCACGGTCCACGAAAACCTGGATCTGGCTCCTGGCCATGGCAGGACCTCCCCTGGCTGTAGTTTGTGCCGGCATTGCCGGCATTAATCTGCCGGAATTAAGTCTGGTTTTTGCTTTGGGGATTTCTCTGTTCCTTGGGTTATGTCTTTCTCCCCAGAAAATTATACCTGAAGAAAAAAATCCTTTAAATCGCTTTTTAATCCGGACGTATCGGCCCATGATCAAACAGGTTTTAAAATGGCCAAAAATTACCATAATGATATCCCTGGTCGCCATTGCAGTTACCTGGTATCCCATGAGCCGTGTGGGCAGTGAATTTATGCCGCCATTAAACGAAGGGGATCTATTATACATGCCCACCACCTTGCCAGGGATTTCCATTACCAAGGCCAAAGAGCTTTTGCAGCAGACCGATAAAATCATCCAGCGGTTTCCGGAAGTCAAAAGTACCCTGGGTAAAATAGGCCGGGCAGAAACGTCCACGGATCCGGCTCCTCTGTCCATGATTGAAACGGTGATCATGCTCAGACCTGAAATTGAGTATGAGATGGTGAATACACCCCGTTTTTTTTCTCAATGGCCGACCTGGTTAAAAAAACCGTTAACCTGGATCTGGCCGGAACAAGTTAAAGGGAAAATTCTCCATGAATGGCGCAAAAAGCCTATTGATTGGTTTTACTCGACCTGGCCCAGCTTTTTAAAGGCTCCCTTCACATGGATATTACCCCAAGAACGTTATATCACCATCCAAGAGCTGGCAGATGATCTGGAACAGGCCGTTAAATTCCCAGGTTTAACAAATGCCTGGACCATGCCGATTAAGACCCGAATTGATATGCTCTCCACAGGCATCAAAACACCTGTGGGCATCAAAATCATGGGGCAGGATTTAGAAATCCTGGCAGGCCTTGGAGAACAGATCGAGGCCCTGCTCAGAAACAAGGAGGGCACTCTGTCCGTTTTCTCTGAGCGAGTAACAGGTGGAAATTACCTTGATTTTACTATCAATAGACGAGAAATTGCCCGGTACGGCCTTCAGGTTCAGGATGTCCAGGATATTATCACAACGGCCATAGGCGGGATGAATGTGACATACACCGTTGAGGGCCTGGAGCGGTATCCGGTCAATCTGCGTTATAATCGGAAATTTAGGGATAATATTGATGAGTTACGCCGGGTACTTGTCCCTACGCCTTCAGGAGCCCAAGTCCCTTTGACGCAACTGGCGGGCATTTCCATTAAAAAAGGACCTGCTGGCATCAAAAGCGAGAACTCAAAACGAAGTGCCTGGGTCTTTGTGGATATCAAAGGAATGGATATCGGGACCTACGTAAAACAAGCAAGGGAACTTGTGAACAAAAGTATTGAACTACCTTCCGGATATTCCCTGGTCTGGTCCGGTCAATATGAATATATGGAAAAGGCCAGGAAAACATTGAATGTCATTGTTCCGGCAACTCTGTTGGTGATTTTTATCCTGCTTTTTATCCATTTTAACAATATCATTGAAGTATTCATTGTCATGGCCAGTCTTCCCTTCGCTCTTCTGGGAGGCTTCTGGCTCATTTATATTTTAGGATACAATATGTCCGTTGCCGTGGGCGTAGGCTTTATTGCCCTGGCAGGACTTGCCACGGAAACTGGTATTGTAATGCTGGTTTACCTGGATGAAGTGTTTAAGCGGAGAAAAAATGAACACCAAATGAACACGGCTGCCGATCTGCATTCTGCCATTGTTGAAGGTGCTGTGGATAGGGTCCGTCCCAAAATCATGACCGTTGCAACCACTCTTATCGGCTTGTTACCGGTCATGTATGGAAGTGGCGCCGGGTCTCAGATAATGAAACGGATTGCAGCCCCCATGGTAGGAGGCCTTGTCTCTTCCACTATCATGACATTAATCATCATCCCGGTGATCTACGATCTGTGGAAAACCCGGGAAATTAATAACAAAAACAAACCCTAAAAAAAAGGATTTTACCCATGAACTTTAATTTTAAAACCATTATTACCCTTATTCTTGCCGCATTTATTTTGACCGGTACTGCCTTTGCAGGTACTGCCTTAGCAAGTGATGATATGAAAGGCCATGATATGTCTTCATCAGACAAAATCGGAGGTCTTTTCCATGAATCCATGGTGGATGGATTTATGCTCTCCTATTACATTATGGATCTTCGTGATCAGAAAGACCATGACCAGAAAAATAAGGCCAAAAAAGATATGGATAAGCCCCATCACATCATGGTTTATATCATGGATAAAGATCATAAACCCGTTCTTGAGGGAAAGGTCGGATTCCTGATCAAAAAAGGGGATACGGCACCCCCCCAGAAAGCCATGGCCATGTATATGAGCAAAGGATTCGGGATTACGGCTGATATGAAACAAAAAGGAGTCTACTCCATCACCGCCAAGGCAATGTTAGGAGATACCAAACTCATGGACAGCTTTACCCATGAGATGAAATAATACGTTAATTCGCCAAAGGACACGGGGAGTCTAAAAATTCCCCGTGTCTTTGGGCGTCAATTAATCAGGAGAAGGAATCACTTTTCCCCCTTGGGTAGTATGCGATCAAGGGACAGGTGATGTCGTTTCATTTTATTGTTCAGTGTTGTCCGGGTGATATTTAAAATTTTGGACGCTTCACTCTTATTCCCTTTTGTTTGTTTTAAGGTCTCAACAAGAGCCAGGCTTTCAACTTCATCAAGAGACTTTCCGCCCAAGGATAACTGAGTTTTAAAAGAGACTTCCGGACGGTATTCTTTCATCACATTTATCGGCAGGTCTTTTTCAGATACATATTGCCCCATGGATAAAATGACGGCTCTTTCAATGGCATTTTCAAGTTCCCGCACATTGCCGGGCCATTCATATTTTGTCAGGGCATCCATTGCCATGGGGGTGAATCCCTTCAGGATTTTCCTGTTCTTTTTGGTGTATTTTTTTAGAAATTTTTGAGATAAAAGGGGGACATCGCCTGTTCGGTCTCTTAGCGGCGGGATCTCTATATTTACGACATTGAGGCGGTAAAACAAATCTTCTCTGAAGGTCTTTTTTTTGACTTCTTCTCCCAGGCTACGGTTTGTTGCGGCAATGATACGGACATTCACTTTTATGGTTTTGTCGCTGCCGACACTTTGAATCTCTTTTTCCTGAATGGCCCTGAGCAACTTTACCTGCATGGAAAGGGGCATTTCTCCGATTTCATCTAAAAAAACAGATCCCTTATCCGCCTGTCTGAACAGGCCGTCACGTTTCTTGTCCGCACCGGTGAACGCCCCTTTTTCATGGCCAAACAATTCTGATTCCAGAAGGGTTTCGGTCAAGGCGGCACAATTTACAACCACCAGCATGTTGTCTCGTCGGTAACTGGTTTTGTGAATCGCCTTTGCAAAAAGTTCTTTGCCTGTTCCGCTTTCACCGGTAATAAGAATATTGGCATCAGATTTGGCGGTAATTTTAGCAGTTTCCATTACCCTTTCCATGGTCCGGCTTGATCCAATGATGTCCGAAAAACTACTTCCTGATAAAAGTTTCTCTTTAAGGACCTTATTTTCTATGGATAACTTTAAATGGCTCATGGCCCTGTCGATTATAATTTTAAGTTCTTCAAAATTTAGCGGTTTGGTTAAATAATCATAGGCCCCAAGCTTCATGGCTTCTACTGCTTTGTCCACTGAGGAATACGCCGTCATAATAATGATAGGAATGGATGGATTGAATTCTTTGATCTGTTGTAATGCCTCTATACCATCAACACTGGACATCCTGACGTCCATAAGAATCAAATCATAGGGATTTTCCCGGGCTGCCTCTATGGCCTGACCTCCATCGGTTACCTTTTCAACCTTGTGACCCAAGCTGCCCAGAACGGTATTGAGCATGGTAAGATGCCCTAAATCATCATCTACGACTAAGATACGTCCTTTCATATCGAGTTTTCCTTTTCCCCAGTAATGGGCAATGACATTGAAATTGTTGTGCCATAGTTTTCTGTGCTTTCTACCTGTATAAAACCATTGTGATTTTCTATAATTTTATGGGCAATGGCCAACCCCAGACCGGTACCTTTATTTTTAGTGGTAAAATAGGGGTCAAATATATGTTTTAAATTTTCCACGGAGATACCCGCCCCCGTATCAGATACATTAATAATAATGCTTGATCCTTTTTTTTCTGCCTGCACTATAAGATTGCCTCCTTCGGCCATGGCCTGGATGGCATTGAGATATAAATTTAAGAGAACCTGAGTCAACCGATCCGGGTCGGCTTTAAGGTCCGGCAGGACTGGCTTTATATTTTTTTTAATATGAATACCAGCGGTTTCAGCTTCGTGGGTGACAATTCGCATGGAATGATCAATCAAGTCTCTTACCTTGATTTTTTTAAATTTGAGATCAGAAGGTCTTGCAAATTCAAGGAGCTCAGAAATCACACGATTTACCCGGTCCACCTCTTCTGCCATGAGGTTTGCGGCTTGTTTATTTTCACTGTTGTCTTCGAACAGACTGCCAAAATAGGTGACATATCCTTTTATGGAACTTAACGGGTTTCTAATTTCATGGGCAATACCAGCGGCCAGGTTTCCAACTGTGGCCAGTTTTTCAATGCGTTGGGTTTTAATTTCCAGTTCTCTAATCTCTGTCAGGTCTTTGAAAACAAACATAAAACCAATATAATTACCATCTTCACCATGGATATCCGTTGCACTCACAGCCACTGGAACTGGCTTGCTTTTTTTAGGGAAAAGGAGAACTTCTTTTTCTGCCACCGACTGTCCTGATTTGATTCTATCATATAAACTCCAGACATTTTCCGGAAGGAGTTCTTTGGCATCCATACCTTGCACTGCCAGATCATTGGTCCCGAGAAGATTCCATGCAACAGCATTGCTGTATATGACCCGATATCGGGTATCCATAACAAGAATCCCTACAGGTAGATGGGTTACTATTTCTGATGCAAATTTTTGAGTGTCCTGAAGGAGTTTGTGAGAGCGGGTATAATTTTGGGCCCAGAATAGAGAAACAACTCCTGCAAGACCAAGAGAAAAAATAATCGCAGCCATCACAATATTATGTTTCAAATCCTCTCTCATGGCTATTTCAAAAGGGGTGATATCCATTCCAATAAAAATATAGGGACGGTTGGTAGGGTCCATGATTTTTTGGGTTCTGACACTGTTTTCCCAATCTTTATGATCATGCCCTGGATGGTCAAAAACCGGCAAGAAGGTCTTGTATACTTCAAAATATTTTATTCCCTTCTCTTGCCCCACTATTCTCCATTGGGGCAGGTTGGATGGGGAAAGGATCTCTAAAATATCAGAAGCTACAAAAAATTTTCCAATCAGAGATTTCTTATTATGGGCAAGAATAATCCCTGAACTATCCACTATGCTAATATAAGAAATATCAGGCTGCCCTGCAGTCTCCTCCAGAAGTACCTGCAAATGAATTTCATTGGCAAACACTCCCATTTTCCCCATTATGCCCTTCATACCAGTACGTGTTCCAGCTTCAAAGGAACGGATCAGGGTAGCCCCTTTTTCTTTCAAAAGAGTTCCCATCTGCTCCTTATCCCGGTTGTAGTTGACAACGCCTAAAAATCCCACAATTGTGATAAGGACCAAACTTGCCCCAATGATCATCCAGGGCGATATAAAAATTTTGTGTTTCATGTCATACCTGATTAAAAATTAGACATCTCCTCAAACATATGGCTAATTATTGAACACATTCAAAAATTTGACAAGATATTTTCTAATCAGAGGAACTGGTTATTACGTTTCAAAAAGAAACGGATAACATTCCTATTCGTGATCAAAAATATATCCCACAGACCGCCGGCTCACGAAATAAACTGGTTTTTTGGGTTTCTTTTCAAAATACTTGCGAAACCGAACAATAAAATTATCCACCGTTCTTGTGGTGGTATCACTGGAATACCCCCACCCGGCATTCAACAGCATTTCCCGGGAAAGCGGTTTGCCCTTATTGGCAATAAAAATTTTGAGCAGGGTCACCTCTTGTTCGGTAAGAATTATCTCACCGGCGACACAATTTGCTTTAAAGGTAATAAAATCAACCCGGTTTTCACCAAAGGTGTACGCGTCTCCCTTAAACAGGGTATGGCCAGCATTTTTCTCAGACCTGGGGCCTTCATACCAGCCCTTTTTCCGTATCAGGCGGGCAACCCGGAGCAGGAATTCTTCCAAATCAAAGGGTTTGGACAAATAATCATCCACACCATAGCGCAACCCCTTTACCTTGTCCTTTGTATCCCCCCTGGCAGAAAGAATCAGAACCGGAATTTTTTCGTCCTCCTGGCGAATGGTCTTCAAAATGGAAAAGCCGTCAATCATGGGCAGCATGATATCCAGAACAATTAAATCCGGTTTCCAGGAACGCCATTGCTCAAGCCCGTCAATACCGTCACTGGCGATGGAAACCCCATATCCCTGAAGGGTCAGGTTCAACTGGATCCCATCGGCAATATGGGCCTCATCTTCTATGACCAGAATACGTTTTTTTTCAACCGCTTCCATAATTTTTTCTCCCTGACATTGGCAATACTTGCCCGTGGAATGGTGATGGTAAACCTGGACCCTTTTCCCTTGCCCTCACTTGATACCGATACCCGCCACCCGTGGATCATGGCGATACTCGAGACAAGATAAAGTCCCAGGCCCGATCCGGTGTGGCTATTGGCGTTTTCATTGCCCGACTTGTAAAATTTGTGGAAAATCTTTTTTGCATCCTCCTTGTCCACACCAATCCCGTTGTCAATAAAATCAATAGTAATTTTTTGTATAAAACTTTTAAATACGATGACAAGTTTTGGCTGATCTGCCTCATTATATTTAATGGCATTGGACATAATATTCATGAGCAGCATTTCAAATAAGAAAAGATTAACCGGATATTCAAACCGCCCCTTGGAAGCGTTTTCAATGCTGATATCACAGTCCCGGAAAATAGAAGCGTTTTTCTCACAAAAATTTTGTACCAGTGTCACCAGGCTGTCCCGGGTCACTTCCGATCCAAAATTCTGACTTTCAATCCTGGCCAGGTTTAGGATGCGGTTGATATTGTCGGTGAGGCGGTTAATGTCTTCGAGCATATTCTCAGAGTATTTTCGGATATCTTTGGGTTCCAGGGGATGACGAATAAAGGTTTCAAGATAAATTCGAAGAGAGGTCACAGGGGTCTTGAGTTCATGGGTAAAATTATAAATAAAATTATGCTGGAGCCTGAACAGGTTGACGGTTTTCTGGTAATAAATAAAAGCCAATAAAATGCCAGCCAGAACCACGGTGATCAAAAGGCTGAGCACCAGAATCGTCATACCGGTTTTTGACGGGAATACTGAAGTTGGGTCAATGTTAAATTTTAAAATGACCACTTCCAGAGCGGAGGTTATTTCCATATAGAGACTCACCGTGAGCACCAGAAAGGTGGCCAGGGCAAATATGGAACAGGCAAAGATAAAAACCGGATGAAGATACCACCTTGAAGGGTTTAGAATCTGCATAAATTAAGCGTCTCCCAGCGCCGGGGTCCCAGACTTAAAAGGATTTCATCCATGTATTCCTTTAGATTGAAACGACGGCGATTTTCACTGGATTGGTCAACCGCCACCTGTTTAAAACTGGAAATGGGTTCTGCCGCCCGCTCCATGTTTATATGAAAGGCTTTATTCACCGCATGGGACAAAACATCCATATCCTGGATAGGCTTGATAATATAATCCCAGGCCCCCAGATGAAGGGCCTCCACTGTATCGGAAATATTTCCCACCCCGGAAACAATAATAATGGGGATATTTTTATCTTTTCGGGTCACATGGGCAAAAACTTCAAGGCCGTCCATTTCCGGCATACGAAGGTCGCATAAAATTAGGTCCGGCTGTTCATTGGCAAATTTCTCCAGACCGATTTTGCCGTTTTCAGCCTCGATGACCTCAAACCCAAAGCCTTCCAGAAAACCGATGACACTGTCCCAAATATAGACTTTATCATCAATTACAAGATTTTTTTTTCCTTTGGTTTCATCCATGATACATATATTCCATTTCTTAACGATTTAAAAAAAACCGTCCGCTCTCACCCTATTTTTTCAAGGCATCACAAATTAAATTCAGGTCATTTGCTGGTTTTATAAGAACCTTGTCCAAAGTTACCCCAAGGTCCTGTATGGCTTTGGGAGGAATATAATCTGCAGAACCTGGGTGCTTGGGACATATCATTTTCCCCTTGTTAAACCTTGGGTTATGGGCGGGTTTCCTTGTTTGAACAATATTCTTGTAAGGACTTATCTGTCAAGGAATAATCCTGGGAGCGTGGGAGTAAATCTAAAAAACTTTTAAACAAAAACAACAAATTCCCAAAAATAAAAAATCCCGATAAGTTTCCTTATCAGGATAGTATTTATTGGGTTGGCTCCCCAGCACGGATTTGAACCGCGGACCCATTGGTTAACAGGCAATTTTTATTCCATTTCATA
>Ga0307929_1000487_pt1 | contig 38258 bp, 35 predicted proteins | sample AceLakmetage1330_FD_203160 | JGI IMG/M metagenome (GOLD analysis project Ga0307929, IMG submission 203160) | Saline water microbial communities from Ace Lake, Antarctica - #1330 | ecosystem: Environmental > Aquatic > Non-marine Saline and Alkaline > Saline | place: Antarctica: Ace Lake... | reverse complement strand
CTGACCGTCTCTCGAAATATCCTCGTCCGATTTCTCAGTCTCCTGACCAGGGATTCCTTCGTGCTGTCTGCATAATTATATAAGCCGCAACAGGCACCGCATGATTTATCTGTATCCGGCTGACACAGATGAACAAAATCACCCTTATGCTTCATCAACCACCAGTAACATCTTTTCGCATTTGTTCCGGTTATATAGTAAAATACCTTAAAAAAGCAAGGGATATGCCGATGATTACCCCTCGTTGACAGCCGATGCACGAGAATCGGGCTTGTAATCTGACAAAAAAAATTGTAGTACCACCTCTGGGAAAATAGCTGACAGATGTCAGAAAACATCAACAAATAAATAACTGGATAGTCAAGATGCATAAAGAGGATGATCAGATAAGGGTAAGGTTTGCGCCCAGTCCGACAGGTTATCTGCACGTGGGGGGGCTGAGAACGGCATTGTTCAACTATCTGTTCGCCCGCAAACATGGTGGGGCGTTTATCCTGCGGATTGAAGATACAGATCAAAAAAGATCCATTCCCGGAGCACTGGAAAAGCTCACTTCCTCACTGAAAGAAATAGGGCTCCAGTATGATGAGGGCCCTGATATCGGAGGAGACTACGGACCTTACATACAATCGCAACGAACAGACCTCTATAAAAAATATACTCAAAAGCTCCTGGATTCCGGAAACGCATACTATTGTTTCTGTTCCGAGGAACGGCTGAACAATCTGAGGGAGGAGCAGCGTAAGAGGAAAATGCCGCCGATGTATGACCGCAAATGCAGAAGCCTTTCAAAGAATGAGGTTGAAGACAACCTGTCTCATGGGATGCCTTTCGTCATTCGCCTGAGATATCCACGAGAGGGAAAAACGGTTTTCGATGATATTGTTCGCGACAGGGTTGCCATTGACAACTCAATGGTTGACGACCAGGTTCTTATAAAATCCGATGGATTCCCAACTTACCATCTCGCGAGTGTGGTGGACGATCATCTCATGAAGATCACTCACGTTATACGCGGAGAAGAATGGCTTTCCAGTGTTCCGAAACATATCTTTCTTTACAAATCCTTCGGATGGGAGGCGCCCGTGTTCGTTCATCTCCCCCTGCTGCTGAATTCCGACAGGAGCAAACTGAGTAAGCGACAGGGTGATGTCTCTGTCGAAAGTTATATCGAGAACGGGTACCTGCCTGAGGTGTTGCTGAATTTTATCGCGCTTCTCGGGTGGCACTCGGCAGATAACAGAGAAATATATTCCCTCACCGAACTGGAAGATGCATTTTCATTGGACAGAATCAACAAGGCCGGGGCTGTATTTGATATAGAAAAACTGAACTGGATGGGGGGTCAGTACATAAGAAGTCTCGATGTGGAATATATCGCCGATCAATCGAGGCCTTTTTTTGAAAAAGCCGGTGTAGATATAAGTGACAATGACAAATATCTGAAAGTAATCATCACCGCGCGTGATTATGTCCATCGTCTTGCCGATATCGTTGAACATGCCAGGATGTTCTACGAAGACCTGAAATTCTCGGATGAAGACAGAGAACTTATCGGGCAGGAAGACTCTCAGCGTATCTTCTCATACTGGGTCGAGGCATTAGGGGAAAAGACCGGATGGAAACCTGAGGAAATATCTTCACTGACAAAACAGTCGATCGGTGAACTGGGTGTAAAAGGGAAAAATTTCTATTTCCCCATCCGACTCGCGCTTTTTGGAAACTGCCACGGTCCTGACATACCGACTCTCATTGATATACTTGGGAAGGATGAAGCCGTAAAAAGGTTGACAGACGCGCTACGTGTTGCAAAGGGTTAATCCAGTATCCCGTAACCGGGCCGTCATTTACAGTTTTCGTCTTTTTCGCTCTTTCTTTTTTTATTCACAATATAGAACGCAATAAAGACTATAAGGCCTCCTATGAGTACGCTTATACTGTCTTTGAAAAAAACCCCATATATAAAATCACTCACCCCTAATATAATAAAAAAGGCAAAAAGATACCTGTTCATAAACTACCCCGCTTCACATATTATCCGAAAGACAGCGTTATCCGCCGGGTCCGCAACTTCACTTCACCAGAGAATTTCTATACGATATTTTTCCTATTGACAAGAGAAAAGGGGAATAATCGATACAAGCCGATTTGAACACGCGACAGGACAAAGGAACTTTAGAAGTGGGCAACGACTCCATCAATCAATGTGGGCAATGAAAGCCGCCGCCTTAAATTTTATACGTTTTTTACACAACACCCTGATCCATCATAGCTTCTGCTACCTTGATAAAACCGGCTATGTTAGCGCCATTGACATAATTGCCGGGCGTACCATATTCCTTCGCAGCCTCAACAGAAGCGGTGTGGATGCTCTTCATGATCTTCTTCAGATAATCATCTACTTCCTCGCGTGTCCAACTCAAGCGCATACTGTTCTGGGTCATCTCAAGACCGGAGACTGAAACACCACCGGCATTAGCCGCCTTGCCCGGCCCATACAGAATCTTTGCATCCAGGAATATTTTAATACCTTCAGGTGTTGTCGGCATATTTGCTCCCTCGGCCACTAACTGAACGCCACTGTTCACAAGATTCTGTGCATCTTTTTCGTTAATCTCATTCTGTGTCGCGCAGGGGAATGCGCCATCCGCCTTGTGGCTCCAGAGGGGATTATAGTTGAGAGAAGGATCAGTCGGTGTATACACAGACTCGGGATACTTGTCGGCATATTCCTTGATACGGCCGCGTTTGATGTTCTTGAGCTCCATTACAAAGTCCAGCTTGGCGCGATCAATACCCGCCTCATCGTATATATATCCCGAAGAATCTGACAGTGTCACTACCTTGCCGCCCAATTCAAGGATCTTCTCCACCGCATATTGGGCCACATTTCCAGAACCTGATACAAGACACGTCTTTCCTTTAATATTTTCATTTCTTGTAGACAGCATCTCAGAGGCAAAATAAACCGCACCATATCCCGTTGCATGGGGACGTATCAGACTGCCGCCCCAGGTAAGCCCTTTCCCTGTCAAAACACCGGTAAATTCATTGGTCAGTTTCTTGTACATGCCAAACAGAAATCCAATCTCTCTCGCACCAACCCCTATATCACCGGCAGGGACGTCCGCGTTGGGACCTATGTGCCTGAATATTTCGGACATGAAACTGTGACAAAAACGCATGACTTCATTATCCGATTTTCCCTTTGGATCAAAATTGGATCCACCCTTGGCCCCGCCCATTGGAAGGGTCGTCAAAGCATTCTTGAATGTCTGTTCAAAGCCCAGAAACTTGAGTATGCTCAGGTTGACTGAAGGGTGGAAACGAAAGCCACCCTTGTAGGGACCTATCGCGCTGTTTACCTGAATCCTGTAGCCCCTGTTGATCTGGACTTCGCCCCTGTCATCAACCCAGGGGACACGAAACATGATAACCCTCTCCGGTTCAATCATGCGCTCCAGAATTTTCGCGCTGCGATACTCAGGATGTTTTTCCAAAACTGGCTCCACCGATTCGACAACCTCTGAAACAGCCTGAAGAAACTCCGGTTCCCCAGGATTGTTGGCTTCGCACATCTTCATGAAATCTTGCATAACCACTCTCTCTCACTCCATTTGTAATATTTTTTCAACGAAACTTCCGATATCCCGTTCACTGGTTATCACCCATACAGGAAACCCCTCAAATGGCTTTATATCGACGCAGGCGGTGGGACAGCCGACTACGACAAGAACCCCTTCAACATCCCGGTCCTCGTACGAAACAAACTCGATCCTGCCCGCCAGGCGTCTCTTGATAGACACCACCGCCTGTACCCGATCGTACTGCGGGGTACAACCCCCGCAGTACTTCAGGCCGATCTTGCGTATGTTATTCATCCTCCGGAATACCGCTCAGTTTCTTGGCGCACTTCTTCTTTGCATTCATATTGACCTGCCGAGAAATCATGATCCGCTGAGCCTGGGGTGAACCGGCACCGTGCATCGACTCGGTCAGATAACCGACAGCGGCCGTACCCAGGGTAATGTTCTCTATCAGGCGTAGTATTCGCATTCTGTATTCCGTGGGGAATTTCGCATTTCCCTTGTAGTATTTTTCGATCCACTTGCCGACCTCCGGTGAGCGAAAGTCCTCCTCGGAGGGCAGGGTCACCATCAATCCACCGGCAATGTCCTGGGCCAGGCGGGCGATCTCGTAAGGAAAGCGTGTCACGTTCTGCTTGCAGACATTGGCAAGGAGTGTGTTGACGTAGTAGGTGCCGCTCGGTTCTTTATGGCCTTCGGCCGCGCAGGCAATAGAGCCGCAGAAAAGGGTCTCGTTGAGGTGGTTCATCTCAATGATCTTGTCCTTGACATGTGATGCCTTCTGAGCACCGTTGTACTCGGCAACGGTCTGGGCGGCGCCGATAAGGACATCGCCGACCCCCGCCTTGCAGGCGTAGCTCTGTCGGTGGTACGATGCGAACTGTTCCACCAGCTGGCCGGCAAACTCCCACTCCTTGTACATAAAGATCCGATCCCAGGGGACAAAAACGTCGTCGAAGACCACCAGTGCCTCATGACCACCGTAGATCTGGTTGCCGCGGTCCATGGTACCTTTTTCCAGCTTGCGGGTATCGCATGACTGACGGCCCATGATGTAGGTAATCCCCTCGCTGTCCGCCGGGATAGCAAAGGAGATGGCGTAATCCTTGTCTTCTTCACGCATGCTGATCGTGGGCATGATAATGATCTCATGAGAATTAACGGCACCGGTCTGGTGGCACTTCGCACCCCTGACCACAATCCCATCCTCGCGTTCCTCCACCACGTGCATAAACATGTCCGGATCAGGCTGCTGATGAGGAGCTAGGCCCCTGTCACCCTTGGGGTCCGTCATGGCACCGTCACAGGTGAGATCGTTTTCCTGTACGTATTCAAGATATTTCAAAAAGCGCTTGTTATACCCCGTCTCGTACTTCTGGTCGATATCATACGTGGTCATCGAGAGGGCGTTCATGGCATCCATCCCCACACAGCGCTGGAAGCAACAACCAGTGAGCGATCCGAGAAGCCGGCCCATCTTGCTCTTCTTGACCAGGTCCTCCGTGCTCTGGTGAATATGACAGAAGCGGTTGACCTTCTTGCCCGTGATATGGGACGTGGCCGTCATAAGATCCTCATACTCCGGGTAGTGCGCGAATTCATAGGTCGCGGCAACGGCATTCATGGAGGGGCGGATGATGGGGTTATCTACTACATTTTCCACCCGCTTGCCAAACATCCACACATTAAAATTCAACTTCCTTAAGCTCTCTTCGTACTGCTTTGCGTTCATTAACGCCATAATCTAACCTCCTGTATGTTATTACCCGCTTCGCCCTGATTGCCCGTATAATTTCATTGTCTTTGTATGCGTATGCCGACTGCTGCAGCTCCTGGAGCCTATCCCGATAGACCCTTGTCATTTCCAATGATTCTTCAAGCTGTTGATTCAACCTGTCCAGGTCGGTCATATCCCGAACATTGGTCATAACCATTTTTATTCTGCCTTCATCATCAAAAAACGGGTTGCCTGTTACCAGTATATGTTTTCCCGTCTTCAACTTCTGCGAGAGGGTTACCGTCTTTTTCTCCTCCAGGACTTTCAGGGTAACGCTTTCACTGAAATAACCCTCATCTACAAGATCTCGCATATTACGACCAACTACTTCCGAAGCCTTAATGCCGGTTATATTTTCGTACGCCCTATTTACCCTTATCGTATTGGCGTCACCGTCGGTCACATATATTCCATCATATGAAGAACCTATGATTGCCTCAACCTCACGCACTAACATCTGATATCTGGACAGGTGCTGCGATATTTTCTCGTACTCTTCCTTGTCATGAAACACACTCATCACCCCCACCAGTTCGCCCTCCCAGATGATGGGGGTTCTGTTGGACAGTAACGCGCATGTCCTGCCTGCAACAGGAACCGCTATCTGGGGTTCCCTTGTTTCTATAATCTTTTTAAAGTCGAGCCAGGTATCATTGTCGATGTCGGAATAGTGAATGGAGCGGGGATTTACCTCCATCTTGAGATCAAGCAGAGAGCTCGCAACCTTATTAATATATGCCAGATATCCTTCCTTATCTATGGCAATGATAGCAAAATAGGCGGAATCAAGGAGCGCTTTGAACGGAAACCCCGGATTCGAAAATAACTTTTCTACGGATTCTTTTTGCTCAGACATAACTAAAACCACCAAAACATAATATTTGATTTAAATTCTCAGGCACGAAGTTGCCTGGGTTGTACCTTTGTGCCTTGTAACTACTCATACCTGAGTAGCTACTATTGGATAATATCGGCATCATTGTGGTATCCTATTAAAATGCATATCCATAGTCAAATGCAAAATAGAAAAGTGTTGCCGGCACCTGGCGACGTGATTGAATAAAGTCGAACAAAAGGGTATACGGAAAATTATGAAAAGGTGTTAGGATAACTGTTATGAAACCAGACATACTTTTTATGGGAACCCCGGAATTTGCCATCCCTTCATTGAAGGCCCTCGTGGACAATGGCCATAACATTGTGGGGGTAGTCACTCCACCGGACAAGCCAAAGGGCAGAGGCAGAAAATACATCGCTCCGCCTGTCAAGACCTGTGCCCTGGAGCTGGGGATACCAGTCTATCAGCCTGCCCGCGTCCGTAGCGAGAATTTTCTGAATATATTCAGGCAAATATCTCCCAACATGGTAGTTCTGGTCGCGTTCGGCCAGATTCTTCCGAAGGAGATTATCGATGCCCCCAAATTCGGATGCCTCAATGTGCACCCATCTCTGCTCCCTATGTACAGAGGGGCAGCGCCCATTAATTGGCCCATTATCAATGGCGACAGAAAGACAGGCGTTACCATAATGCTTATGGATGAAGGGGTGGATTCAGGGGATATACTTTTGCAGGAGGAAGCAGACATTGACATCGACAGCACATTCGACGATCTCCATGAAAAACTGTCCTCCATGGGCGCGAGACTCCTGATCAGAACTGTAAATGGTGTTATGTCCGGCACGATTGCCGGAATCCCACAGGGTGACTCTCTGGCTAGCTTCGCACCTCGTCTTACCCGTGAGACAGGACACATTAACTGGGACAATGAAGCGGAAACGATCATAAATCTCATCAGGGGACTCTCCTCTCATCCCGGGGCATATTCCTTTCTCGGGGACAAAAAACTGAAGATATTTTACGCAGTGCCTGGAAAAGAATGCTCTTCAGGTGAAAAAGCGCCGGGAACTCCGGGGAGACTGATGGAAGCTGGATTGCAGGTGGCCGCGAGGGACAAACATATATATATCAAAGATGTGCAGCTTGAAGGTAAAAAACGTATGTTTATCGAAGATTTTCTTAGAGGGTATCGTCTCTTGCCGGGTGACACACTTGAATAGAGATTACCTTGTGAAAGATCTCACTTCATGAAGAATTCCCCACGCAATCTATCTGTTCAGATTCTTACCAGAGTTGAGGAGGACCGGGCCTTCGCGCAGCCCCTCCTGGACGCATATCTTGCAAGAAATGCCTTTCCCAATACACTGGACCGGGGGCTTTTGACCCGGCTTGTATATGGAACTCTCCGCCTCAGAGAACGCCTGGACTGGATTATTCGCGCTGTATACACGGGCGACTTCGAAAGTATGGAGCCCGGGATACGCAATATCCTGAGAGTGGCTCTCTACCAGCTGCTGTTTGCGGACAGGGTGCCGGCGTATGCCGCGACAAACGAAGCTGTTAAAATGACGAAACAGTTATATCCCGGGCGTTCAAGGCTGGTTAACGCGATCCTTCGTAACGCTGCAAGAAGGATGGATACCATAAAATATCCTGCCTTCGATAAAAACCCTCTGCTTCATATCTCGGCGCTGCATTCTCACCCGTTATGGATTGTAAAAATGTGGGGGGAGCAACTTGGTGTTGAAGATACACTCGCTCTGTGCAAGAGCAACAATGAGATACCACCGGTTGCGATCAGGGCGAACCGGCTGAAAACCACCCGATCCAACCTGATCGGATTGCTCGATGATTGCGACTGTGGCGCGTCACCTTCAAAATATTCGCCGGACGGCATCGTTCTCTCTGACCTGAATATACCTGTCGGCAAGATGCCGCTGTACGAAAAAGGATACATACAGATACAGGACGAGGCATCACAGTTGATATCCCTCCTTTTATGTCCGAAACCGGGGGATATGGTGCTGGATGTGTGCGCCGGTGTAGGCATAAAGACAACTCACATGGCTGAATTGATGCGGAACACCGGCAGAATAATTGCAATGGATATAAACAGCAAAAAAATCGAATCGTCGCGCGCCCTGGCCCGCAGGCTTGGCGCGACAATCATCGAACCCATTGTCCACGACGCGACAAAACCTTCGCAAAATGATCTTCGTGGAAAGTTCGACAAGGTTCTTGTTGATGCCCCCTGCTCTGGATTGGGAACATTGAGGAGAAATCCCGAAATCAAATGGAATACCACACCGGAGGACATGAAAAAATTTCCCCCTCTCCAGCAGGAGATACTGAATCACTCGGCCTCTTACCTGAAGAAGGGAGGGATAATAGTGTATGCTACCTGCACCATTTCATCCGCTGAGAATGAAGAGGTCGTAAGGGAATTTCTGTCCACTCATCCGGATTTTGAATACGCATGTCCAACCTCATTATTTACCGACTTGGTGGATCGGACCGGTACTTTCAGGTCATTTCCACACCGCCATGGAACAGATGGCTTTTTTGGAGCCATATTAAAAAGGAAGGGGGAACAGTTATGACAAAAATGGTACCGACCCGCGATGAGGCCCTCGCACTTCTGCATGAATATAACGAAAGCGAAGGTTTGCGCAAACACGCCTATTCGGTAGAGGGGGTTATGCGTTACTGCGCTAGGAAGCATGGTGAAGATGAAGACAAATGGGGAATTATCGGCCTTGTTCATGACCTCGATTATGAACGTTTCCCGGATCAGCATTGCACAATGACAAGGACGATCCTTGAAGAACATGACTGGCCAGAGGAGTATATCCGCGCTGTTGTATCCCATGGATGGGGAATATGCTCTGATACGGAACCGAAGAGCACCCTCGAGAAAACTCTCTATGCGATAGACGAAATGACAGGCCTCGTCACCGCCAACGCAATGGTAAGGCCTTCCGGAAGTGTCATGGACATGAGCGTAAAATCGGTCAGAAAAAAATGGAAGACCCCTTCATTCGCGGCCGGCGTGGACCGTTCAATCATCCAGAAAGGAGCCGAAATGCTCGGAGTTGAAGTAGGTGAACTCATTGAAGACACCATTAACGGCATGCGCGAAGTTGCCGATAAGATAGGACTGAACTGAAGGGAAGCTCCGGGCTGGACAGCTGATTGAACCCAGCTGCCGGGAATGCTTTCTCTGTCTGGTTCATGCTACTACTCTCTGCATTGCCACAGATTTCACCCGCCTGCGAATATTTGAAATAGTTTGACTTTGAAACAAAAAAAATATAGCACGGATTTTTAAAATACATCAGGAGGATGTACGCTAATGTTTCTGAAACAGATGCAGGTAGGCCATATGGCGGTATTCGCCTATATAGTGGGTGACAAAGAAAGCGGAGAGGGGCTGGTTATAGACCCCGCCGCGGACATTGAACGTATAACGACAGAGGCTGACAACAACGGCATAACAATCAAGTATATCGTCAACACCCACGGACATGTTGATCATATCTCCGGAAATGCCGACATGAAGGAACGGACTGGAGCGGATATTATCATTCACAGAGACGACGCAGACATGCTTGTTTCAACTCCCTCCATGGTTCTCCGCATGTTCAATGCCAAGCCATCTCCCCCGGCGGATATTGCCGTGGTGGATGGCGATGTCATCACCATTGGAAAGATCGGACTGAGTGTCATACATGCTCCCGGTCACTCGCCAGGCGGTGTCTGTCTCTATACGCCCGGTTACGTCTTCACCGGCGACACCCTCTTTGTAGAGGGCCTCGGAAGAACAGACCTTCCCGGTGGATCATGGGAGATCATGCGTAAATCGATCACGAACAAACTGCTGACACTCCCTGATGATACCGTCGTACTGCCGGGACACAACTATGGAAGAATGCCAACCTCAACCATAAAGAATGAACGTGAAAACAACCCGTTTCTGAGATAAAGAAGGGAGATTACCTGTGGGCAATAATACCTTGATCAAGACAGAACTTGAAGGATTGAAACTTTTCAGCAGGGGCAAGGTAAGGGATGTATATGAAGTCGAAGACAAACTCCTTATCGTCGCAACGGACAGAATATCCGCCTTTGATGTCGTCATGACCGATCCAGTTCCTGAAAAGGGAATGATTCTGACACGCATGTCCGCCTTCTGGTTCAGCCAGATGGATGACATAATAGCAAACCATCTGATTTCAACGGATGTCGACACGTACCCCGAAGAATGTTCGCCCTTTAAGAACATCCTGCAGGGAAGAAGCATGCTGGTCAAAAAAGCTGCCGCCCTGCCGGTGGAATGTATTGTCCGTGGATATCTGAGCGGTTCTGGATGGACAGATTACAAGATGGATGGGACCGTTTCAGGGATTCGCCTCCCGGAAGATTTGAACGAATCGGCAAGGCTCCCGGAACCTGTCTTCACGCCTTCTACCAAAGCCGATGAAGGTGAGCATGACGTCCCCATAACAAAGAAGGCGATGGAAAATTTGATCGGCCATGAAATGACGGACAGGATCATCAATATCAGTATTGATATTTACAACAGGGCCCTTAAGATTGCCGGGAAGGGCGGAATCATAATTGCAGACACCAAGATGGAATTTGGAACGATCGAAGGTGAATTGATACTGATAGATGAACTTCTGACACCAGATTCATCACGATTCTGGCCTGAAGATGATTATGAGGAGGGCAGACCTCAGAAAAGTTTTGACAAGCAATTTCTGAGAGACTATCTCATCTCAACAAAATGGGACAGGAAACCTCCCGCCCCCCAGCTGCCGGAGCATGTTATCGCCGAAACGATGGGAAAATACAAAGAGGCCCTGAGGCGCATAGCTGGACAAGACCTCCCTTAAAACTCTTGACATGCCGTCAGACAGTAACTACCTTAGCTCCGCCGTTCGTATATATTACGATCCACTCGTACGTACGGCAAATCTACTTATCGGACAGGATTCCATAAAATAAAACATGAAGAACGACTATTACTCAATCCTTGGTGTAAGCAGTACCGCTGAAAATGACGAAATAAAGGTATCCTACAGAAAGATGGCCTTGAAATATCACCCTGACCGAAATCCGGGAGACCAAGAGGCTGAGGATAAATTCAAAGAAGCGGCGGAGGCATACGAGGTCCTGTCCGATTCAAGAAAAAGGGAAATTTACGACACCTACGGACACGAGGGACTGAGGGGAAACGGCTTCCAGGGATTTTCGGGATTCGATGATATCTTTTCAAGTTTTGGCGATATATTTGAAGATGTCTTCGGATTCGGCTCCGGCAGGGCAAGATCAAGGACAACTGCCCGACAGGGCTCCGATCTCCGTTACGACCTGAAGGTGTCTTTCATGGACGCCGCATTCGGAACAGCTCCGGAAATAGAGATTGAAAGAGTTGAGAAGTGCGGGAAATGCGAAGGCAGCGGCGCGGCGCCCGGAACACAACCGTCCGTATGTCCTACCTGTCGTGGTGTTGGACAGGTGACCCGGTCAAGCGGTTTTTTCAGCATCAGTTCGGCCTGCCCGCAATGCCACGGCGCTGGAAGGATAATTGCCAAGAGGTGCAAGGCCTGCCGGGGAACAGGCAAAACACGGGTCGCCAAATCATTGCAGATCAAGATACCGCCCGGCGTGGAAACCGGCTCACGACTGAGGCTTCGCGGTGAAGGCGAAGAGGGTGAATTCGGTGGCCCAAGGGGCGATCTTTATGTCTTTATCTACATAGAACCTCACAATTTCTTTGAACGTGATGGAGCCGATATAGTCTGTCGCATGTCAATCCCAATGACCCGGGCCGTCCTTGGAGGAAGTGTCGAGGTTCCCACGCTCGAGGGGGCGGAGCGGATAAAAATACCCGGGGGTACTCCTCACGGCAAGGTTTTTAAACTTAGAGGCAAAGGAATTCCCCATCTGCGAGGATTCGGAAGAGGTGATCAACTTGTTCAAGTCTCGGTCGAAATTCCAACAGCTTTGAGCAGAAAAGAGGAGAAACTGCTCAGGGAATTTGCCGGACTTCGCGACGAACTGTAGCAACAGTACTCGCCTCATTATTACTACGTTAGACGTCAATGATAACAAGGGAATGCAACCCTTAACAATTATTTCCGGGGCCCTGCCCAATGCTAAGCAAACCATTTAAAATTCTGTTAAAAAAATGGAAGTTCCAGATTATCACTTCCAGACCATTTGTCTGGTTCCTGTATCACTTCATACGAACCTACTCATCAACATTTCGCCTGACCATAGAAAATGAAGGTGCTTGGCGCACGCATATCAGCGAGGGAGGGAGGGTTCTGCTCTGCACGTGGCACCAGCAGTTTTTTTCTTTAATCCGGCATTTCAAGAAATACTCGCACCTGCGACCCGGCCTCATGATCAGCCGAAGTTTTGACGGAGACATTATCGCCGGTGTCGCAAAGCGCACCGGATGGTATGCTATGAGGGGTTCTTCTTCAAAGGGAGGTCGCGAGGCACTTGGTGACATGATAATGAAGCTCAAGGAAACAAGTCTCGCCGCGCATATCGTTGATGGCCCGAGAGGGCCTGCCGGAATCGTCAAGGCAGGCGTCGTGCGATTAGCGAATGCGGCTGGATCCGTTATCGTACCTGTTTATGTCGGCGCCGACCGTGCATGGTACTTCCAAAGCTGGGACCGGTTTATGCTCCCAAAACCCTTTGCCAGGGTGACAATACGATTCGATGATATCATTCCGTGGAAACCAATGGAAAACGAGGATGAATTTGAAATACAGAGAACCGCCCTGGAAAACATAATGTCACCCTCAACTCATTTGATTCCGACATAACATCCTCATTATTACTACGGCAATTAAACATATCAAATGTCATGCCGGACCCCGATCCGGCATCCAGACCAATTCTGGATTCCGGCTTTCGCCGCAATGACGGCTTTGACATATATTGTTGCCGGAGCATTAATCAGTTGAATCATCCGTGAAGAGACGATAGGTTCGCCGGCATTAATGAAACGCCCCGGCGGCAGGAAGCACTGACTTCGATGAGTAGTTGAAGGGATGTTCCAACAATCTTTTGACATATCCCGACAAATAGATTAGAAAGTCAAATCTGTTTAAATCGTCAAGACTGCAGGAGTAAACAATGTATAACGCGAGCGATTTGAGAAAGAACCTGAAAATCCAGATCGACGGTGACCCCTATGTAATCGTCGAGTTCACCTTTTCAAAACCGGGCAAGGGACAATCACTCTATCGATGTAAACTAAAAAATATGATCAATGGAAACCAGTTCGAACGAACTTTCCGTTCCGTGGAAACCTTTGAACCAGCCAATCTCCAGGAAAAAAAGATGCAGTACCTCTACGAGGAAGACAGCCAGTACTGTTTCATGGACACGGAGACATATGAGCAGGTTTACCTTACCGATGAACAGGTCGGCGACGCGAAAAACTACATGTCTGATAATCTGGATGTTGAAATCCTTTTTTTCGGGGAGAAGCCGCTCGGAATCACCCTCCCTAATTTCGTAGATCTTAAAGTCACCAAAGCTGAGCCTTGGGCAAAGGGGGATTCCGTTACGGGAAGGACCAAACCGATAGAGGTGGAAACAGCCTATGTTCTTCAGGCACCTCCATTTGTCGAAGAGGGGGAAAAAATTAGAATCGACACGCGAACCGGCGAGTATCTTACCCGCGTCAAAGAGTAATGGATGAAAGCTGGAAGATTGCACAAAAAAGAAACGCCCTTCACACCCGCGCCGCGATGGTCCAGGCGATACGCGGATTCTTCATAGACAGAGACTATCTGGAGGTGGAAACACCCTGCAGGGTTCCAGGCCCCGCCCCGGAACGCAACATCGACGCCATCCCTTCTGATGGATGGTTCCTCCATACATCACCCGAGCTGTGCATGAAGCGATTGCTGGCCGCCGGGTATCCTCGAATATTCCAGATTACCAGATGCTTTCGCGGCGGAGAGCGGGGCTCACTCCACATTCCCGAATTCACACTCCTCGAATGGTACACAAGCGGCATTGACTACCGCCAGATGATGAAAGAGTGCGAAGAGCTTATTGTCCATGTCGCGCTCAGCCTCGGTCATGAGGGGGCCATACAGTACCGTGGAAAAAAGATCGACATTCGTACACCGTGGGAGAGAATCTCTGTCGAAAACGCCTTCAGACGTTATTCCCCTACGTCTTTGAGAAGGGCGCTGGAAAGCAATCTCTTTGATGAAATCATGGCAGTCGAGATCGAATCCAGAATCGTCGAGACAGAAAGACCCGTATTTCTGTATGATTATCCAGTGGTTATGGGTGCACTCGCGAGAGCAAAAAAGACTGACCCGGAAGTGGCGGAACGGTTTGAACTGTATATGGGAGGGCTTGAACTGGCCAACGCGTTCTCGGAACTGACCGACGCGGAGGAGCAGAGGGTGCGTTTTGAAGAGGAGCAGATTGACCGTCGCAAATCCGGCAAGGTGACTTACCCTATGCCGGAAAAGTTTTTATCGGAGCTGACCAATATGCCTGAATCTTCGGGGATTGCCCTCGGTGTTGACCGGCTGGCAATGCTCTTTACCGACAGTGCGTTAATAGACAACGTGGTGGCATTTACACCCGAAGAGCTGTAATCTGTTACTTTCTAATACATTGACTCTATGAGGTCGGCGAACTGTTCGTTTATCGACTTTCTTTTGACCTTCATTGTGGGAGTTACTTCACCATCTTCAGTATAAAGTTTTTTGTCCAGGATTCTGAATTTTCTGATATTTTCTACCCTGGCCATCTGTTTGTTCACCTTGTTAATCTCTTGCTGTATCAATTCAGTAATTTCTTCCGTCTTTGTAAGTGTCGCGAAGGTGGTGTACTGAACCTTTGCGTCCTGGGCATACTTCACGACATTTTCCTCGTCTATAACAATTATGGCCGAAAGATACTTTCTCTTGTCCCCTATTACTATCGCGTCATTGATATAGGGGGAAAATTTCAGCTGGTTTTCTATAAACTGAGGGGCAATATTCTTGCCTCCCGCCGTGATGATCAGGTCTTTCAGCCTGTCCGTTATCTTGAGATACCCATCTTCATCGATCTCTCCCACGTCTCCTGTATGCATCCAGCCATCTTCAAGGGCCTCTCTGGTGTTTTCTTCATCCTTGTAGTATCCCTTGAAAATCCCCTTGTGTCTGACAATAATCTCTCCACCCTCTCCTATCCTTACTTCGGTCCCCGGCAGCGCCTTTCCCACCGTGCCAAGCTTGAAATCAAATTTACCCCCCATATGGGTAACCCCTGATGTCTCCGTCATGCCATAGCCCTCGCGGATCGGTATACCGATACTCTGAAAAAACTTTAGGATGTCGTGCGATATCGGAGCGGCGCCGGAAAATCCCAGATGCGTCCTGTCAAAACCCAGCCTTTCCTTAAGCTTCCAGAAGACACAGAAGTATGCCAGATGGTAAACGACATACAATGGAAACGGTATCTTCTTTCCGGCGAGCCTGAGGTTGTTGTACTTTGCGCCGATCTTCACCGCCAGCCTGTAAACCGTCCTCTTGAACCATGTGGCGTCATCCATTTTAAGCACGATAGCGGAATAGTATTTCTCCCATATCCGGGGTACCGCGTGAAATATTGTGGGCGAAACAACCATCATGTCGTTCATCACCGTATCGGTGTTTTCGGTAAAGTTTACCGTATGTCCCACCGTCATGTGCATCATCATGTCAAAGATCTGCTCATACACATGATTAAGAGGGAGAAACGATATGGATTCATCATCTACGCTGGCTGTCGTTATCTTGGCTGCCCGCTCGCCCACCCACAGGTACCCTTCGTGATGGAGCATGGCGCCCTTCGGAGGGCCCGTTGTTCCGGAGGTGTAAATGATCCCGGCTATATCCTCAGGTTTACCCTCCTTTACAAGGGTATCGTAGAGAGAGGGATCTTCCATGTCAGCTTCTCTGCCGATCTCAATAATCTTGTCGAAACTTATCACCATCGGGTCTTCAAGGTCCCTGAGGCCTTCCATATCCCACACTATAATCTTCCTCAGCTGCGGGATATTCTTTCTGAAGATAAAGGCTTTGTTCATCTGTTCTTCATCCTCGCAGATAAATATGACAGAATCAGAATGTCCAACCACATATTCGCATTCCTTTGCGGGATTAGTAGTGTAAACACCCGCAAAGGTGGCGCCGAGAGACATCACGCCGAACGCTGAATAAAGCCATTCCGGCTTATTTTCACCGATAATGGCAACATGTTCGCCCCTTTTCACCCCTATGCTGTTCAGACCCAGCGCCGTGAATTTCACATTTTCCAGGTACTGTCTCCAGGTAATGTCACGCCAGATGCCAAAATCTTTCATCCTCAACGCGGTCCTGTCGGGCTGTTTCCCGGCTATATTGACAAGGGCCTTAGGCAGGGTGTTTGCTTGCATAGTTTTATTCTCTCCCGGTAAATTTCGTGTTTTCAGCGAAATCTGACTTTTCTTCTATATCTCTTGGATGACTGAGCCTTTCTGTATCCATCAGCGGTTGTCTCCTCTGTGTCAATCCCAAGATAAAACCTCTTCACATCCTCATCTTCGAGCAGTACATCCGGTTTGTCGGCACGCACTATCCTGCCACTTTCCATCAGGAAGGCAAAGTCCGCGTACTTCAAAGCCATATTGACATTCTGTTCAACAAGCAGAATGGTCACTCCCTCTTTATTGATATCCCGTATAATATTGAATATCTGCTTCGTGAGAAGAGGGGACAGGCCCAAAGATGGTTCATCCAGCATCAGAAGCTTTGGGCGACTCATCAGAGCCCTCCCGATGGCCAGCATCTGCTGCTCGCCCCCGCTCATATATCCCGCCTCCTGTTTCTGTCTCTCTCTGAGTATGGGAAAATGCCTGAACACATCTTCTATATCCTTCTTTATCTCGCTCCTGTCCTTCCTCGTATAGGCGCCCATCAGGAGGTTCTCCAGTACGGTCAGTTCGGGAAATACTTCTCTTCCTTCAGGCACATAGCTTATGCCCATCCGGACGATCTCTTCGGTATCCTTCCTGTCAATCCTTTCACCCAGAAACTCTATGGAACCTTTTTCGGGCTGGTCATCATCTTCGAGTATCTGCATGATACTCTTCAGCGTGGTGGTCTTTCCCGCTCCGTTGGAGCCGAGGAGGGTTACTATATCGCCCTCTTTTATCTCAAAGGATATCCCGTGAAGAGCCCTTATCAGATCGTACCATGTCTCTATGTTCTTTATCTTAAGCATTATCCTTCCTCCCCGAGGTAGGCCTCTATGACTTCAGGATTATGCTGCACATCCTGAGGCAACCCCTCCACGATTTTCTTTCCCTGATTTATCGCAAGTATCCGGTCGGAAATGCCCATGATCATGTTCATATCATGTTCAATCAACAGAATTGTAATCTTGTATACTTCCTGTATATCCTTGATCCAGATGTTTAAATCTTCTTTCTCTTCAGTATTCATCCCCGCGGATGGCTCATCCAGAAGAAGTATGGTGGGTTCCAGGGCCAGCGCTCTGCCCAACTCCACGAGCTTCCGCCTCCCATAGGCAAGATTTGCCACAAACTGGTTTCTTACAGCCTGAAGGTCAAGGAAATCAACTATCTTCTCTACGAATTCCCTGTTCTTTATCTCCTCTTTTGCCGCCCTGGATTTCCTGCCGAAAAGAGTGGCTGTGGCTCCGCTCCATATACCGGTCTTCATGTGTATGTGACGTCCCAGCATCAGGTTGTCCATAACAGTTGCATTCTTAAAGAGTTCTATGTTCTGAAAGGTGCGTGCTATGCCCTTTTTTGCTATCCTGTCCGGCAGATAACCCACCAGGTTTTCATTTTCCAGGAAAATTCTTCCCGTGTCAGGTTTATATATACCGCTTATCAGATTAAATATAGTGGTCTTACCTGACCCGTTGGGACCGATTATGGAAAATATTGAGTTTTTCTCGACCTCAAAACTCACATCGTCCACCGCCTTCAGACCCCCGAAGCTTATGCTGAGATTTTCAACCTTGAAGAGAGACATTATCAGAGTTACCCCTCATATTATGTAGTCTTATTAGCATATTTGATCGGGCGCAGACCACACAGCACTACTGTGCGAATCTGCGCCGCGATCTGTCTTGTTTATTCTTCAAAAAAGATTTCTATTTATCTTTCCACGTAGCAAGGTCGTTGGGTGTCCAATCCTGCAAGGTTATGTAGGAAGCACCCGGTCCGCATTTTTGAATCATTATGGAATCAGTCCCCTGATGACAGTCTTCACTCCAGGTTATAGGCGGTCCTATCCCCTGAAAGTTCTTGAGTGAATTCAGTGCATCCAGACAGGCCTCTGTGCTCAGGTTAGGCCCTACGCGTTTCAGGGCCTCTAAGAAAGGTTCGGCAAAGTATATGCCCCCAAAATAGAATGTCCCCCATCTCTCTTCAGGTGCCATCCTCTTCTGCGCCTCATGATACTTTACCATCAGAGGATTCTTGGAATCGGGTGGCAAGGCAAACGCGCCGGTGATAACTCCCTCCCACAGGCCGCCCGATATCTTGTACATAAGCGGATAATCGGAAAGTGTACTGGAAGAAACCCACTGCGGCTTATACCCGATTGTGGCGCAGGTTTTGAGGGATATAACGGCCGTCGTCGGATTGACCCACATGATCACTGCTTCCGCGCCGGAGTTCTTGAATTTCAGCATCTGGGACGCAAGATCCTTCTCCCCCGGTTCAACCGGAATCTCCTCCACCAATTCCATCCCCAGGGCATCCAGCCGCAGTTTACAGCCTACCAGACCGTTCTTGCCGTATGAGTCGTTCTGATAGAAGAACCCGATCTTTTTGAACCCCATGTTCTCCACAAGATATTTTGTGATAATGCTTGCCTCATCCTGATAGAGCGGATAATCGGCAAAGAGGTATTTTTGGGTTGGAAACACGTATTCATTAATCGACGTGGCCGGTCCCACCCAGATAACCTTGTTCTTTGCAAGATAGTCCTTCACGGCCATCCCGCTTGCACTCGACACCCCGCCGACAAAGGCAAATATCCCCTTGCGCTCAACCAGCTCTTTGACCGCCGCCTTACAAAGAGCCGGATTGTACTGATCATCCCTTATAAAATACTTGATCGTTCTCCCATGGATACCCCCCTCTTCGTTCGCCAGGTTAAACAGCACTGAAGGGCCACGTGCTACCGAGCCCCATGGCGCCGCGGGCCCTGTCTGAGGTCCCCACTGCGCTATCCTGATCTCCTTGTCATCGAACCCCGGTCTGCCGGCGGAGCTGTCCATAGCAAATACAAACATAAAAACAATCGCCAGCGTTACTGCAAACAATGTTCTCCTGATCTTCATAACTTTTCCCCTCCCTATTTTAGTTTATGCCACTTATTCTTTCCACGTAGCAAGGTCATTGGATGTCCAATCCTGCAAGGTTACGTAGGAAGCCCCTGGTCCGCATTTTTGAATCATTATGGAATCAGTCCCCTGATGACAGTCTTCACTCCAGGTTATAGGCGGTCCTATCCCCTGAAAGTTCTTGAGTGAATTCAGTGCATCCAGACAGGCCTCTGTGCTCAGGTTAGGCCCTACGAGTTTCAGGGCCTCAACGAGAGGTTCGGCAAAGTATATGCCCCCAAAATAGAACGTTCCCCATCTCTCTTCAGGCGCCATCCTTTTCTGTGCCTCATGATACTTTACCATCAAAGGATTCGTGGAATCGGGTGGCAAGGCAAACGCGCCGGTGATAACTCCCTCCCACAGACCGCCCGATATCTTGTACATAAGCGGATAATCGGAAAGCGTACTGGAAGTAACCCATTGCGGTTTATACCCGATGGTGGCGCAGGTCTTGAGGGATATAACGGCTGTAGTCGGATTGACCCACATGATTACTGCTTCCGCGCCGGAGTTCTTGAATTTCAGCATCTGGGACGCAAGATCTTTTTCTCCCTGTTCAACCGGGATCTCTGCCACAAGTTCCATCCCCAGGGCATCCAACCGCTGTTTACACCCTGCCAGGCCGTTCTTGCCGTATGAGTCGTTCTGATAGAAAAATCCGATTTTTTTCAATCCCATTTTTTCCACAAGGTACTTTGTGATAATGCTCGCCTCATCCTGATAGAGCGGATAATCGGCAAAAAGGTATTTTTGAGGCGGAAACACATATTCATTAATCGATGTGGCCGGACCCACCCAGATAACATTGTTCTTCTTCAGGTAGTCCTTTACCGCCATTCCACAGGCGCTTCCAGTACCACCGACAAAGGCAAATACACCCTTGCGCTCCACCAGCTCTTTGACCACCGCCTTGGTCTGCGAGGGGTTATACTGGTCGTCCCTTACATAATATTTGATTTTCCTTCCGTGGATACCTCCCTCTTCATTGACAAGGTTGAAAAGTATGCCACTTCCCCTGGCTACCGAACCCCATGGCGCCCCGGGCCCTGTCTGAGGTCCCCATTGCGCTATCCTGATCTCCTTGTCATCGAACCCCGGTCTGCCGGCTGAGACGTCCATAGCAAATACAAACATAAAGACAATCGCCAGCGTTACTGCAAACAATGTTCTCCTGATCTTCATAACTTTTCCCCTCCCTATTTTAGTTTATGCCACTCACTTTTTCCATGTAGCGAGTTCATTAGGGGTCCAGTCCTGCAAAAGCTCATACGTTCCCACTGGACCGCATTTTTGGATCTGGACAGAATCAGTACCCTGATGGCAATTTTTATTCCATGTTATTGCCCCGCCTAAACCTTTCCAGTTTTTAAATGAGTTAAGTTCCTTAATACAGGCTTCCGTGCTTAAATTCGGTCCTACGCGCTTCAGGGCCTCTATCAGCGGCTCCGCAAATTGTATGCCAGCAAGATAAAAGGTGCCCCATCTCTCTTCCGGGGTAAGCCTTTTAGCTGCCTCATGGTATTTTGCCACAAGAGGATTCTTTGAGTCAGGGGTTTCAGTAAACGCTGTTGTTATCACACCTTCAAACAGACCTCCTGTGATTTTATACATAAGAGGGTAATCGGAGAGACCGTCAAAGGCAACCCATTGTGGTTTATAGCCAACTGTTGCGCAGGTCTTTAAGGTAATGACTGCGAGAGTAGGGCTAACCCACATAAGGACAACCTCTGCCCCTGAATTTTTAAACCTCAGCATCTGTGATGCGAGATCCTTTTCGGTGGGTTCTACAGGAATTTCCTCTACTAATTTCATCCCCAGGGCATCCAGCCGTTGTTTACATCCGGACAGTCCACCTTTACCAAAAACGTCATTCTGATATAAAAAGCCTATCTTCTTATATCCCAGTTTTTCTACAACATACTTGGTAACAATGCTTGCCTCGTCCTCAAAAAGCGGATAAGAACAGAAGCGGTAGGGGCTCGGTGGAAACTCTTTGTCTCTGTCGGCAACCGTATTAATAGCAGCGGTGCCGGGCACAACCCAGAGAACTTTGTTCTTTGCAAGGTATCCTTTAACCGCTGTACCCCCTGCCCCTGAAACACCACCGGTAAATGCAAATATCCCTTTTCGTTCCACCAACTCTTTGACCACGGCCTTGGCCATTGCCGGATTATATTGTGAATCCCTCAGGAAATATTTGATTTTCCTCCCATGAATCCCTCCCTCTTCATTGACTACCTGGAATAGAAGGCCACTACCACGAGCGACAGATCCCCAGGGAGCCGCGGGGCCTGTCTGGGGGCTGAATTGCGCTATCCTGATCTCCTTGTCATCGAACCCCGGTCTGCCGGCTGAGACGTCCATAGCAAATACAAACATAAAAACAATCGCCAGCGTTACTGCAAACAATGTTCTCCTGATCTTCATAATATTTCCCACCTTTTAGTATATTGTTTAGAGTTCATCCCTTATACCACTCCCCTCCCTCTTTGATGAATGTAAAATCCTGATTGACCTCCATTGTTTTATTCGAGTCGTCGTACAACAGCGTTACATCTACCTCAACTCGCACAAACTTCTCTATTTTGGGGTACTTAACTTTGTCGTGGTTTCTCCTCAGATCGTGTATATTCAGAATGTGATAATCCTTTATCCTGACAGGCGAGCCCTGCACCTGTTCCAGATATTCCCCGTAAGTGTGTGTGGAACAATATATCGAAGAAGGAGCGAGGCAGTCATAAACGCCTTTAAAATCTCTATTAATCTCGGCAGCAAAATATCTATCGACAGCTTTTTCTATACGGAGCTTCTCAACAAATAACTCCAGCTTTCCCCCTGTATCCGCACATCCCTGAAGAACAACCGGTAATAGCGACAAAACCACTAGAATTTTTATGCAAAGAGCTGCTTTTTTCAAAGATCTCACTCTATACTTTCTTTACATAATGTTTTGCGAAAAGGCCGCTGGGACGGACACAGAGAACAAGCACGATCACAAGAAAGGCAACAATCGGTTTCCACTCAGGCCACACGTAGCCGAAAAAGTTTTCTATCAGTCCGAGCAACCCGCCCCCGATAAGAACACCCGGGATACTCATCAGGCCGCCCAGGACGGCGGCCGCAAATGCCCTGAGGAATGGTTCCATCATAAAGTTGGGATCCAGCGTTGCCCTCGAGGCAAAAAACATGGCGGCGATAGCCCCCATGAATGAGCTCAAACCCCAGGCGAGGGAAAACATCCTTTCCACACGGACACCCATGATCTTGGCGGCATTTTTATTCTGCTGGGTGGCCTTCATTGCCACACCCACACGGGTATACTTGAAGAAAAGGTACAGAAGCGTCATAAGAATGGCGGCTGTGACAAAGACACCGATCGCCCAGTCGCTTATGATAACTCCCTTTATCGGTTCGTGGGTAGCACTGAACGACATGGGGATTTCAAAGTACTTCTGCTCCGCACCCCATTTCCATCCCGCCAGCCCCATGAGGAGCATTTCGGCTCCAAGGGTAAGCACAATAAGCCCAAGGGCTGTGGGTTCCTTTGCGGGACGAAGAAAGGCAAATTCGATAAACACACCGAGCAGGATCGCAAACACCATGGTGATGATAAAGGCCAGCCAGAATGGATAGTGATAGTGCAACAGGATATGATAGGCTATGAATGTTGAAAACATTGCCATCTCTCCCTGCGCGAAGTTTACCACCTCGGACGTCTTGTATATGATCACCACGCCTATCGCCAGCAGACCGTAACAGGCCCCTATTGCCAGACCTTCAACTATTAGTTGTCCTATCATATCCTCTCCATATAAACGTGTCAGTGAACGCCACGAGCCATCCCGCTTTAAACAAAAGGGTTAAAAGGGCCACGTCATCCAGTATTTCTTTATCCTTATCCATATACCATACATGCCGAGCGGCTCAAATATGATTATGCCTATCATTATGAGTCCGAGGGCTATACTCCCGAAATTCTCCAGCCCGATCACGGTAAACCATTTTTTGGAAATAAAGATAAGCATGTCTCCCACGTATGGGGCCTCAGCCACATTCTTCAGCAGATCGTACTGCAGGTAAGTTATCAGCGTGGCACCCATGACAGCACCAAGGATCGAGCCAAGCCCGCCGACAACGACCATAACGAGGAATATAATGGAAAGTATCATATTGAAGGTAAAGGGATCGAAGAAGCCACATACAAACGCGAACAGTCCACCCGCTATCCCCGCGTAAAACGCGCTTATCGCGAAGGCAAGGGTCTTGTAGATGGTAAGATTCACCCCCATCACCTCAGCCGCAATATCGCTGTCTCTTATTGCGACAAAAGCCCTTCCTATGCGTGTCTTCATGAGGTTTATGGCGCCCACTATCATTATGATGGCAATGATCAGTATCAGATAGTACATGCTGACATCAGATTCCAGCACCCAACTGAAGCCCGCTTTCGGTATTCCGAGATCCAGGGGCGGGGCATGGAGTCCCATCCTACCCCCAAAGATATCCCATGTGCCTATGACATGCATGATAGCCAGACCAAAGCCAAGGGTCGCGATCGCAAGATAGGGACCCTCCAGTCTCAAAGCCGGCAGGCCGAGGATAAAACCGAAAAATGCCGCGATAAAAGCCGCCAGCGGAAGGGCAAAGATAAAGGGCACCTGAAAATGCGTCATCAGAAAGACTGTTGCATATGCCCCTATCGCAAAGAAACCGGCATGTCCCAGCGATATCTGACCGGTGTATCCGACAAGGATATTAAGCCCCACTGCGAGTATTACGTTGACCATTATGATATTCAGGAGATAGATGTAGTAGTTCTGCATGTAGATGGGAAGGGTGAAGAGAAAAATAAGAAACGCCACCGACCAAAAAAGAACGACCCCGCTTCCGATAAGTTCAATGTCCTCGTAATACTCCCGCTTCATATCCATAAAAACACCTCAATTCTTCAATCTTTTTCTGAAAAGGGTTTGTATATTAACCAGAATGCCTGACCGTCGCATGAAGAGTTAAATCCGGAGTTTTAAAACTGTATAGCAACCGTTATGACATGGGTAATCAACTTAAAGAAAACAAAGCTGGGTGTCAAGATAAAATCTATTCAATCTCTACGCGCGGTTATTGAGGATAAAATCCTGAGCCGGCAAACCCGAAGCCATAATTCAGGAATCAGTAGTCAGAATAAAAATTTACGGTTACACTCCGGATAATGTTGAACACTACCTTGATGACCCCTTTATTCAAAAGATAGTGAAATACTTTGCCGGTGATGAGTGGAAAGATGTGGACAGGGCGGCACGTGAGATTTCTCCGAAGGTTTCGTTCAGGTGGCGGGATATGGCAGAATCCATTTCGTGCCCGGAAAAGCGTCCATACATGATGCATTATGACGGCCATCACAATCGCATCGACAGAATTGTGAGACCACACGAAACTGAGATCATGGAAAGAGAGGTGTTTTCGGAAGGACTATTTTCCTCCGGGACATCCCCCTGGACAAAGCTTGTCAAAATGTTCCTCATCTACCAGAATGGCGAGGCATGCATTGCGTGCCCTGTAACCTGCACCGAGGGACTTGTGGCTGTTATCGAAAGATATGCCGACACCCCGGAACTCAAACAGATACTTCAACACTGTAAAGAAGGAGTGGATGGAGACTTTGGAATTGGCGCCCAATTCCTGTCTGAAATACAGGGTGGATCCGATGTGCCGTCCAATCTACTCGAAGCTGTTGAGGAAGATGGTGCCTGGCGGTTGTATGGCTCTAAATTTTTCTGCTCGGCCACGCATGCGGACTATGCTGTGGTAACAGCAAAACCTGCCGGATCTGAAAATGTGGCCCTCTTTGTGGTCCCGTCGTGGCTGCCCGGCAACAAGGAAAGAGAGATAAGAAATGGGTACACCATTGACCGCATAAAATGGAAGATGGGAACGAGCGAACTTACAACGGCAGAACTCACTTATAACGGAGCTGTCGCGTATCCTGTCGGCCCTCTTGACAGAGGCCTTGCAAATGTTGTTGGTGTGGTGCTTACCTGTTCTCGCCTTACCGTGGATCTTTCATGTGCCGCTTTCATAACAAAGGCAGTTCGCGAAGCTAAAAAATACTCTGAACTGCGAGATGCGTTCGGAATCACCATAGGAAATTTCCCCATGGTAATTGTCCAGCTGAGGGAAATGGAAAAGATCTCAAAGAGAACCACTGCCGCCGCATTCAGTGTGCGGTGAATTCCTGAAACTCGAAGGGGACCTAAAGGGAGAACTTGCAAGCGACAAGCCTGAAGAGGCAAGAAAAAAGAAATTCAATATCAGGGAACTCATAATGCTTCAGAAGATTACTGCTTCCTGGAACTCAACCGATGTCATACGCGCAGCCATGTCGATATTCGGCGGACATGGCGTAATGGAGGATTTTTCATCACTGCCGAGGCTGTATCGCGATTCAGCGGTTAACGAGCTCTGGGAAGGACCGAGGAATATGCTTCTTGCACAGATACACCGCGACATGCAGAAGGCCTCCGAATGGTACAGTCCGTCGGAATTTGTCGAAGATATATTGCAGGGTTCAGATCCTGAGGTTGTCAGCAGATTTTCGGTGGACATAACAGAACTGGTTTCACATCCGAGCCTTTTTATGCCGGATGAAAAAACCATGGAGATATCCAGGAGGTGGGACAATTTCTGTCATGACCTTTTCCACGCCTATCAGGATATTGCTCTCGCAGAGATTGAATAACCTTTCTCCTCCCGGGGGTTGAGTCTCACTGAACGCGTTCGCGCGCGCTGGTTTAAGCCTTCAAGCGATTCGGCACGGGGAGAAACGTCAAGCAGGAAATGTGTCATCATCCTGAAGTACTGGTCGTTGAAGGCAGGACAATCTATAAACTCTCCCCTGCGTTTGCGATGCAACTATCACCATTTAAGTTAATCCCGCAATCCCCGTCACATACTGTTCAAGCGCCATATCCGGCTGGAAGGTACATTCCCGACAATTATCTTGACATACAGTTTCTATTTCTATATTTCCTCAAAAAGTATGGCGTTATGAATAGATTGTATTTAAGGCATTTTCGGGAGACATGCCTTAAATCCGGCATCCAAAAGAATGGCACCAACTGCAAACAATAGAAGACAATGGATTATTTCCCGATTAGTTATAGTTATTAGAAGAGTTCAAGGCGTCAAGTGAAAGACCAAAAGAAAGGGGCGATCCCAGGAACCTTGTACCGCGTGTCGGAATCGGTCCCTTTTCTCCGACTGAATTGGAGATGAATCAAAATAGTAAAATAACAGACCAAAAGAAAGGAAACGATATGACGACCGATTATTCCGAAATCTATGAGCGCTCCATCAACCGTCCCGAGGAATTCTGGGGAGAGGCTGCTGAGGCGGTACAGTGGGAGAAAAAATGGGACAAGGTCCTGGATGACAGCAACAAACCATTCTACCAATGGTTTGTCGGAGGCAAGCTGAACACCTGCTACAACGCATTGGATTATCATGTGCAAAATGGTCGGGGGGACCAGACAGCCATAATCTACGACAGCCCGGTAACAGATACGGTAAAGAAAATCTCCTACAGCGAACTCCTCGAGAAGGTCTCAACATTTGCGGGCGTCCTGAAAGAGCTTGGCGTGTCAAAAGGGGACACGGTCATCATCTATATGCCCATGATCCCGGAGGCTCTGATTGCCATGCTCGCCTGTGCGAGAATAGGCGCCGTGCATTCCGTGGTATTCGGAGGGTTTGCACCCAACGAACTGGCAATTCGCATCGACGATGCGAAACCGAAAGTCATGGTCTCCGCATCCTGCGGCATTGAGGGAAAGAAGGTTCTTCCCTATAAGCCGCTTCTGGATGAGGCAATCGAGATATCCAGTCACAAACCGGAGAAGTGCGTTATCTTCCAGCGCCCCCAGGTTGAAGCTCCACTTATCACGGGTCGCGATTTTGACTGGGAAACCCTGATGAGCAAGGCACAGCCGGCGGATTGCGTCGCGGTATCGGCGACGGATCCCCTGTACATACTCTACACATCCGGAACAACCGGCAAGCCGAAGGGTGTCATGCGTGACAATGGCGGCCACGCCGTAGCCCTGAAATGGTCTATGAAATATCTTTACGGCGTAAACCCGGGCGAGGTGTTCTGGGCGGCATCCGATGTGGGATGGGTTGTCGGTCATTCATACATCGTGTATGCCCCCCTCCTGGCAGGTTGCACGACCATCCTGTACGAGGGGAAACCTGTCGGGACCCCTGATCCCGGAGCCTTCTGGCGGGTTATTTCTGAACATGGTGTTTCCGTTTTGTTTACAGCCCCGACGGCATTCCGCGCTATAAAGAGAGATGACCCGAACGCGGAATATCTGAAGAAACATGATATAGGGTCCCTGCGATATTTGTTTCTGGCCGGAGAACGGCTGGATCCCGACACCTATCACTGGGCATCTGCCATCCTGAAAATACCGGTCATCGATCACTGGTGGCAGACGGAAACCGGGTGGGGCATTGCCGCGAACTGCATGGGAATTAAACCCTTTCCGATCAAGGCGGGGTCTCCTACAAAGGCTGTCCCTGGATATAATGTACAGATCGTGGATTCTGAGGGCAATACACTCCCCACGGGGAAAGACGGCATTGTAGCAATCAAGCTCCCCCTTCCTCCGGGGTGCCTGCCGACCCTGTGGAATGACGACAAACGATATCTCGAATACGTAACCGAGATACCGGGATTCTATGTAACCGGCGACGGAGGTCACATAGACGAAGACGGGTATCTCTTCATAATGGGACGTATGGATGACGTCATAAATGTGGCGGGACACAGGCTCTCCACCGGTTCCATGGAAGAGATCGTGGCAAAGCACAGCGCCGTGGCTGAATGCGCTGTCCTCGGAGCAAATGAGCAACTCAAGGGCGAAGTTCCGGTCGGGTTCGCCGTCCTGAAGGCCGGGGTTGATCGTGATCCGGATGAAATCACCAAGGAACTGGTACAGATGGTACGGTCGGATATCGGGGCCGTTGCCTGTTTCAGGCAGTGTGCGATCGTCAAGGCGCTGCCCAAAACCCGCTCCGGCAAGATACTGAGGGCAACCATGCGCAAGATAGCCAATGGTGAAGAGTATACCGTCCCCTCAACGATCGAAGACGAGTCCGTTCTGTCCGGTATCGAAGAGGCGATAAAAAAGTTAGGCATGGGAAAGTAACATCAAATCACAAACTATGGCACGGCGGTTTATGCCGCCTTGGTTTAAAAGGGAGAGAAAACTCGATGAAAGAGATACTGCAGAGGGCGATAGACAGAAAACAGAAGGCCCTGTCCGAGTATGATTCAAAACGTGTCGTTGCATCGGCAGGGGTTACAATAACAAAAGAAGGACTCGCGGGTTCCAGGGATGAAGCCGTAACATTCGCCGAGGGGTTCGGTTTCCCGGTCGTATTGAAAGGGTGTTCCAGCACGGTGACCCACAAGACGGAGATGGGTATGGTCAGGCTGAACCTCGGCAGCAGTGACGATGTAGCGCGAGTTTATGATGAAATCATGGCGGCTGACGTGGACCTCGACGGCGTGCTGGTGCAGGAGATGATCAAGGGCGAAAGGGAATTCGTCATAGGCCTCACCCGTGACCCCCAATTTGGTCCGTGCGTCATGTTCGGCCTGGGTGGAATATTCACGGAGGTACTGAACGATGTCAGCTTCAGAGTAGCACCCATCTCCGAGATCGACGCCGTTGAGATGATCGAAGAAATTAAAACCAGCAAATTGCTTGACGAATTTCGCGGAAGTCCAGCCGTTGACAAATCCGCTCTCGTCAAAGCGCTTGTGGGGATCGGCAACCTCGGAGTTGAATATGACCAGATAGCTGAGATAGATATAAATCCCGTTATTATCTCAGGAGACAAACCGGTTGCCGTTGATGCCCTGATCGTACTCAACAATTCGTAAATACTCAGATAGACTGAAGGCGCCCCACAGGAAATTTCCTCAGGGCGCCTTTATGAAAAATCCAACAAAAGCGCGGCCGTTTAAATATGCTGCCCGCCAGTTAATCACCTGATCAGATATTTCAGTTCTCCACATCTCAGCAACTCCTTTAATAACATCGAAAATCTGTTGACATTCAAACGTTCGTTTGATACGAACGTTCTTAACGGTAGAAGGAGGGTGCCATGTCCACTGAAAACAAAAACGCGAAGACACGGGAACGTCTGCTAAAATCCGCCGAACAGTTGTTCGCTCAACGGGGCTACGACGCGGTAAGTGTGCGTGAAATTACAAAAACCGCGAAAAGCAACCTTGCCTCGGTAAATTATCATTTCGGCAATAAGAAAACCCTCTACCTGAATGTGTTCCGCGAACTCTGGATGCCGCGGGCACGGTGTATCCGCGAATGTTTTGTACAAAACCTTGCCAGATTTGACGACACGTCACCGGCGTCTGTGATCCAATCACTGGCTGAATCCATCATCAAGGGTCCCCTTTCGGACGCTGAGCGCCTTTGCCATTTTCAACTGATGATCCGTGAGATAACCAAACCGTCCGAGGCATTTGAAATGGTGACGAAGGAGACTATGAAACCCACTATCGAAGGGTTGGAAAAACTACTTCAACCCTATATGAATGAGGGCATAGACAAAGAACGCACTCTTCTCAATCTTCTGAGCGTCTTTTCAATAGTCCTCTATTTCAATTTCGCCCGGTTGCCGGTATCGAAAATTATCGGCCATGACTACGACCTGCAATTCCAGGACAGACTGGTTCAGCACATTGTCGATTTTTCCCTTTTCGGGCTGCCAGTGATGGAGAGCACAAAGTGAAATACAGGATATTGCCCGTAATGCTCTCTGCCATTTTGTTCCTTCCGGGGTGCATAAAGGTGGGGCCGGATTTTGAGAGGCCTGACATGAATTCGCAGGTCAGGGAATTGTATCAGCATGGGATCTCCTGCGCTGGGCAGGGGCAGATCCCCGATCATTGGTGGACCACCTTCAACGATCCTGAGCTGAATCAGCTTGTAGAAAATGTATTGGGGGACAATCTGGACATCAGAAAGGCTCTGGCCGTAATCAGCGAGTTGCAGTCTTATTTTGTCCAGTCCAGGGCGGATCGTTTCCCCACCATCAATATTCAGGGCGAGGCAAAACGGCAGCGTATTCTCCCGGGACTTGAATCAGACGTATACAACCTTTCTCTACCGGCATCATTCGAGCTCGATCTATGGGGCCGTCTGGCCCGTGCCGAAGAGTCCGCGCTTGCAAACCTCACAAAGACACAGGAGAATGCCCGCACCATTGCCCAGACCATCGTATCGGAGGCCGTCACATTGTATTTTCAGATCGAATCCCTGGAGCGAAGAATTCAGATAACAAGGCAAAGCATCGACAATTACCGCCGAAATCTCTCATTCGTAGAGAGACGATACAAGGGTGGACTTGTCTCCATCCTTGACCTGAAGCAGGCAAGACGCGCCCTCGCCCAGACAGAAGCCACCCTTCCCTCTTTGAGACAGGACATCGGCATCAAGCACCAGAAGCTGGCCGTACTTTCAGGACAATATCCACGGACCAGATCGGCCCGGACACAACCGGATGACTATTTCACCCTCCCCGCACCCGTACCGGCGGGACTGCCTTCCGACCTTCTCTTACGCAGACCCGACATCAGGGCAGCCGAGGCAAACCTTATGGCATTGAACGCAAGAATCGGCGTCGCCAAGGCCAGCCGTTTCCCGAGGATAACCCTGACGGGGACCTACGGCTATTCCAGCTACGAGCTGGACCGGCTCTTCATTCCCGGACACAGCCTGTGGAATGCAGCATTCGGGGCGCTTCAGCCCATCTTTGACGCTGGCAGGCTCAAGGCCGGTCAACGCGCCGCTGAGGCGCAGTTTCAACAAGGAATGGCGGATTATGCCAAAACTGTCCTTACCGCTTTTTCAGAGGTAGAAGGCGCCCTACTGACACGAAAGAAACAGATAGAAAAAAGGTCAGCGATGCTGGATTTCCTCACCGAGGCGCGGGCCACGCAACAGGTGTCCGAAAACCGTTATGAACGGGGACTGGTCAGCTATCTCACAGTACTTGACGCCCAGCGGACACGTTTTCAGGCCGAAGACAGTCTGGTTCTCGTCGAACTGGCTATTCTCAGCAATCGCGTGACGCTGCACCGCGCGCTGGGCGGCGGGTGGGGAGAACCGGAGTGAGAATGCGTGAGAGTGAAAATGCATGCAATATACCTGACAGTCAATGGCTGACAACCAATCTTCCAGGGGGAAATCCATGAGCCGGAAAAGAAAAACTATTATCCATATCTCTGTAAGCTCAGCTCTCATTATCGCGGGCGCAATTCTTATGGTCGCGCTGACAGCGACCAAATCCGATCTGCAGAAGATAGTGCCCTCCACTCCGGCGCCTATGGTTCGTGTAATGAAGGTCAAAACCGGGCCGGAGCCCATGATCATCCGGGGAGAGGGAACGGTACACCCGATTCGGGAAATCGATCTTGTCTCACAGGTTGGAGGCAAGATTGTTCATATCTCTCCTTCCCTGGTCAACGGCGGCAAGTTCGACAGGAGTGATCCACTGCTTTCAATAAACCCGGTTGATTATGAACTGGCCATTACGCTGGCAAGGGCAAAGGTAAGCGATTCGGAAAGTAATCTGAAAATCATTCAGGAGGAAGCGCTGGTGGCGAGGTATGAATGGCGGGTTCACTACTCGAACAATTCCCATGCCGGGCAAGTGATTCCGCCGCTTGTGGCCAAAGAGCCTCAGCTCGCGGCGGCCCGCGCCAGGCTTGACGCTGACCGGGCTGATCTGAAAAAGGCCCTCCTGAACCTTGAAAGAACAGTCCTGAAAGCACCTTTCAATGGCCGCGTCAGCCGAAAATCCGTTGATATCGGTCAATATGTGACACTCGGGCAACCCCTGGCAAGCATCTTCTCTACGGAAGCAGCCCAGATCGCCATTCCTCTCGAAGACAAGGATCTCTTCTGGTTTGATGTCCCCGGATTCACACCTGGTGACAAGCCCGGATCACCTGCCACCGTTCATGCCTCGATTGCCGGATACAAACTGACCTTTCCGGGAAGGGTGACGCGGGTTGAGGGCAAGCTGGACGAAAAGACCAGGATGATAACTGTCATTGTCCGGATTGATAAGCCATACGCGACCAAACCTCCCCTTGCTATAGGACTTTTTGTAACGGTTGACATTGTTGGACGGACTCTGTCCAATGCTGCCGTAATTCCCAGAGCGACCCTCCGCCATGGAAATACTGTGTGGACGGTAAATAATGAAGGTGTACTGCGGTTCAGAACAGTCAAGGTTGCGCGTAATCAGGGTGAAAAAATAGTTATTGAGTCTGGCCTCAATGATGGTGAATTGGTTGTCTTTTCAACCCTCAAGGCCGCTACGGACGGCATGACCGTCCGGACGGCAATGGATAAGGATCAAAAATGAAGCGTGCTATATCCTGGTTTGCTGAAAATCACGTTGCGGCAAATCTGCTGATGATGTTCCTGGTTCTGGCCGGGATCTTCACATTATACACGATAAAGCTGGAGGTGTTTCCCGAAACCTCCATGGATAAGATCTCCATAATCACCAGCTATCCGGGTGCATCACCAGCCGAGGTAGAAGAGGCAATCGTCCACCGGATAGAAGAACATCTTGCGGGTCTGTCCGGTATCAAGCGCATCGACTCCACATCCAGAGAGGGGGTCGGCACAGTTACGGTGGAAATCATCAAAGGGTGGGACATTAAAACACTCCTGGATGAGGTAAAGGCAGAGGTCGATCGCATCACCACTTTTCCGGGCGAGGCGGAAGAGCCCGTTGTCCGGGAGGTTGTTCAGCGGGTACAGGTAATCAGTGTTGGAATTTATGGAGATGCCGCAGAATCAACAATCAAATATCTTGCCGAAAAGGCCAAGGACGAAATCACCAGTCTGCAGGGCGTTTCATCTGCCGAAGTTCTGGGCGTTCGCGATGGGGAAATTCACATTGAAATCTCCGAGGTAACATTGCGCCGCTACGGTCTGACCCTGGGCCAGGTGGCCGACGCAATCAGACTTGCAAGCCTCGATCTTCCCGCAGGAAGCGTTAAGGCAAAAGGCGGCGAGATACTTATCCGCACAAAGGGACGTCTGTACTACGCCGACGAATTCTCAGGCATATCCGTGATAACGCGCACTGACGGCAGCAAAGTAACCATCGGGCAGATTGCCTCTCTTAGTGACGGGTTTGAAGATGTCGATCTTTTCGCGCGTTTTCAAAGTAAGCCTGCGGCCATGATCCAGGTGTATCGCGTGGCCGACCAGAGCGCTCTTGGCGTTGCCAGGGCGGTAAAACAATATATTGTTGACGCAAGACCCTTGCTGCCGGAGGGAGTCGAAATTGCCTTTTTTGCCGATATGTCAGAAATCCTGCTCAGCCGCCTTCACCTCCTGCTGCGAAACATGGCCATCGGCCTCATCCTTGTAATTCTGATACTCGGAGCGTTTCTCAACATCAGACTCTCATTCTGGGTGACCCTTGGAATCCCCATCTCTTTTCTGGCCGGGCTGGCCACCCTGCCATACCTGGATGTAACTATCAACATGATATCACTCTTTGCCTTCATTATGGTGCTCGGTATCGTTGTTGACGATGCCATTATCGTCGGAGAAAACATATACCGGAAACAGGAGGCGGGGCTGGCCCCCTTGGACGCGGCAACACAGGGCGCCACTGAGGTAGGCCATCCCGTGATTTTCTCCGTTCTCACCACCATGGTAGCCTTCGCGCCACTTCTGACGGGAAGCGGCATGATGGGAAAATTCCTGCGCAATATACCGATTGTGATCATGGTTGTCCTGTTCGGGTCACTGATTGAATCTCTCTTCGTACTGCCGGCCCATCTGTCAAGAAGTAAATCTGCCGCGACCGGCCGGAACTCCGATCTGAAGAATGAAAAACGAACCGCGCGATGGATGCGGGAATTTATCAACGGACCCTATCTGAAAGCCGTAAAATTCTGTTTAAGATGGCGGTATGCCACCCTGGCGCTGGGGATCGCCCTGTTGTTGATAATCGCGGGAATAATCCGGGGCGGAATCCTTGAATTTACCTTCTTTCCAAAAGTGGAAAGCGACACAATGGAATGTTCCCTGACGATGCCCGCTGGGACACCCCTTGAGCGTACCGCCGAAGTGACCCGGTATCTGGAGGAAATTGCCAGGAGGACATTGGCTGACGCAGACAAAGAACACCCTGACTCACCTCCTCTTTTTCAGTACAGTTTCGCCCTGCTTGGGGCGCAGGTGGGAAGTAGGGGGGGGCTCAGCGATACGGGAGGACACCTCGCATATATCTGGATACAGGTACTGGAAGGGGAACAGCGAGAGGTAAGCACCGCCAGACTCGCGGCGCTCTGGCGTAAGAACGCGGGCACGATAACGGGCATTGAATCAATGACCTTTAAGAGCGTACTGCACAGCGCGGGAAAATCGGTTGAAATTCACCTGTCACTGAACGACAACGACAACCTGCTGGCAGCAGCTGACGAGCTTGAGGCGGAATTGAAAAGTTATCCAGGCGTTCATGATGTCAGTGACAGTTTTCTACCGGGAAAAAAAGAGGTGCAGCTCAAGCTGAAACCGGCCGCTCGCAGCCTGGGACTTAACCTCAACGACATCGCCCGGCAGGTCCGGCACGCCTTTCACGGCGCCGAGGCCCTCCGGATGCAACGCGGTAGAGATGAGGTTAAGGTTCTAGTGCGCTATCCCGAACAGGAAAGAAAATCACTGGAATATGTGGAACGAATGCGTATTCGAACTGCCGACAGCAGGGAGATCCCCCTGAACGTTCTGGCCGACATCACGATGGATCAGGGGTTTTCTTCCATCGAACATACCCGGAGGCAGCGTGTCATTAAGATCTATGCCGATGTGGATGAAGCACTCACTAATGCCAATGACGTGCGGCAGACACTTGAGAAAGGTTTTCTTCAGAAGCTGAAAACCCGTTATCCCGGTCTGAGATACTCCATGGAGGGAGAAGGAAGGGAACAGCAGGAATCCCTCGGAGATATCAAGACGGGTTTTCTGTTTGCCCTTTTCTGCATCTACGCCCTCCTGGCCATTCCGTTCCGGTCATTCACGCAGCCGTTTATTGTTATGGCGGCAATTCCGTTTGGCATAGTCGGCGCCGTCGCGGGACACATCATAATGGGACTTGATGTCACATTCCTCAGCCTCTTCGGGATGGTGGGTCTGACCGGTGTTGTCGTCAATGACTCGCTTGTCCTCATCTACGCAACAAACCGCCTCCGCCGGGAAGGCGCCGATGCGTACGACGCTATCGTACAGGCAGGGACACTGCGTTTCAGGGCAATTATCCTCACATCCCTGACCACCTTCGCGGGATTGACGCCGATGATCCTCGAAAAGAGCCTGCAGGCAAAATTTCTGATACCGATGGCGGTAAGTCTCGGCTATGGCGTGCTCTTCGCGACATTCATCACACTACTCCTCATACCAAGCCTCTACTTAATCCTGGAAGATATACTCAGCCTTGCCGGTAAAATTCGGACAGCCTCGAATTAATCCCATTTCATCGCAACGAAAACAACCGGTATACTGTCACCTTAATTCACCCTTAATTCGAAATTTCCGAAATTTCCGAAATTTCCGTTGACATTCTCCATTTTTTTAACATAGCATGACTGAGGCATTAAATAATTAAAAGGTGATTTTAGAATTATTTTTTCGTTAAATATTTTATTACCAGGAGGATAAAATGAAAGTTAAAAAGATTCTAATTTTTGTATTGGCTGTATTGTTCTTGTCGGCAAATTTTGCTTTAGCAGACGATAAGGAAAGAGTGCCGAAAAAAAGACTTGTCGTGTCACCCAAAATTTTAAAAAAACAAACCAAAGTAACTATCCCCAAAAGCTTGTGCTGTCGGTTTGCTCAACAGGAAATGATGAAGTTTTTGAATGCAATGACAAAAGGTCTTCAAATGAAAGAAGCCGGCAATGTTCTTGGATATAAGTTGACCAAGAAGGGATGTGAAGTGGTTAAAATGAGCTATTATGTTGGCTTTGACTTTGGCCCTGACGGATGTCTTGGAATATCAACAGACAAAAAGGAAGCTCTGGAATATCTTAAAAAAGTAAAAAATGTTGAACAGCTGATAGCTCCTAAATATGGAGTGACTGTGGTTACATGCGGCATTGGCAAACCAAGTCCAGGCGATGCAAAGTATTTTAAATTCTGCAACGTGAATCCGGTAATACCTTCTACTAACTGGGTTATTAAATGCATGGTGGAAAAAGGCTGTAAGTAATTGATTTCTACCTGCAAAAAATGCTGCTAACGCTCACGAGGGTCAAATCCGCGATTTGAAACTCGTGAGCTGTTTTTTCTTTGCCTTCCTTTATAATATTCCGGTCAGTCTTTCTAAAAACAGCAGGCGTACTGTCGCCTTAATTGTACTGTGGGATTTTGTTCAGTACGATCGTGGCAAAATTCTTCGCCAGTTCATCATGCGTTATCCGGTTTGACGTGTACGCCGTAACCATCACAAAAATGTTGCCCTTTATAAATAGTACCGTCGTTGTAGGTCCGGTATAGTCCTGTGCTGTTGTTCTTCGGTAGCGATACCCCTTGTCCCCGAAAGGTTCATTTCTGAATTTTTCATAGTGAGGGTTTTCTTCAAAATTCTTGCGAAAGTTTGTCATAATTTTTGTCGGATCCTCTACCGCCTGAATCTCGATTCCCACCGATGCCGATTCGATACCCGTTTTATACTGCGGCTTCGGTTCACGTTTCCACGCCGAGGTAGTGCGGCGCATTATCATGTTGTCGTAGGCCTTCACCACATATTCCCGGGAATGCTTTTTGTTTACGGCGCCAGACCATGTATAAACATCACCGCTCTCTTTTGGCATTTCATCTATTGATGGATGAAAGCTTTCAATGGTATCAAGTGAAGGCAACTCCGCAGCCTGAAGTGGATGCACTCCGATTACGAGAGTGAGCATCGCTGCTATTGTGAAAAGATGGGCAAAAAGAACCACGTGTGATCTTACCCTTACGGGAACATGTATTTCATTTAATGTCATAACAGGCTCCATTACTACTGGTATATTGTTATAGAGGGTCAGGGGCAAACTCGACCAGTTACCCTTCAATCTCTTTTAATCTCCGTCCACCATCCCGCCTGAACGGCCGAAGGTCGATCACTCACCTTTTTTGCTGCCGCCAGCTGAAGGCGCATGAGCAAGTATTCGGTCTGCCATGCGGGAGAAAGGCAGGCTCTGCAGGAAGACAGTTCCAGTGCCCTTAAGTGTCGCCAGAAAGAGACCCTCGCCTCCAAAAAACATTGATTTAAGGTTCCCCGCCCGTTCGATGCTGTAGTCAATTTCCTTCGTAAATGCCACCAGACAACCGGTATCAATCCGAAGGATATCATCCTTTAATTCTTTCTCGATTATAGTTCCGCCGGCATGGATAAACGCCATACCGGAACTTGTCAATGACTTTGAGACACTTCCGACAACAATTTAGTGTATCACCGGATCGCTTTTTTCAGGTGCCGGTTTGTTGATCCAGACGGCAGTGGGCAAGACCCCAGCGTTGGGCATTTT
>Ga0307929_1000486_pt1 | contig 38314 bp, 32 predicted proteins | sample AceLakmetage1330_FD_203160 | JGI IMG/M metagenome (GOLD analysis project Ga0307929, IMG submission 203160) | Saline water microbial communities from Ace Lake, Antarctica - #1330 | ecosystem: Environmental > Aquatic > Non-marine Saline and Alkaline > Saline | place: Antarctica: Ace Lake... | reverse complement strand
GAACGTTGTATTTCTCGAAGAACTCTGTTATTGTAAGTCCTGATTTTTCTATTCTACTTAGCCAGGCTATGATGCTTTTTGTGCGGTCGTCACCCGTATCGACAACAATCTTCATCTTATGGTTGCATATGGCTTCGTTCAGCATACGCAACAATATACACTATATCCTAACTAAAGTCAACTATTAATCTGAATGGCCGAAAGTCATGTATTACAACATTCCATTTTTTTTACCCCGCTTGCCCCGCCTTGTAGCTCCGAAAGATGGTACTGGGGTAGGCCCGGCAGATCGTACGGGGGTGAAACTTTTTTTCTATTTCACTGGGGCGATGTTGGGCGTTCGACCTGCCCGCTTGTGCCTCGCTGTGGCAGGCGGGTGTTCGATGTTCATCTTTTTCAGTAAACATTGGGGTTCAGAGGTTCCCTGGTTAAATTCGCTTCGCTCCTTTTTTGCGAAAAATTTAATCCCAGTACCATCTGACGGAGCTACGGGACAGGCTGGGCAAGCAGGGTTCAGAGGTTCAGGGTTCAAAGTTCCTTCAACCTTGAAACCTTTGAACCGTGAACGGTTACGGGAGATTATAATACCGTATATCCCGGACCTTCCCCGCCTTCCGGGCACGTCCATGTTATATTCCGGTATGGATCCTTAATATCACAGGTTTTGCAGTGAAGACAATTTGAGGGGTTGAGTTTGAGCCGGCGCAGTGATGTGTTTTGATCCGTCTCGATTTCGTACACGTCACCCGGACAAAATCTGGTGCATGGGCACCGGTAAGTCTTAAAACATTCCGTAACGCACAGGTCCCGGTCATGGATAATAATGTGGCTGGGTTGATCCTCCCGGTGCATGGTTTTGGACAGATAGACGCCGGTGAGTTTGTCAACATACAAGACCCCGTCCAATGTCTTTTTTTCGGGGATTGTGGGAATATCATCATCGCTTTCCTTTACCGGCTTTAGTGTTTTGTAATCTTGTTTAATGGGCATGTTATCATAAACACCCCGTCCCTTTGTGACATACTGAGCTCCCAAATGAACAAACTTAATCAGGCCCTTTTTTGACAGGGCCTGTGAAAAATTTCTAACCTCGAAAATTTCTTTTTTTGCCCAGCTTTTTTCAAACAGATCATGGTAGCCGCCAAGAATTTCCCGTGTAAAATTGTTCTTCTCAAAAGCATTTATGATGGCTTCTGCCGCCAGCATGCCCGATTTCATGGATAAATGAATCCCCTTTAGCCCGGGAGTATTCTGCATTGCCGCGCTACCGCCGACAAACACCCCGCCGTCAACGGCAAGTTCGGGAATTGTAAAATATCCCCCGGTTGAGACCGTTCGGGCACCCTGTTCCAGGACCTTTCCGTTCTTGAGTATGTCGGCTATAAACGGATGCTGTTTGAATTTTATGAACTCGTCATAAATATCCAGGCCGGAGTTTTCATAGCAGAGCCCTGCGAGAAACCCTATGGCAATCTTGTTGTCTTTAATATCATAAATAAAGCCGCCCCCCGGCGGGTTCAGCCCCAGGGGATATCCAAGGGTATGGATTTCGTTCCCCCGGCTGGAGGTAAAATAATTATCTTCAGGGAGCTGGATGACTTCTTTGATTCCGGTTTCAAACACCTGGGGCATTTTTCCGGAAAAAAGGTTCAGCTTTTGCGAAATATCCTGTATCAGGTTTCCTCTTGCTCCTTCGCCAAATACCGTAACTTTTGCCATCAAATCTATGCCGGGCTCAAAATTATTTTTGGGCTTTCCGTCTTTTCCAAGGCCTTTGTCACCGGTACGTACTCCGGTTATGGTTTTTTGATCTTCGGCATAAAGAACTTTAGTACCTGCAAAACCAGGGAATATGTTTATACCAAGGTCTTCGGCAATATTGCCAAGCCAACGTGTAAACCTTGAAAGACTGATGATAAAAAAGCCTTTGTTATGCATGTATCGGGGAATAATCGGAATTCGATACGGTTTATCAGGGGTTAAGAAGTAGAATTCATCTTCCCTTACGGTCGCTTCTATGGGGCACTGGTTTTCCAAAAAGTCCGGGAGCAGTTCCTTTAAGGCCACGGGATTCAGGACGGCACCGCTCAACGCATGTGATCCGATTTCCGCTCCCTTTTCGATGAGTGCAACTTCAAGACTCATATTTTTCTTTTTGGCGATTTGCATCAACTTAATGGCACCTGCCAGACTTGCAGGCCCGCCTCCGACAAACAGCACATCAAAATCGATCTGTTCACGTTCAATTTTCATCTCAGTAATCCTTTTTGGATCTTTCAAAATCCCTTTGCTGGTCTCGTCGTCTGATGGTCTCCCGTTTATCATATTTACGCTTCCCTCTGGCAAGAGCTATGGTAAGCTTGGCCTTTCCGTTTTGAAAATACAGCCTTAAGGGTATCAGGGAAAATCCCTTTTCATTGATTTTACCATACAGCTTCTTGATTTCTTTTTTATGCAACAGGAGCTTTCTTTTTCTTAGGGGATCATGATTGTCATAATAGGCAAAAGGATACGCCGCGATGTGCATCTGGTGAATAAACACTTCGCCTTTTTTAATTCTGGCATACGAATCTTTCAGGTTAGCGAGGCCGAGTCGAAGTGATTTAACTTCGGTTCCCAAGAGGACCATTCCGGCCTCGTATGTATCTTCGATAAAATAGGTGTGTCTGGCTTTTCTGTTTTCAGCTACAATTTTTATATGGTTTGTGCTCAAATTCTGTTTTTACCTAACCCGGACAAGCCGGAACCAAAAATATTTACCAAAAAGGCACTAAGACCCGCCCGCCTCGCCTAAGGCGAAGCCGATGGCGGGCAGGCATAAAGGATATATGTAACCGTTCACGGGTTCAGGGTTCAGGGTTAAGGACAAAGAAGGCATTGAAGATCCGAAGTCCTCGTTACAAATGTTCATTTTCCCAAGTAATGGCCGATTTGGCTTTAAATTTTGGATTCGGCCTGACGAAACGGACACTTTTCTCGTAAATACGCATCCCAAATGCAGTCCGGAGACCAGAATGGAACCGTGAACTTTGAACCCTGAACAGTTACGATTATATTCCGGTATATCCGGTTTCAAATAGAATGTTTCCGTAAGTACTCAGCAACAGTTCCGTGATTCCGGTGTCAGTGGTTTCCTTTAAAACCTCTTTGATAAACAGCCCGGCGTTTTTAGCATCAAGCAATTTTATTATATTTTTAATTGCCGGTATTGACTGAGGGTTTATGCTAAATTTCTCTATCCCCAGACCTAACAGTATGGGTATATTAACCGGATCACTCGCCATCTCACCGCATATGGAGAGATTTACGCCCTTGTCTCTGGCAACATCGGCAACATGTTTAATCATCCGGATAATGGCAGGATTAAGCGGTTGAAAAAGATGCGCAACCTTTTTATTGACCCTGTCCACGGCCAGCGTATACTGAACAAGATCATTGGTTCCGATACTGAAGAAATCTACCTCCCTGGCCATTATATCCGCCAGGATTACAGCGGAAGGGATTTCTATCATGATTCCGATTTCAATATTTTCGTTGAAATCTAAACCCTCTTTGTCCAGGGAATCGGCAGCTTCTCTTAAAATCCTTTTTGCATGAAGGACTTCATCATAGCATGATATCATGGGGAACATAATTCTGACGTTGCCGAATACAGAGGCTCTTAATATCGCTCGCAGCTGGGTCTTGAAAACATCCTGTCTTTTTAAACAGTATCTTATACCGCGAAGCCCTAGTGCAGGATTTTTTTCAGCAGAATTGGAAGCATAAGAAACCGCTTTATCACCGCTGATGTCCAGAGTTCGAATGGTTACCGGTTTGGGCGCCATTACTTCGACAACATCTTTATATTTATCAAAAAGCTCATGTTCATCGGGAAAATCGGGTCTGCTTAGATATTGGAACTCAGTTCTGTAAAGGCCTATCCCGTCTCCGCCGTATTTAATAACAGATACCACCTCTTCAGGAAGTTCTATATTACCCAAAACTTGCAGACGGATACCATCTCGTGTTTCAGCCGGAATGTAGCTTTCCCGGGTAATACCCGCTTTGTATGCTTCGTATCCGGCTTTTCGTTCTTCGAACTGAATCAGAGTCTGTTCCGTTGGATTAACGATAACGATACCGGCAGTACCGTCCACAATAATAATGTCATCGTTTTTTATGATACGGGTTGCATTATCAAGACCTAAAACAGCAGGAATTTCAAGACTTCGGGCGATAATGCCCGTATGTGACGTCTTGCCGCCATGATCCGTGACAAATCCCTTAATTTTTTCGAGTTGTATTTGGCTGGTTTCTGCAGGGGAAAGGTCGGTGGCAACAAGTATTACGCGTTTGTCAATAGCAGCAATATCCACGACTTTTGCACCAACCAGATATTGCATGATACTGTCGGATACATGTATAATGTCATCCACCCGTCCCTGCAGATAAGGATCTGTCATATTTCCAAACATTGCTTTGACGTTGGATACCACTTTTTTAAGGGCCCATTCAGCGTTAACCCGTTCTTTTTCGATGGTTTCGATGGTTTTGCCGTAGAGCATCTTGTCTTTGAACAGCACCTTGTGAGTTTCAAGAATGTGGGCGTGCTCGCGCAACTCTTCAGGTGTTTTTTCGATGATTTCGCTGAGGTCGTCTTTAGCATTTTTTACCGCGGCCTTGAACCGTTTGATCTCGTTCTGCAAATTATCTTCACTGATAAAGTATTTATCAACAACATCAACGCCCTCCTTGCCGACCAAATACGCCTTGCCGATGCAAATACCCGGAGATGCAGTAATACCGATGAGTTGCAATTCCATTTCGTCTGTATTTAACATTCCTGTTTATTCTCCAAAGCCGTTTTCAATCAACCGTGCAAGATCATTTAAAATTTCAATATCCGATGGATCGTCAATTAATAATGTTAATTTTGAATCTTTTATACCGGCCAGGCTGAGAACATCGATAATTCTTGAAGCATCGGCCTTGTCTTTGTCTTTTATAATCCACACTTTTGATCTTGCTTTTTTAACAAGTTTTGCTATTTTGGCCGCCGATCTTGCATGAAGGCCAAGAGGGTTTGTAATGGTGACATTTTTTGAAGGTCCAATAGCCGAATTGTTATTAACCATAAAAATTTCTACCAATCACCATGGTTTTTGTCAATCTGTAATCATTGACGGCTTCGTAAAAAGTCCAACTTCTGCGTTGCGCTTCATTTCGTTGTCATTGCGGCGTACGATAAGTACGCATCATGACACGAAATTTGCGCGCCTTGAATTTGGAGCTTTTTACTTTGCCGTCGGATTTTGACTTTTTACGAGATTGACATCATTGACAAAGCGTCAAATAGCTGTTAGGACTTTTCTGAATATTACATGCAATATCCTGAATTTGTATGAAATTAATTTATATCTTATCCTCTCATAAATTTTAACTCAAGAAGGTAGGAACAATGGCTGATAACATATTGATTTTTGGAAAAGATACGTGACCTTACACAAAAGCGGCTCGTGAAGCTTATACCAAACAAGGGAAAAAGGTTGAGTACTACGACGTTCGGCATGATGCCGATAAACTAAAAGACATGCTGGAATATTCCGACGGTATGAGAAAAGTTCCTGTGATTGTGGACCAGGATAAGGTTACCATCGGATTTAACGACGGGACATGAGGCGTTTAATAGTCGGCTGTATGCCGATAAAATTGATGGCTTCGTAAAAAGTCCAACTTCTGTGTTACGCTTCATTTCGTTATCATTGCGGCGTACGATAAGTACGCCTCATGACACGAAAATCGCGACGCCTTTTTATTCCGAGAGATTTATTCGGGGGAATTTGGGACTTTTTACGAGACAATCAAGATTTGACTTGGTGATTTCATATGAATAAACAGTTTCTTATTGACGACTTTAAATTAGGTGAAGCGTGGCGTCTTTTCAGAATCATGGGCGAATTTGTCGAAGGGATAGAAACCCTGCACGATATAGGACCTTGTGTGTCGATCTTCGGATCCGCCAGGGTTCAGCCGGATGATCCAATTTACAAAAAAGCCGAAACCCTGGCCGCTCTTTTTGTAAAAAACAATTTTTCTGTTATCACCGGCGGCGGCGGCGGAGTGATGGAAGCGGCAAACAAAGGCGCGGCAGAGGCGGGGGGAACTTCCATCGGCCTGAATATTATCCTGCCGTTCGAGCAGAAACCCAATCCTTTTGCGAATGTAAAAATCGATTTTAAATATTTTTTTATTCGTAAAGTCATGTTCATTAAATATGCCGCAGCCTATATTATCATGCCCGGAGGTTTTGGCACGATGGATGAGCTGTTTGAAGCGGTCACATTGATTCAGACAGAGCGCATAAAGCCGTTTCCGTTAATTCTGGTGGGCTCCGATTACTGGACAGGACTTATTGACTGGATCAAGGACAAATTGCTTGCCGAAAAACGGATATCTCCGGAAGATTTAGAAATATTGCAAATTATGGATGAGCCCGATGAAATTGTAAAAGCCGTAGAAAAAATAATTATTTTATAATACTATCTGTCCAAAATATATAGATAGTTCTTAGAGCGTAGATCCCCGGCTCTTTTTTTATATAAGGAAGGTTAAGAATATTGGCAGTATCAAATGCAATCAAAGAACAAGGCGTTCTGCTGGAGATAGAAGACGTTCATATGAGTTTCGGAAAGGTTCTTGCTTTGGCCGGTGTCAGCTTGAAAATCAGAAAAGGAGAAATACATTCTGTAATCGGGCCCAACGGAGCCGGAAAAACCGTGATGATGAATATTATTAACGGTCTTTACATGCCGCAAAAAGGCAACATTTACTACAAAGGGAAAAAGATCAATAAATTAAAACCGTATAAACGGGCGAAACTGGGTATTGCCAGGACTTTTCAGAAAGTCGAAGTGTTCGGCGGAATGACGGTATTGGATAACATCCGTCTGGGCCGTCACATCCATTGTAAATCGGGCATAGTTGGTGGATCGGTATATATCGGTAGAACTGCGCGGGAGGAGATTGAACACCGGACATTTATCGAAGAAAAAATAATAGATCTTTTAGAAATCCGACATATTCGGAATAAGCCGGTCGGAATGTTGCCGTACGGCCTTCAAAAGCGGGTCGAACTGGGTCGTGCGCTGGCCCTGGAACCCGAGCTTTTAATTCTTGATGAACCGCTGGCCGGACTTAATCTTGAAGAAGTTGAAGACATGGCCCGCTTTATTATAGACATTAATGAAGATGAAAAATGGAAGGTCACATGTCTCCTGGTGGAGCATGACATGGGCGTGGTCATGGATCTTTCCGATCATATCTTTGTTCTCAATTTTGGCAACATGATCATTGACGGCACGCCTCGGGAAGTACAGAATCATCCCGAAGTGATTAAGGCATACCTTGGTGAAGAGGACCTGTATGCAACAAGGAGATAAAACCGTTCAAAATAAAAGCAAATACGGCATTGAAATTACAAAAGATCTGACGATCCCCAAACTTTTTTATGAAAAAACGTGTAAGTACGGCGAAAACAGGGTGGCCATGCGTGAGAAAGAGTTTGGAATTTGGCGCCCCATCACATGGCACGATTATTTTGAGAACGTTAAATACCTGGCATTGGGCCTCCTCAGCCTTGGACTCGAAAATGGAGACAAAGTTTCCATGATCGGCGACAACCGTCCCGAAGGCCTGTGGGCGGAAATGGCTACCCTGTGCGCCGGAGGCGTGGGCGTGTGGCTGTTCCAGGACAGCTTGATTGAAGAAGTCAAATATATAATCGACCATTCAGATACAAAATATTTGTTCGGTGAAGGTCAGGAAGAGGTCGACAAAGCCATTTCAATTTTTAATGAATGTCCAAGGCTTGAAAAGATCATATGGGATGATCCCAAAGGGATGCGAAATTATGATCAGGACTATCTGATAAGCCTGAAGCAACTTCAGCAGTTGGGTCGGGAACTTGAGCAGCAACAACCACAATTGTTCAGGGAGATGATCGACAAGGGCCATGGCGATGATGTAGCGCTCCTTTTCTATACTTCGGGCACCACGGCGCTGCCCAAGGGAGCACTGCTGTCCCACAATAACATGTTGACTATGGGAAAGCATCTCATGGCCGTTGATCCATGCTTTGCCACGGATGATTATGCCTCTTACCTGCCGTTTGCGTGGATCGGAGAGCAGATGATGTCTATTTCCTGTGGTCTGCAGGTGGGATACACCATTAACTTTCCCGAGGCGCCTGAAACCGCACAAGACAACATCCGGGAAATAGGCCCCCATGTTATGTTTGCTCCCCCACGCATGTATGAGCAGATGACCCGTACGGTTCAGGTCAAATACCTGGATGCCACCTGGATTAAGCGGAAACTCTATGAGCTTTCTACCCGGATCGGTTATCATGTGGCCGACCTTAAGTTTCAGAAAAAACCAATTTCCTGGTACTGGGCGTTTCTGGATTGGCTGGCATATATTACGGTACAAAAAAAGCTGAAAGACCACCTGGGTCTTTCCCGGGTTCGCAATGCCTATACCGGCGGGGCGGCCATGGGGCCGGACCACTTTCGTTTTTTTCATGCATTGGGAGTAAACCTCAAGCAGATTTACGGCCAGACCGAAGTGGCCGGTATTTCAGTGGTCCATCGTAGTGGAGACATAAAGTTTGACACGGTGGGTCTCCCGATACCGGAAACAGAAATAAAAATTACCGAAGATGGAGAGATCCTAACCAAAAGCCCGTCGGTTTTTCTGGGGTATTATAAGAATCCCGAGGCAACGGAAGAGACCTTGAAGGACGACTGGCTCTATTCAGGTGACAGAGGTTTTATTGATGATGACGGTCACCTGGTTGTCTTTGATCGCAGCAAAGATGTATTTACTCTCAGGGACGGGAGACCTTTTTCTCCCCAGTATTTGGAAACCCGCTTGAAATTCAGCCCCTATGTGAGAGACTCGTGGGTGATCGGAGATAAAAGAGATTATATCGCTGCCGTCATCTGTATCGATTACTCGGTGGTAGGTAAATGGGCGGATGAAAAAAAGATCAATTATACGAGCTATCAGGAACTTTCTCAGTTAGATCAGATCTACAAATTGGTGGAAGAGCAGATACGTAAAGCCAACAAGGACCTGCCGGAAACGGCAAGAGTGGTAAAATTCGTTAACCTGTATAAGGAGTTCGATGCCGACGATGATGAACTTACACGGACCAGAAAATTGCGTCGGGCATTTGTGGAAAAAAGATATCATAATATAGTGGATGCTCTTTATTCTGAAACTAACATGGTTCATATCGATACCACGATCACGTATGAAAACGGGAGACAAGCGCATATTAAGAGCGATCTTCATATTAGAAAGGTAGCGGATTGACAATTGTCAATTGAAGATTGAAGATTTTTGAATGTAATGAATAAAGAGGAGCTAAAGAGAAGAACGAAAGAATTTGCTCATCGTTGTGTTAAATTAGCAATGTCGCTTCCTGAAACGGGTCTTGGTAGACATATTCGTAGGCAGTTAATTATAGATGTGGCACATCGGTTGCCGCTAATTATCGAGCGGCTTGTTTGGCACAATCAAGAGCAAGCTTCATATCTAAATTAAGCATTGTTTTGGAAGAAACAGATGAATCATGTTTCTGGTTAGAATTCATTATTGATGAGTGTCTGTTGAAAAAAAGGCTTGTAGATTCATTGTTGAAGGAAGCCGAAGAACTGACAGCTATCTTTATTTCCAGCAGAAAAACTGCAAGATATAGAAATAACAAATAATGTTGAAATATTGAAGAAATCATACGTCGAATTAAACAATCTTCAATCTTCAATCTTCAATTTTCAATTTTCAATGGAGTGACGCATGGAACTGTTTTTGATGACGATTACTACGGGCATTATGGTTGGCGGTATCTATGCTCTTGTTGCCCTTGGATGGGTGTTGATATATAAATGTTCAGGTGTGTTGAACTTGGCCATGGGGGAGATGACGCTTATCGGAGCCTATGTTTCTTTAAGCTTTTACTCCATGGGCATACCCTTTCTACTGGCGCTTTTGTTTTCACTGATCATAGGTCTTATCCTGGGAATCCTGACGGAAAGAATTTTTTTAGACAAACTTATCGGCGAGCCGGTTCTTACGGTTATCATGGTAACCGTAGGGCTTTCATTTTTCTTTAAGGGAATGGTTGAACTCATATGGGGTACTGATACCCGTGTATTCACCCCGCCGGTGTTTACAATAGAGCCGATTCACATAGGACCCGTAATTGTGGGTCAGGCATATCTGTGGAGCTTTGTGGCAGCCATTATTCTTTTAATTATTTTTGTCTGTTTTTTTAAATATACCCGGTGGGGTCTTGCCATGCAGGCTACTGCCGACGATGAGATGGCCGCCCTTTCCATTGGGGTTAGTGCAAGATTTGTCTATGCAGCATCCTGGGCCATCGCTTTTATGGCGGCCGGTGTGGGCGGAACCCTTTTGGGCAACATCAATGGGCTTAACATATCCGTAGGCTACCTCGGTCTGCTGGTTCTGCCTGCGGTGGTGCTGGGGGGGCTCAATTCCGTACCGGGTGCCATTGTCGGTGGTATTACCATCGGCATATTACAGAACCTGGCCGGGGCTTATCTGGACAAGTACTTTCCCGGCGGTATCAAAGAAATCGCCCCTTTTGTTTTTATGGCCATATTCCTGCTCTTTAAGCCTCATGGATTGTGGGGGTGGGAGCGGATTGAACGAGTGTAACCAATTGAAAATTGATGATTGACGATTGACAATTTAAGGAACAAGTGTTTCTTTTTTAAATCTTCAATCTTAAATCGAAAAACGGAGTTTTATTTTATGTCAACAACCTGGCTTCCCTGCGGGATTTACCATCAAAATTATGCTCAAGATCATGCCTGGTGGCAGACGAAATTTATCAAGGGTAAAATGATTTTGCTCTTTATCATTTTGTTTGTCATTATTCCACTGTTTGCAGATTCTTATTTGCTCAGTGTTTGTAATCAGGTGGGCTATACCATTCTTGGCGCTTTAGGGGTTCAGCTTTTAATCGGCTTTTGCGGCCAGATAACCTTGGGTCATGCTGCATTTATTGCGGTGGGCGCCTATACAAGCACCCTGCTTATTCTTGAGTTTCCCTGGCCCCAAATAATGGTGGATTACGGCATTGCTTATCCATTTAGTATAATTATCGCTGCAGTTGTAGCCGGCATATGGAGTGTTTTGTTCGGACTTCCGTCTGCCAGGGTGAAAGGATTTTACCTTATTTTAACTACCATGGCTGCACAGTTTATTACCGTAGATTTTATTATCACCCAGTATGTGAGCCAGATCGGCGGACGAGGACAGGCCTTTTCTTTGCCTCCGGGAACCATCAAGGTAGGACCGTGGGTTATTGACAGTGACCTTAAAGTATATCTCATGATGCTTGTCCTTGTGATTTTCTGTGTTGTAATCATGGTCAACCTGCTCAGGTCGAGAGTCGGTCGGGCCTGGGTGGCCATACGTGACAATGACATTTCTGCGGAGGTTATGGGAATTAATGTTGTCAAATATAAGCTTCTGGCTTTTTTTGTGGCCGGATTTATCGGCGGGATTGCCGGGGCGTTTTGGATCAGCAACATAGCCGCTATAAGCCCCGAACACTTCCCCTGGTTCTGGTCTTTGTGGCTGGTGGGTGTGATCCTTATCGGCGGGGTCGGCTCTATACACGGGACTATTTTTGGATCCGTATTCATGGTCGTGGTGATGGAGGCTTTACAATTGGCCGTCATGCCTCTTGCAGATATTTATCCCAAACTATTAATGGATTTTTTGTTTATTAAAGAGGCTGTATTTGGTCTGTCCATATGCATGTTTATGATGTTTGAACCCAATGGGTTGGCCTATCGGTGGTGGCAAATTAAAAATTATTTTAATCTGTGGCCCTTTTCGTATTAGTACCTAACGCGGACAAGCCGAAACCAAAAAATATTTGCCACCAGGCACTAAGACACAAAGGCAAAAGGAAGGGATATGTATTATAAACCTTTAGCAAAAATGGCATTAAAAGAATTATATTATAATCTTAGTACCTTAAGTGTGAAGTGATCTAAAGTGATCTAAAGTGCCTAAAATTATGGAATTCTACCAATTTTATATGAATGAATGGATGGAGCGAAGCGACACCTTAACTTTAGGCACTTCAAACTTTAGTTCACTTTAGTCACTTTTCCGGTTTATCCGGGTTAGGGTCTTCGTGTCTGAACGTTTACGTGATTTGTTATTTTTGGTTTGTCCGGTTTAAAAAAAAGGAGGTGATAACAGCAGGAATTTGGCAGAAACCCGATGAAAATCACACTCTCATAAGAAGGGGGGAAAGAGATTATGTTCGCTAAAAATATGTGGTCAAAATTTATAATATCATTATTTGTAGTGGCCCTTGTTGCCGGATTTTCTCCTATGGTCGGAGCCGAAACAATTAAGGTAGGGTCCCTCAACGACATGACCGGAGCAACCTCGGATGTGGGCAAGGATTATGCCCTGGGCATTGCAGAAGCTATTCACTATGTAAATGATACTGGCGGGATAAACGGGAAGCAGATCAAACTATATCAGTTTGATTACGGTTACCGTATCCCCGAAGCCCTGACCAAATACAACCTGTTTAAGCGTCTGAAATGCGTGGCCATCCTGGGATGGGGAACCGGTGATACCGAAGCATTGGCGCCTACGGTTGCTAAAGATAAAATACCATATGTATCAGCATCTTATTCCGGGCATTTATGCAAACCGGAAAAGACACCCTATAATCTGTTTTTTGCAACGGACTATTCTACCCAGTCAAGGGGGCTCATAACCGCATGGTTTGATAAGAAATGGCCCCAAAAACCTGATTATGGCAAACGCAAACCCAGAATTGCCATGTGTTATATGACTGCTTCAGCGTTCAGCAGTGCATCCATAAAGGCCGCGAAGGAACAGGCGGAAATACTGGGTTTTGAAATCGGTCCTGATCAGAGCGTATCCTTATTTGCAATCGATACCAAGAGTCAGATTTTGGCATTAAAAGAATTTAAGCCGGATGTGCTCCTCCATACCAATACGGTGATGTCTGTTGCTGCAACGCTGCGTGATGCTTATGCGCTGGGACTGGGCGCCGATCATCTCATTAAATGCTGGGGGTATGATGAGAATCTTCCCAAGCTGGCAGGAAAGGCGGCAGAGGGGGCTATGGGATGTGCCCCGTGGGCGTTTTTCGGACTTGATGTCCCTTTGATGGACAAGGTTGTCGAATATGCCAAGAAGTATAACCCGGGAGTTCCTCTGGAAAAACGGACGATACATACCGTGCAGGCATGGGCAAGTGTCCTAGGGCTTGCGGAAGCCTTGAAGCGGGCGGATAAGGCCGGAGATTTGTCCGGGGAAGGGATCCTTAGAAAGGGTTTTGAGACAATGAAGGACTTTGAAATTGGTCTTGGCATTGCTCCGGTAACATATACGGCAACAGATCACAGGGGCCAAAGTCAAGCAAAAATCTATGAATATAAAAATGGGAAATTCTCACTGCTCGACGTAGTTGATCTGAAAAAAAGATGGCCTGATAAATGGGCTAATGAATGGCTTGGATGGTAGTTAATGATTGACAATTGAAGATTGACTAATTAAAGATATAAAAAATTTTATTCAATTTACAATCGAAGTCGGAAAGTTATAGTGCCTACAAGGAGGTTTTTAGGCTTTGTCCAATGAGGAAATGATCTTAAAGATCAATAATATTGAAGTCAAGTACCACGAGGTAATTCTGGTAATAAAAGGGGTTTCCATTGAGGTTCCCAAGGGGGGGATTGTGGCCCTTTTGGGCGCTAATGGGGCCGGAAAGAGTACTACTTTAAAGGCGATCTCCGGTTTGTTGAAACACGAAGACGGCGAAGTGACCGATGGATCCATTGAATTCATGGGCGAGCGTATTGACAAGATAAAGGCCGAAAAGATTGCCAAAATGGGCATCGTTCAGGTTATTGAGGGGCGCAGGGTATTTGAGCACCTCACGGTAGAGCAGAACCTCAAGGTGGGCGCCCATATGAGAAAGTTCGGCCGGTCGGTCAAGGAAGGACTGGAGATGGTATACAACTACTTTCCTCGGCTAAAGGAAAAGCGTAACGAAATCGCCGGGTTTGTCAGTGGTGGAGAGCAGCAGATGACGGTTGTGGGACGCGCTCTGATGACCAGCCCCAAACTAATCCTTTTGGATGAGCCTTCCATGGGGTTGGCCCCGCTTCTTATCCATGAAATTTTTAATATTATTACAAAGCTTAACCAGGAGGAGCAGATATCGATCCTTCTGGTGGAACAAAATGCCAAGCTTGCCCTTAATGTTGCGCCCTATGCCTATGTGATGGAGAACGGTCGCATCGTCATGGACGACACCGCCGAGAAGCTTAGGGAAAATCCGGATATCAAGGATTTCTACCTGGGCATGACCGATATTGGTGGAAGAAAAAGTTTTCGGGATGTAAAGCACTATAAGCGAAGAAAAAGATGGCTTACCTAACCCTTTAATAGAATAAGGGAGGAATAAAATGCATAGAAAGTCAATTATACTTAACTGTTTGAGTATTGTTTCCATTGTTGCTCTGCTTGCGGGTTGCGCCGGAATGATGGCAAAACCCACACAAAAAAATTTCAAGGCGCCGGTGGTTACGTTAGACTCCATGGAAGTTGCCCATGCTTTTGGATACTGGTATTTCTCAAAGAAAGTTCAACCCACTAAAGGAACGCCGGACAACGTAGGGGCCCCCCTCAATCTGGAGTTTATCTTTAACGTTGAAAATCCAAATGAGTATCCGGTCAAAATGGAAAGTTTAAAGTTCACCATCGCTTTTGAAGAATTTGATTTGAACACGGTCAGTTCCACTGATACCATGTGGATTCCTGCCGGCAAGACAAACCAGTTGAGAGTGAATGCTCATTTTGATGTGAGACAGTCTTTGTTGAGTCTGCTGGTTACCGGCGGCTTTAAGCTGAAAGAAAAAGGAACCAATGCATGGGCTCAACTCGAAAAATGGTGGACGGAAATTCCTCAATATTCTGTTCCGGTTCATGTCAACGGCGGCGCTGCTGTTTTCAAAGCAGACGGCCTGACCCAGGTGTCTACTTTTGAAGCTACGTTTCCTTAATAAGTAAAACCTAAAATCTGCATTATCTCTTTCGAAAAAAATTAATGCAGATTTTAGGTTAAAATAGAATATAACCTCTTTAAAATTGCAGGTTGCGTGTTCCAACGACAAAAACATAGAACGCGTAACCTGTTATATCCTATAAGCGCTAAGTTATTTTTTTCATCCGAAGGACTGAAAAAGATGAACATCGAACATATTAAAAGATGAACGTCGAACATCGAACATCCAACATCGAATGATGAATGAAAGACAAAAACAAGGACAGGAGTTTCGGTAAAAAAACTAAGTATACATATTCTTAAATGCAGTATCGTATTAAAATTCGATAAGTTATAATCACCAGACGCGTAGGACACAAAGTGTTTGTTTTTCATTCGATTTTGGAATAATTTGAGGAGTGGAGCGACATCATTGTTCGATGTTGGACGTTCGATGTTCGACGTTCAGTCTGTTCGATCCGCCGGAGGCGGACAAGTGCTTGCTCGCCTGTGGCGAGTTGGACGTTCATCTTTCAAAACAACCCTGTACGGCATAAATGTAACCTATGAATGTTTAAAAAACAACTTAACGCTTATGCTGTTATCCTCCTGATGTTGTTAGGGTTAATTCGGTAGAGAAGTGACATATTAGAGGGTTGGTGTAATATGGGACTATACGATTTTACTTTTTATGATCTTATCCATCGTAATGCGGTAAGTTACAATGATGCTGAAGCATGGTTCGAAGCTGACGACAACCGGAGTGTAACATTTAACCGGTTTAAACATATGGTCGATCGCTTGGCCTTGGGTTTGCAGCGATCCGGCATTAAAAAAGGCGATCGCATCGGAGTGTTAGGAAAAAACAGCCTGGAACATTTTCTTCTTTACGGAGCGGCGGCGGCATTGGGGGCCATTATCCTGCCGATCAACTGGCGTCTTTCGGCGGATGAAATTATTTTTAACCTGAATGATGGTTCGCCTGCAGCTTTTTTTGTTGATACAGAGTTTCAGGAACTGGTCAATGGTATAAAGGGTAAACTTCCTTCAGTAAAAGATTATTACACTCTCAAGCCCGGAGACGGCGATTTTGTTGAGTTTGATTCTTTGATGAATAACCGGGGTGATTTTGAAGCGGCGGATGTTTCCAATGATGATGGATTTGTCATTATTCATACCGCGGCTGTGGCCGGAAGACCCAGGGGCGCGCTGCTCAGTCACGGCAATTTTTTATATGCCGGGTTGCATTTGAATTATTGCTTCAGTTTAACGTCGCAAGACGTGCATTTAAATCTTTTGCCCATGTTTCATGTGGGCGGCTTTTTTATGGCCACAAACAGTTTTCAAGCCGGTGCACTGAATGTGAACATGAGCAAATTTGATGCCCAAAAGGCGGTTGAACTTATCCAAGAAAAAAAAGTGTCTCTATTTTTTGATTTTTCGCCCATACTCGCCTCCATCCTCAAAGCGCATGAGCAAACCGGTAAAGATATTAAAAGCCTCAGGGCCGTGATGGGTCTGGACACACCGGAGACCATCGAAAAATATCAAAAAATCACCGGCGGAACCTTTTATTGCATTTACGGGCAGACAGAAACCACCGGATTGGTGACCCTGGGGCGTTATAATGACCGGCCCGGTTCCGCCGGCAAGATGATTTCGCTTGGAGAAGTAAGGGTTGTCGATGATTATGATCATCCGGTTCCCATGGGGCAGGTGGGTGAAATCACCATGAAGGGCCCTTTGATCTTCAAGGGATACTGGAATCTCCCGGAAGAAACGGCATACACATTCCGAGACGGCCGGCACCATACCGGAGATTTGGGTCGTTTTGATGAACATGGATTTTTATGGTTCTCAGGCCGTAAAGCCGAGAAGGAGCTTATCAAACCGGGGGGTGAAAACGTTTATCCCGCGGAGGTTGAAAAAGTGATTCTCCAGCATCCGTCCGTTGAAAAAGCTATTGTTTTCGGAGTCCCTGATCCCAAGTGGAAAGAAGGAATCAAGGCCGTCTGCCGGTTAAAAGCGGGTGAAACTATGAAGCCTCAAGCGCTTATAACGTTTGTGGGTGAACGTATGGCCAGCTACAAGAAACCCCAATATGTTGAATTTATAACTGATTTTCCCTGTCTGGAAGATGGGTCACCGGACAGGGCTAAAATAAAAGAGCTGTATGGAAGTTCATAGGAAATTTAATATTGTTGAATGCATCAACATTTCAGTATACTACCTATAATCAAACCTTTTTATTAAATGGATCAATCCGGCAGTCTTACAATGGTTCTTCCTTTATGCTTTCTTTGAAGGATGAGATCGATTCGTTGGTTCAGTCTTTCCAAGGGTATTTCAGTGGTTAATAGTTCCAGACGGTCCAGTTTCCAGTCACTGGCAATTTTATTCCAGACGTTCAGGCGGGTGGGCATGGGACAGTTCTGGGAATCGATTCCCATCAGGGTAACCCCCCGCAAGATAAAGGGATAGACATTCAACGGCAGATCATGGGACCCCACATTTCCACAACAGGTGACGGCGCCGCCGTGTTGCGTTGATTTAATGATGGTCGCCAGTATGTCACCGCCAACTGCATCAATGCCGCCGGCCCAAAGCTCTTTAAGGAGCGGTTTGCCGCTGGAATCCGCAGCTTGTTCAATACTGATGACCTCTTTGGCTCCAATTTCCAACAAAAACTCTTTTTCATCCACGACCCCGTTTACCGCTACAACCTCATAGCCGGCCTTGGCAAGTATGGAGACAGCAATACTTCCGACACCTCCGGTTGCCCCGGAGACCAGTATGCGTCCCATATCCGGGGTGATGCCGTAATCAACCAGTCTGTAAACCGAAAGGGCTGCCGTGAAACCCGCTGTACCGAATATCATGCTTTCTCGAGGGGTGAGATTCTCGGGCATCTTGACCACCCATTCCGCGGGGACGCGTATATATTGTCCGAACCCGCCGGATGTATTCATTCCGAGGTCATAGCTGGTTATGATCACCTTATCTCCGGATTGAAAATCCTTGTTCAGACTGCTAACCACGGTTCCTGCAGCGTCAATTCCAGGGGTGTGCGGATATTTCTTTGTAACTCCTCTATTACCTGTGGCAGAAAGAACGTCTTTGTAATTTAAGGAAGAGTACTGAACGTTGACGAGCACATCTCCATCTGGAAGGCTATCAAGATTTCTGTCCTTGATTTCCCTGATAAACTGATTGTTCTCTCCTTCTGTGACAACCATTGCCTGGAATGTATTTTGACTCATAGGGCTATCCTCCTTTTTTTGTCGTTTTGCATGTATAGTTTTAATCATAATACCTTTTTGAAAAAAATCAATTTTAAGAATACAAGTGGCAACTTTTTGACGTCAAAAAAGAATTATTGAATTGGCAGAGCCGGCCATACTTGCTATCGTGAATTTGAAAGCGGGCCTCAGGACTTATAACATGGATGGACACTAGTTAGAGGACAATTCCCGATAGGCCTCTTGTATTTCTTTAAAGCGTTCTTCCGCCAGTTTTTTGAATTCATCTCCCAAATGAAGCACTTTATCCGGATGGTATTTATTGGCGAGTTGCTTATAAGCTTTCTTAATTTCTTCCTGTGATGCATTCCCGGGGATATTCAATACCGTGTAAGGATCCTTTTGCGTATCGGCTTTTTTAAATCCCGAGTCCGTTCCAGGGGATTCTTTTTTGTTGGCCCCTTTATTTTGTTCGAAATATTGGCGGCGTTGTTGGTAAAAGCTCTGGGCGCCGGATTGTTTCTGGCGAAGATTTTGCACAAATCGCCACCCAAAGTACAGAACAATCAGGTCATCGAGCAACCCCCGCCATCCTAAAAAAAATTCGGGGAGAAGGTCATAGGGGCTTAACACATAAATCAAGCATAAAATTATTAGCAGAATTTTCATTATCAGCACTCTTTAATTTAACCTGGATCTTGGCTCGTTCTATCAGCGATTTCTATTTTTGTCCAACCCTAACTTAGCGAAAGTCGAGGATGTCCCAGATTTTAGGCATCAAGGGCGAAGTCGTAGTCGTCTACTGCGAGCCCTTGATAATGAAGAATATGGGGTATCATCGGCTTTCCCTAAGGGGTAAACAAAATGGGATTTTTTAATTAATTTATATCTCATTTGTAATAGAGCTATGAAAATGCAGTTGAATCTACTAAAATACATAATAAATCAAACACATAAAACATTTTTCCCATTTTGTTTACGATCATTTAGGGTCCAATTGTTTTGGTGTTGCTTATGAAAAATGCCACCAGGTACGCCGCAGCTGCACAAAGTATAATTATGGGAATTCCCAGACTGAGGGCAATTTGGGCGGATAGGATTGATGTCAGGACCGAAGCACATCCATTGGCTGTCCAGGCATATGCCCGCTGGGCAGGACAGTTTAACAGGTATCGCATACCCAGCGGAAAGGGAAGGCCTACCAGAAAACAAGGTAGGATTAGAAGCAGGATTGCTAAGGCATACTGTAAAATTTTGGAAAATCCAAGTATTCCACGGATCATCGGATCAAGACCCAAGAATACGAGGATAAGGACAGCGATTAGAGCTATCAGAACATTTCGGAGGCCTCCGGGACCTATTCGCTGGGAACAATAGCCCCCCATCCTGAGAAAATTAGGATTCCCGTGAGCACGACGGTGAAGCTGATAACCGGATCGCCGAAAATAAGGATGTATTTTTTGATGAAAAAGAGCTCTACAAACATGAAACCGGCGCCCACTGCCAAAAAATAGAGCATGTGAGAAATATTCGGTTTTTTGTCTTGTTTTTTGATGGTGAAAACAGGGAGCATTAAAAGGAAAATGGCGATGACCAGTGCCTGGAGAAAGACCACGCAAACAACAAGTTCTCCCGACATAAACAGGGAATAAAATCTGCTTCCCGTCATTTTATAAAGCGCTTTCAATTTGGACCATTTGAGAAACTTGCCGGGAAAAGGGCGACTGTCTGACTGAGGAGCAACGTCAAGAGGGTAAGTTTCAAAGTACGCTTTTTCTGTTTTAGACCGGTAGGCTTCTGCGAGACGGTTAAGTTCAGAAAAGTAATACGGTGCATCGAATATATTGAAGCGGTTTACCATTTCCTTTGTGATCCCCGGGAGAAAGACAAGATCAAAATTCATGTTTTGCGCGAAGTCTTTTAATGCGGCCATATCATTAAAGGGCTTCACAGAGACGACAAGGGTGAACGTGCTCCAGTTGCGGAGAATCGCTATGTGCTGTTCGGGGTTTTTGAATTCAAGGGATCTTAGACTTTCGTATGCTTCGGCCCAGAGACGGACGGAGTCTGCCGGAGGGAGCAGAAGCTTGCGTGCCATAATAAGGATGCCGTTTTTCGTGAGGTGATTGAGGTATTCTGAAAATGATTCGGTGGTAAATAGATATCCCTGGGTCAGAGCGTCTGAACCGGGAAGCGAACTCCCCCAGTTTTCAATATGTATGATATCATAATGGGTGTCAGACCGGGTCATAAATGATCTTGGGGTTTGGTTGACAACAGGAATATTGTAGTTTTTCCGGATCATATGGGCGATTTGGGGGTTTTGTTCGACGACGGTAATGTTAGGGGCTCCGGATGCCATGGCACAGGGGATACCCGATCCGCCGCCGTCCTGGATCAAGAGAATATGTTCAGGATTCCTGGCCAGCATGTATCCGGCGTAAGGGAGGGTGAATTTGGAGAACCATTCATCCTTTTGAAGGTGTGGTTTGTAAATAAAAAAAGGGGTGTCTCCGTCTTTGTAAATTGCCCGTTGCTCGGGCAGTGTGCCTTTAAATTTAAGGCTTAATCCGGGTGCAAACCGGATATAAGGGCTTTGAACGCTGTCGAATCTGCCCCCCAGACCGGTGACGGTTTCAAAGATTCGTGTGTCGGGGAACTTGAGGACCCGGCTGAGGTCTTTATATGGCGAGGGGGTGACTTTGATTCCTATACCGTCTCCCATTAAGACGAGCAGGCCTGTGATGAGAACGATTAAAAGAGCGGAGGCCCGAAGGGCGAATGGTTTTCCACGGGGAATGATTTTTGTTGTCGTATGTATTTTGCTCGCCGGTAGCCTTTCAAAAGGAATAATGATTAAGGGAATGAGGGCTGCGAGAATGATGAATCTCCCTTCGCCGAGCAAGGGAAGAAAAGGAACCGGGAGGATTGCTCCGCATGCCGAACCTGCCATACTCGCAAAATAAACAAAGCCGGTTTTTTCGGGGATAAACGCATAAGCAAGGGAGATGACGAGACCGGCAAAGAAGAACGGTAAGGCCAGAACAAGATAGGCCGTCAAAAGATAGAATATCTGGGCAGGTTCCAGGGGAAGTTTGAAGTAATCCAGTGGAATTCGATTCAAAACTATAAAAGAACCAATAGCGGTAACCGTATAGAGAAGGATGAAAATCTTGACCGGACCGCTGGCGGAAAGCCTTTGTTCCCAGTCTTTTTTGTATGTATCGATAATGTTTAGAAACGTTCCGGCGGCGGCGAATCCAAAGAGTGCGATGCTGATGACCATGAAGGACAGATGGTTCCACTGGCTGATGGAAAAGACCCGGGTAAGGAGGACTTCGAAGGCTATAGACGAAAGTGATAATAAGAAAACCGCAGTAAGTATCATGGGGAGCATTACCGATTTGTTAAAATGGTTTTCACACATTAACTTATTCATTTTTTGAGAGAAAGCCTTGCAATCAGGTTTCAGGTGTCAGGTTTCAGGTGTCAGGAGTAAGAAACGAATTAGCTGATACCTGAAACCAAAAAGTCTTGGATAGCAATTAACAAACTGGTAATGCACCCGTATCATGGGATATCATCTGTAATCGTCCGGTTTGGGTCAAGGGCATGGCCCGTCATGGGGACGAAAAGAACGCCGGTGATCTGCTTGACCGTGTATTGGTCGTCATTTTTTGTAACCAGGCTGAGATACTGATAGCTGAAGGGATTTCCGAGGGGAAGAATGAGTCGCCCGCCGTTTTTGAGTTGCTGTAAAAGTGGCGGAGGGATATGGTCGATGGACGCAGTGATCATAATACAGTCAAAGGGAGCTGCCTCAGGCCAGCCGAAGTAGCCGTCACCGTGGCGGGTTTTTATTTTTGAAAACCCGATTGACCGGAGTAGATTACTTGCCTTTTTGTATAGTTGTTCTTTGATTTCCATGGTGTAGACTTCTTTGACGATATTGGCAAGAATTGCAGCCTGGTAGCCTGAACCGGTCCCGATTTCGAGAATACATTCGTCTCCTTTAAGTTTCAGTGTTTCGGTCATCAGCGCCACTATATATGGCTGTGAAATGGTCTGGCCCTGGCCGATGGGAAGGGGGTGATCCGCGTAAGCCTGGGAAACGAGTTCTTCAGGTACGAAGCTGTGCCGGGGAACTTGGGTTATGGCGTTCAGTACTTTTTTATCTGATACGCCCCGTAAACGGATCTGCAATAAGGCCATTTTTTCCCTGGCCTTCTGATATTTGGGGGAATCTACCAGTACCTGGGCCATGAGCAATGCCGGAAAGACGTTGAGAATAAAAAAAGGAAGGAGTAATTTTTTCATGGCGGCAGTGTTGATTGGCAGAAGCAATCTTTGTCAGTAAGGATAAAGAACTCTGTAGATGATGACGCCAAGAATTGCCGCTGCCAATAAAATAGTGAAAATCATTTGGTCAATATCAAAATTTTTCATAAAAAACCCAGAATGATCCGGATTAATCTTCTTCGTCCAACCCAAATGCAGTGTGAAGAACCCGAACCGCAAGCTCGGTATATTTTTCTTCGATGGCACAGGAAATTCTGATTTCCGAGGTGCTGATCATTATTATATTAATGTTTTCTCTGGCCAGCGTGTTAAACATTATTGATGCGACTCCGGAGTGGTTTTTCATTCCAACGCCGATAACAGATACTTTTGCAATATTTTTATCGCCCAGGACGTCCGTTGCTCCGATTTCTTGGGCCACCTTTTGTTCGATTTCCATGGCCTCTTGAAAATCTTTTTTGGGGACCGTAAATGTGAGATCCGTTTGACCTTGGGCCCGTGTATTTTGAATAATCATATCCACAACAATACCCGCTTCGGCAATGGGTGAAAAAATTTTGGCCGCCACTCCGGGTTGGTCTTGAACCTTTTTAAGGGTGATGCGGGCTTGATCTTTATCGTGCGTAACAGCGGAAACAATAAGACTTTCCATGCCGGCGTCTTCACTAACAACCATGGTTCCTTCCTCCTCACTGAAAGATGATCTTACATGAACCGGGACATTATATTTTTTAGCAAATCCCACGGACCGGATCTGCAGAACTTTGGCGCCAAGACTGGCCATGTTCAGCATTTCATCATAGGAAATTTTATCAATCTTCCTTGCTTTTTCGCAGATATTGGGATCGGCGGAGTAGATACCATCTACATCGGTATAGATTTCGCAGAGATCCGCCTTCAAAGCTGAGGCGATGGCTACGGCGGTCGTGTCTGACCCTCCCCGCCCGAGGGTCGTAATGTTCCCTTTGATATCACACCCCTGAAATCCGGCCACTACAAGGATATTCCGTTTTTCGAGAAGGTCTTTAATATACTCGGTACCGATTTCAATAATTCGTGCATCACCAAAGGTGCAGTCTGTAACCACCTTGGCCTGGTGTCCCAGCATGGACAGGGCAGGGTAGTTCATGTCTGTTAAGGTTATTGCCAGAAGCGCTGCCGTTGTCTGTTCGCCGGTGGACAGAAGAACGTCGAGCTCACGTTTGCTTGGTGAGTTACTGATCTGGCTTGCCAGATCGATCAGGTCGTCTGTGACTCCGGCCATAGCCGACAGAATGACAACCACGTCATTGCCCTGATCATAGGTTTTTGCAACCCGTTTTGCGACATTGCGGATTCGTTCAAGATCAGCGACCGATGTGCCGCCGAATTTTTGTATAATTAGACTCACGTTATAAGCCTCTATGTTTAATGATAATCGTAATCATCTGGTTAAAAGTTTTCTGTGAATAACATCATCTTAAAAATTACATATAACTTAAAATTGTTCTTCAGTAAAGAAATAAAGGTGATAGATTAAGTAAAAATCCTGGCCCAGGACCAGGCTTTGGGTTACCCTTGGAAGGGGACATTTTACTGTTGAACGGGTTAAATCCGAAATTCGAATATCCAAATCCGAAACAATAATTAAATTCGAATGCTCAAAGGCTCAAAAAAGTCAAGAAAGTGTTCATTTCATAATTATTGACACACAAGTTGCCTTCCTCTATTATTTTTGTTCTAATAAAAAACTTTTATTGTTTCAATGTAAGAAAATCGAATAATTTTTCCGTCTATCAAACTTCATTCGGTTTCAAGTGAGACATAAGGAGGATCTGTTATGGCGCAATATGAGTTCTGGACACACGGTGTTAACGTGCAAATCGAATATCCTGACAGAATTACGGGGGGAACAGGAGACGATGTTGCAGAACCACGCCGCTCAGGCTGGGGAACTCTGGTTTATCAAAAGGAAAACACCACCAACTGGTTCCACTTTGCAATTCCGACTCCTGTTATTGTAAATAATCAAGAAGCCACCTTAAGATTCATTCGGCTTCGAGCGGAAATCAATGAAACCGCCCGAATTGACATGATCCACTTCCGCCATGACAACCGCATCATTTTATCCCGTGAGGTGAATATCACGAACCGTAGTGTTGACGAAACCATTCAAAGTCCAAAGACCCTCATACGAAGAAGCTTGGCTTTATGTGTCCATATCAGTTTTTTGTCCGGTGATACCCGGGGGATGGTTATTTTTAAAGGCGCAGGGGGTGCTTTTAATTTCTTTTAACAGAGCAGCCGCGTTGATTCCGTGTGCAGACATGTAAATTTCTCGAGAATGGTTATCTGATATTTTAAATGTTATTTTCACATGGTCAGGTAAACGTTCCTGTCGGATTTTGTCTGCCCATTCGATAGCCACAACATAGTTATCGCCAAATATATCGTAGAGACCGATATCTTCAACATCCACGGGATCTTCAAGGCGGTAGAGGTCAACATGAAAAAGGGGCTGTCTGCCCGGATATTCATTAATCATGGTGTAAGAAGGGCTGGTTATATAATACTCATTGGGCACTTCAAGACCTATGGCCAGCCCCTGCACAAAAGAAGTTTTTCCGCTTCCCAGATCGCCGATCAAGGCAAGAACAATTCCAACCTGCAGGCACGCACCTATTTTTTCCCCCAGATTTTTCGTTTCGTTAACCGAGTGAGTCGTTATTTTATAGTTACAAAGATCGGCCACGGTTCCTTTTTTATGCAAAATTATGTATTATGTTTATTTGGCCCTGAAAAACCTGGTTCCTTTGGGCCAGGTCAGAGATATATGGCTCTGCCTGAAGAAACGCCGTAAGAGTTTGAAGTGAACTAAAGCCCGCCCTGGTGCGACTCGTACATGTATATTGATATCGGCTATACATCATTGCAAACTTGCCTTTTTGAATATAGCGTATTGGTGATCGGTCTGGGCCAGGGTTAAGGAATTTTGTCAAATATATAAAATCAGCGGAGCGTAGCGACTCCATAACTTTAGGCACTTTAGATCACTTATCACTTTTAACTTGTCCGGCTTGTAGGGTGACAGACCCTTTTAGGGTCGAACCAAAGCCTGGTCCTTTGCTTACTATCCGGATGTGGTTGAAAACTACAGGCCTTTGATAAGTGCCGACATTTCTTTTACGGCCCTTTCCATCCCGACAAGCACTGCTCTTGAGACGATGCTGTGTCCGATGCTGAATTCGTCTATTTCACGAATACCTTTAAAAAACTTTATGGTGTTATAACACAATCCATGGCCGACATTGACACCCATTCTTAGTTTATGGGCGAGTTTGGCGGCATCCACAATATTTGAGAATGCCTGGTTTCTTTTGTGATGTGTTTTTGCTTCGCAGAAGGTTCCGGTATGGATTTCAATCATGGTCGTATCTATCTGGTGGGCCAGCTTTATCTGATCCGGATCCGGATCAATGAAGAGACTTACGGGGATACCGCTACTTTGCAAAGTGCCTACAGTTTCAGCAATTGCATTTTTATGAACAATTAGATCCAGTCCCCCTTCGGTAGTAAGCTCTTCACGCTTTTCCGGTACCAGGGTTACGAGATCGGGCTTAACTTCAAGAGCGATTCCAACCATTTCGTCCGTTGAAGCCATCTCCAGGATAAGTTTGGTCTGAACAACTTTTCGTAATATTCTGAGGTCACGGTCATGGATGTGACGTCTATCTTCCCTCAGGTGAACCACAATGCCGTCTGCCCCTGCCAATTCCACCATGACTGCTGCTGCAACGGGATCAGGATAACTGACATCTCCCCTTGCGTTTCTCAAGGTGGCGACATGGTCAACATTTACAGCTAATCCGGCCATCAAATATCCTCCATTTAGTTTTGTAATCGTAATTTTTGTGTTTTTTTATGGCAAAACATTTTTTTTCTCGCCACCAGGCACCAAGACACGAAGGATTTTATTTTATTATTCTTTCTTCGTGTCTTGGTGCCTGGTGGCAAATATCTCTTGGTTCCGGCTTGTCCGCGTTAGGTTTTAATCCGTTTAAGAATTTCATTACTCTTTTTTTCCATCTTATCCGCATGTGTTTTATTTTTTTCATGATCAAAACCCAGCAGGTGAAGAATGCCGTGCACTAAAAGCTGGGTAACACGTTCTTCCATGCTTATGCCTGCAATTTCTCCTTCTCTCGCAGCGGTCTCAATGGAAATAACCACGTCGCCGAGAAGCTGAGGGGCGATGTTCTTAAATTGGCCTGTTCGCATGGGAAATGCGATAACATTGGTAGGGCCGTGTCGATGGAGATATTTCTTATTAAGCGCTCCTATTTCGGGATCATCAACGATAAGTATGGAAAGCTCTGCATCAGGACAGGCCAAGGCGTTTAAGATGGCCATGGCCTTTTGTCGTAGTTTTTTCAGAGATATCTTGTACTTGTTTTGTCTGTTGTCTAACAGGACTTCCATTTTTTTCCTTTCCGTTGGCAAGGAGAGGTGTTTCGGGATATTCAATGCGGTGGTGGTACATTCCTGATAATATGTTATAAAAGCTTTTTGCAATCTTATGCAGGTCCTTCAATGTCAGCTCACAATCGTCTAACTGACCGTCCGAAAATGCCTTGTTTATCAGGTGTTGTACAAGTCCCCGGATTTTGGATGGTGTGGGATTGGCAAGTGTTCTTGATGCTGCTTCAACCATGTCCGCCAGCATGACAAGACCGGCTTCACGGGTCTGAGGTTTTGGGCCCGGATATCTGAAGTTGTCGATATTTACTGCGTCTTCACCTTTTAACTGCTTCGCTTTTTCATAAAAAAAGCTAATAAGGCTCGTTCCGTGGGATTGACTGATTGTGTCGATGATGACCTGGCCGAGTTTATTTTTTCTGGCGATCTCAACGCCGTCTTTAATGTGAGCGATCAGGATAAGGCTTGACATGGATGGGGCAAGCTTGTCATGTCTATTAATGCCGTTGGTCTGGTTTTCGATAAAATAGAGTGGTTTTTTTATCTTGCCGATATCGTGATAATACCCACAAACTTTGGCAAGCAGAGAATTTGCATCGATTTCGGAAGCCGCTGCTTCGACCATGGTGCCGACAACCACGGAATGATGATATGTTCCCGGAGCTTCTATCATAAGTCTCCTGAGAATAGGCTGATCAAGGTTTGCAAGTTCAAGAAGTTTGATATCGGTTGTATAGCCAAAGGCTATTTCTATCAGCGGTGTGATGCCGGCGGTGACAATTCCTGCTCCCACACCTCCCGTAAATGCAAAGGCCCAGTCCCACAGAAGTTTGGTAATGGAGGAACCTCCTAAATAACTATCTATAACCGTTACAAGTATAACATTCATTACCCCGAGTTTTAAACCGGCCTTTATGAATACTTTGCGTTCCCGGCAGTTCTGCATCCAGAATGCCGCCATTGAACTGTTGATCAGAAAATAGAGAAAAATATCAAATCTATTTTTAAAAATGATGGCTGTGCCGATTGCAGTTAACATGGCCATGGGGATTGCAAGTTCAAGGCCCAAAAACAGGCAGATGGTCATGGCGCCTGAAGCAAGGGGAATACCATAAGCAATTGATGATGCCGATATGGGGAAAGATGTATAATGGGCTACAGATTCAGCAAAAGATGCTGATATCCTGGCAATGAAAAAAAAGGTTACTAAAACGCTGGCGATAAAGAGCAGATTTTTGTTATTGGTAAGATCAGTCCGGCTTTGACGATGTATATAAAGAATATAGGTGGTCATCAGGATGCATAGGATTATCAATGCGGATCCAATGGAACTTGATAAAATCTGTTCATTTTTTATCCCTTCCTGGTAGGCCTTGAGTTTTAACATCTGGACTTTTGTAACTCTTTCTCCTTCGCGCAAAAGCATTTCCCCGGCTTTTATTTTGTGAAATACCGGTTTGATTTCGGCCTCGGCTCTTTTTTTCCGTTCCTCGGTTTCACTTCTGTTTAAAGTGATGTTGGGCTGGATAAGTCTTTGTGCGAAATCGACAATCATATTTCGCAGGGTATAATCAATGTTTTCGAGGAGGGGTTGACCTATAATTTTGACCATGGTTTTGGCCTGATCAAGACCGTAAAAATGTTTTAAGTTATTAACAACCCATTCTTTTTTTGTACTGATATCCCTTAAAATTATACCGTTATCGGTTTCTTTTAAAATAAGCTCCTTGTTTGTAACCACACCGTTATCCAATATTTCTTTCAAAATGCTGCAAATAAGCGTTGCGATATTTGGAAGAAAGTTTTCTTTTTCTAGAATGTTATAAGCGCCGTCACTCACAGAAATACCGATGTTTTCTTCAAAGTCGGCTTTTTGTTGCCATAAAAGATCATGGACGGATGTCGCAATTGTACCGGTTGAAGCGGTTTCTGATGGTATTAGCGCAATCTTATCCTGGTTTTTTTCGGCGTTAAAAACCGTCCGAATATCATTAAAGGCCTTTTTTACATTCTGGTTGATGGTTTGGGACAGGGTTACATCATGGTCATAAACGGTTAAAACCTTTGCCACAGCCTCCCTACGGTTGACTTCTGTGGCATCTTTGTCTTCTATTAAAAAATCTTTTGTGGCCTTGATATTCTTCTCGGCAACATCACCTAATTTGTAAGAATGCTTTTTGACAACAAGATTAGGATAAAGGAGAATGGTGAAAATTATTGTAACACCGATGAGGATACTCCATCGGACGTGGTCGCTGGTCCCAAAAAACTTTTTTAAAGATATTAAAGATATTTTGTTTTTTTTAATTTTCATTGCAATTTGTGATTATTTTTTTCTGCTGGCATCCAGATCTTCATATGCTTTGATAATTTTCTGGACCAAGCCGTGTCTTACCACATCTTTTTTTGAAAAAAAGATAAATTTTATCCCGTCTATTCCCTGAAGTATATTTTTTGCTTCAATAAGCCCTGAAGGTTTCTCTACAGGAAGGTCGATCTGGGTTATATCTCCTGTGATAACCGCTTTGGAACTAAATCCTATCCGGGTCAGGAACATCTTCATCTGCTCAGGAGTTGTATTTTGGGCTTCATCTAAAATAATGAAAGAATCGTTTAGGGTTCTGCCTCGCATAAACGCAAGAGGCGCAACTTCTATAACCCCCCGTTCTATTAAATTCGACACTTTTTCAAATCGCATCATATCGTGAAGCGCGTCATAAAGAGGTCTTAAATACGGATCCACCTTTTCCGCAAGATCTCCGGGTAGAAATCCGAGCGCTTCTCCGGCTTCCACCGCAGGTCGGGTGAGGATTATACGGTTAACTCTCCCTTTTGAAAGTTCTGCTACCGCCATGGCCATGGCAAGAAAGGTTTTGCCTGTACCGGCGGGGCCGATACCGAAGACCATATCAGAGGTGCGAATGGCATCTATGTATTCTTTTTGGGCAAGGCTTTTGGGAATTACATTACGCTTTTTCGAGGTAATATAGACCGTATCCAGAAAAATATCCTTGATTTTAATACGGTCATCTCCGCTCAGAATCCTGATTGCATAATCAACATCGTTTGGATAAACCGGAAATTTATCTTTTAACAAGCCGTAAAGCTGTTTAAGTATATTTTGGGCAAGGCTTCTTTTAACAGTATCCCCCTGGATAAGGATACTATTACCCCTGGCATGGATAGAGACGTCTATTGTGTCTGCTATTCTTTTAAGGTTGCTGTTATGCTCGCCGAAAAGTTGCATAGCCAGATCTAAATCTAAAAAAGTCAATCTGGTCTGATTATTTTCAGTGACTTCGTCCATATCTTAAGGTTGAACCCATGTCCTGTTTGGGGCATGTTTTAAGATTTCCACATATCATAGTTTTTTTAACTATTGCAAACACCAAATTTAAGATACAAGAGAAAAAGAAAAATATCTTGACTCGAAATATCTGCTTTGTTAATTTGCGTTATTATTTGTAGCAAATTTTATCTTTTTGATTTTATTTATATTTTGTTAGTTTCCAAAATAAATTGTTATATTCCGATATCACTTTCAAAAGTCTCATATCATAAACTGATATAAAGGTGTGCTATGAATTTATTTGATATAATCGTTATCGTTATTTTGGGCTATTGCTTGATAAGAGGTATTTTTAGAGGTCTTGTTAAGGAATTATCTTCTATAATTGGTGTATTCGGCGGATTCTATGCGGCTTACACTTATTACCCGGTTCTTGCAAAGCCTTTATCAAAATGGATTGCCAACGCCGGATACCTTAACATATTGAGTTTTTTGATCATTTTTTGCGGCGTTTTCATTATTATCAGCATTCTGGGTATCATCATAAATTACCTGCTTAAAATAGTATTTCTGGGTTGGCTTGATCGTGTTAGCGGTGCTATGTTCGGTGCCATGAAAGGCATACTGATTGTTTCAGTTTTGTTAATTGCATTGACCGCTTTTCTCCCCAAGGGTACACCTGTCATCAAAGATTCCCTGCTTTCTCCTTATGTGACACTGGTCTCCGAAAAGATGGCCAAAGTGATCTCCAAAGATATGAAACATGATTTTTCAACGAAGATAGCGACAATAAAAAAAGCTTGGAAAAAAAACAAATAGTATGAACTTAGTTCGCTTTGCTCACAATTGGAATAATGGAATTTTGGAATACTGGAATAATGGGGTAAGAGGAATGAAGAGTTTTAAACATGGTCACGCCCACGGCGTGATTCAGCTTTTCTTTCCAACATTCCAACATTCCAACATTCCATCATTCCAGATCTATGCTGCTGAAAATCAATACCAAAAAGTTGATAACTACAAAAGGTTGTAGAAATTCCAAGACGTTTATTTAGCGGGAACGAGGCAAGATGGAAATAAATTCCATAATCGAATTGATTGAAAGATTAAGGAGTGAAAACGGATGCCCCTGGGACAGAGAGCAGACACCTAAGACCATAGCGGTTTATTTGATAGAAGAGGTATACGAACTTGTTGATGCCATTGAATCAAAAGACCCTGACGGCGTCTGTGAAGAACTTGGTGATGTATTGTTTCATATTATTTTTCTATCGGGTCTGTTCCGGGAAATGGGTCATTTTAATATCAAGGATGTGGTTGATTTAAATGTTGAGAAGATGACTCGTCGTCACCCTCATGTTTTTGGTAACGAGAGCGTTGACACTGTGGAAGACGTGAGGGTGCGGTGGCATCAGATAAAAAAGGAAGAAAAAAGCCTTGCTAAAGGGGCTTCGATTTTAGACTCAGTCCCTGCCGGGTTTCCGGCCCTGATGCGTGCTTACAGAATTTCCGAGCGTGCAGCCAAAACAGGATTTGACTGGAATGACATTTCCGGTGTTATGCAGAAAGTCGAAGAGGAATGGTCTGAATTCAAAGCCGTGCTGGAAAGGGAGAATCGATCCCCAACAGATCAAGATCTTTTGGCGTTAGAATTTGGAGATGTGCTTTTCACACTCGTAAATGTTGCCCGGTTTGCACACATTCACCCTGAAACAGCATTAAGAAATTCAACAAAAAAATTTGAAACCCGCTTTAAATACATGGAAAAGGTGATCGCAGAGCGTCAAAGGATCATAGAATCGGTTTCCCAGGAGGAGAAGGACAAATTGTGGGAGGAAGCCAAGGCAAAATTGACGGTTTCGTAAAAAGTCCAACTTCTGCGTTGTGCTCAAAAAATAATCCTCGGAATATCAAATATATGCCTGCCTGCCCCGTGAAATGCGAAGCCTATTTCTCTGGGGTGGTTATTTTTTTCGCATGCCTTGATATTGAACGAAAATCCTCATTAATCAACAGACTCATATAAGGCGTAATACATTCTGATAAATCTTTCGTGGCTTTCAAAGGCGATTTCCGGTAGTTCGTCATAATGAAGATAGACCGCATCATCCGCATCATCACCGGCGATAAGCGTGCCGGTGTACTGTCTAATAAGATAACCGACCATGAGGACCGTGTGGTACAGGGCGCTTGGATTTGAGGACACACCCAGGAGCATCTCAATCCGGCCTGAAAGCCCTGTTTCTTCTTTAAGTTCTCTTAGCGCCGCCTTTTCAGGGGATTCACCCAGTTCCATGAATCCCCCCGGAAGACACCAGAATCCTTTTTTAGGCGCTACACTTCGTTTTACAAGAAGAACCCTGTTCCTGTTGTCCACGACAACAAGACAGCTGGCAGGTATGGGGTTTTCATAAATCGGTTCATCACAGTGCTCACAGAAAAGCCGGAGAGTGCCTTCGCAAATTTTTTCTGTGAGCCGTGTGCCGCAATAATAGCAAAACGTTTTTTTCCGCATTTTTAACCCGTCTGGAGAATATTACATATTATATAGCATGTTAATAAATATGGAGTTAATTCAAAATCGCTCCCTTTCACGACAGAGAGAATCTTAGTTGGACGGGAGGTTCTGTAAGAACTTAGAATTAATCGTCAAAATCCCCATTAGCCCCCTTGTCGGAAGTGATAGATGCTGCTCGATCGACAATCTTTTCCGGCGTCCATTCAGCGGGATCCTCGATTCTGGCGGCCTTGGGTCCCGGCTCATAGGTGCCGGCCTCAAGCATGGCCTCGATAGCAAGAGGGGCTGAATCTTGGGCATTAAAAACATTAACCAGCATGTTATAAACAAATTTTTCAACTCTTTTGGCCATCCGCTCCCTGATGGTTTGGGGTTGTCCCAGAAGTTTATTTTCAAACGGCAGGTTAAGTTTTTTGTAGTTTCCCCCCTTAAGCTCATGAGCCTGTGCATAAGCGACCATTTCTGTCCACATCTCATCGGTGACGCCGTGGTTCTTAAGCTTGATAAAATCGCCGCTGTCATCAAGGATAGCATTCCCATAGTCATTGACCTCCAGACCCCAGGAGATCATCTGAAGGGCCGTGGCAACATTGGCTTTGGTGGTTCTGGTATTGGCCGCTATTTCTTTTAATCTGTCCGAGCTGTTTCCGGATGTTCCGTGCTGGGCGCCGGAAATCTGATATTTTTCCAGGGCCTGGTGGATTTCAGCGGTTAAATCGACCTGTATCCCCTGACCGCTTGCCTCAATGCCGTGGGTTGTTCCGTTGTTTAAAGCGATCCAGTCCGGAAAAATATCATGGGCATTCAGACCCTGAATCAGAAACAAGGCTTCTTCTTTGGTTGAAAGTCCTTCTTTCCCCTTAATTTCCCCGACTTCAGTTTCAAGGCCTGCCCATTCAGGAACAAAAGGGTTCAGTTCCAGGTTGGCAAGCAGGTTTTTGTCGTCGGGGAGATGGGATGCATCAATGGCAATGGAAGTCATTCCGGCCTCAAACAGGGTGGGAATCTCGATCTTGGCCCCATTTATATCCTGTTCTTTTTTGATCCCGTAATGGTCGGCATGTATTGCCACGGGAATAGTAATATCCAGTTCGTTGCAGATCGCATCGACCTGCCGGGCGATATTCCAGTAATTAACCGCACAATAGGCATTGGCACCCCCCTCCGACCTGGCGATTTCTATGATAATGGCGGCATTTGCTCTTTGGGCGGCCTGGAGAGCGCCTCGGATCACAAAATGATTTCGACCGTTGGCAGCCATGGCGATGGCCTTACCTTTGGCAAGCATGGCCCGGTCGATGAACTTTCCACTAACAATCAGGGCCCTTGAATTCGGAAAAAGCTTTTTTACGTCAGGCGGACGGCCTATTTTGAGCGCTTCTTCAAAATCCGTTGACGTAACGGTTTTATTTCCAGTCATGGTTTAACCTCCTTTTTATAAATGTTAACGGTGAGTATAATGGACTTTTTACGAATTTCTCATTCTATGTTGTCGAGATTATTTGATCTGACATCATTTAATATTTCAAGGATTTCTTCTTTGTTTGAAAGGGGCGCACAAAGTTTGCCCCATCCCATTTGAACTTGGAACAATCCATCATAAGCGGTATCATGAAATGAGTGAATCAGGTGGGGGATCTTTTGTTCGCTCAAGATTGATTCGATAAGTTGCGCTTCTATTATATTATCCAAGATCGCAATATCTATAAATTTTTTTCCGTGTATTTCGTTCATATCCGAATCCTTAACCTGGTGATACGAATCCGCTGAAATTTATTTTTGCTCGATCTGACAAATTAATTATTTTACTTAAATTGGTTATTTAGTCAATTATAAAAAAGTTTAATTTGTGGTTGTTCAAGAAAAATTGTGTAATTGTTTACATATTTATAATGTAATTCATTACACAATTCGTTTATATGTTCTCTGCAATATTCTTATAACTCTCTGTAATATATATATATATTAAATATTTATAGAGTTGGGCATGGCTTTTGCTTATATGAATGAGATGCCAGTATTAGCGAATACGTACAGGCAGCTACGCATACTGGAGACTCCGCGATTTTGTGTCCATCCATAAATGGTAGATTTTGGTTTCCGGCAAGGCTCGATCGAGTTTTCAACCGCCCCAGTACGATCTGCCGGACCTACGGGGCAGGCAGGCATAGCGCGCTATTTCGAGGATTGAAAACGAGCGAGAACGCCGCCGGGGGCCGAAAGATGCCGTTTATGGATGGACACTATTTAGAATTTATCACAATGGATTTCAACGGTTTTTTATTTCGGCACAGCAAAGAACGTCCTTTGGGTGTAAATTCTTTACAATAAACAAGAACGAATTGAGCTTGTGAAGAATCCGAATGAAATGTTTTCAAGTCAGTCGTAACCATAATAATACTATATGAAGTTGATTGTTGATGATTGACACACAATATATAGTTTGTTATGCTTTTAAATAAAAGAACAGATTTTTATATAAATATGATAAATTCGTAACAACTCGAATTCATCACTTTTTGGACTTTTTACGAGATCGTCAATGCATAAGGGCGTGCTGGAATAATGGAAAACGAGGGCAAATCTTCTCGATCGATCGAAGAAGGTACAGAAAACCATTACCTCAAAAAAGGAAAAGAGCTTCGAAAAAAAGATCTGATCAATTTGCTGAATTATATTAATTTCCAAGATGGTTCCATTCTTATAAATTTCAAACATGTCAAATACGACCAGATTATTACCCACAAAGCAAATCCCCTTCCTTGCCTCGGTGACAATTTAGAATGTGTTTGGGCAGAGGCCGAAAACCTTCAAGAAGAGTTGATCATTTATAAATTCAAGGATATTCTGGTTCCCTGTGGTCAAAAACTTTTATTGATAAAATCAGATGAGATCCGCATAACAAATAAAGGGATCAGTCTGATTCTTCCGGAAACCTGTTATGAAGTCGACTTCCGGAAACTGAGAAGACATTCCTGTAAAGGTGTTAGGGCTCAGTTGATTCAAAACAGCGTGCTTTTTAATGGTGATCTTATTGATTTCAACACGGGTTCCTTCCTAGTTGAAATGACGGCGGCGCCTCCCCAGACATTCCAATGGATTGATTTAGAATCTCCGGTGAATCTGATCTATTCCAACGAATATGAAACCCTATATTCAGGAGAATGCAGGATAATTAAGCAAAACTATGGTCAGAAAAAGAGAGAGTATGTTATTGAGCCGTTAACCCATCAGATTCGGAGGTTTAAAAAAAAGGAATTTCGGAGTACACGCCAGGAACTGGTCCCGTCTCCCAATATTATCTTCAGGCACCCTTTTACACAAAAAACTAATAATCTTAAAGTGTTTGATATTTCAGGCTCCGGTTTTTCGGTGGAAGAGGATGCATATAATGCGATTCTTTTTCCGGGCCTGATCATACCGGAACTGGAAATTTACTTTGTTAACAGTTTTAATATCAAATGCAAAGCCCAGGTTGTTTATAAAAAAATTATGTGTGAAGAAAAAGGAGACGATTGGGCGAAATGCGGTCTGGCCTTACTCGATATGGAATTGGAAGACTACGGTAGACTCTCGGCCTTGCTCCATCAGGCAAAAAACAGGAGTTCTTACATTTGCAACATCGTAGATCTGGACGATCTATGGAATTTCTTTTTTAAATCCGGTTTTATTTATCCCCAAAAATATGCATTTCTTGAGGCAAATAAGGATAAAGTTAAAGAAACTTATAAAAAGCTCTATACCCAGAATCCTAAAATAGCCAGGCATTTTATTTATCAAGACAAAGGCCGCATTCTCGGCCATATGGCCATGGTTCGTTTTTATGAAAATTCATGGTTGATCCATCATCATGCTGCGGATCGTTCAGCCTCACGCAGGGCCGGCGTGGCTGTGCTGGACCAAATTGGCCGGTTTATAAATGATTCGCATAGGCTTGGTTCTATTCGAATGAATTTTGTTTTCTGTTATTTCAGGCCTGAGAATAAATTTCCTAGCCGTGTATTTGGAGGTGTAACCGAAAACACAAAAGATCCAAAGGGTTGCTCACTCGATACCTTCGCCTATTTTCATTATCAAAAAATATTTAATAAAGAGTTGAAGTTGCCGGAGCCGTGGAAATTAATGAAAACCCAGCCTGAAGATCTTTTGGAGCTTAAAAATTTTTATGAGCATTCGTCAGGCGGTCTTATGTTGAATGCTCTGGAACTTGAACAGAGTTCGGAGAATCTTGATGAACTCTCAAAAGAATATCAAAAACTCGGTTTAAAAAGGGAAAGACACCTTATTTCACTGAAAAAAGACGGCAGGGTTAAAGCAGTGGTTATGATAAATATTTCGGATATCGGTCTAAACCTAGCTGATCTGACCAGTAATATTCAAATTATTGTTGTTGATTCGGATGGTTTTACCAAGGAAATCTTTCATCTAATGGTTTCTGAGCTCTCGGCAAAATTTGAGCAGGATGAAATACCGGTACTTCTTTATCCTGTTGCATATGCTGAGAACCATTCCATACCTTATGAGAAACGATATAATCTTTGGGTATTGAATATGCAGTATACGGATCATTATTTCAGGCATCTCAAAGGGTTGTTTAAAGAAACTCATTAAACATCTCGGAAATTCCATCCAAAATTTTCCCACAGGGATGGTTTGAAAATAAACATCTCACTTTTCATCTTCATTCCCGACATAGAGCACTGCTTCTGATCCTATTTCAATTTTCTTTGTTTCTCTTCGATTTTTTATTTTAACAATAGCGTAAGAATCTGAAGTTCTCATAACCTTGCCGCAGATAGGCTTTTCACTTGAAGATGAGGAAAAGCACACTTTGGCGCCAAATATAAATCCGGCATCCTTACCTTCATTGATAAAAATTTGCCCTTTGGGCTGGTTAATTCTCGTAACTTCTGCCGCTCTACAAGTATCTTCAAAAGAGGTGGTGGCTAACATAATAATTGTCAGCACCAAAAGGAGTAATTTAATTTTTTTCATTGTGCCCCCTCTACCTTATACAAATTTTGACGGTTTCGTAAAAAGCCCAACTTCTTCGTTATGCTGCATTTCGTAATCATTTAACGTACGACAAGTACGCCTCATGATTACAAAATTTGCACGCCTTGAATTTGAACTTTTTACGAAACCGTCTAAATCGGACTTTTTACGAAGCCGTTAATTTTGATTTTTCCTCTTGAACTCAACGGTTCGGAAATTAGACATCTAATCATAATATGAATTTACCATGTCTTTTCAGATTATACAATATTCTAACTCAACTTTCGGAGGAGCAAATTCATCACTATTCCCCCTCCAATTGGGGCGTTTGGCTACTATGAAAGCCGAAATATACAAGCGCTTCGCCCATTATCAGGTCGAGCATGGAATTTATGACA
>Ga0307929_1000483_pt1 | contig 38492 bp, 42 predicted proteins | sample AceLakmetage1330_FD_203160 | JGI IMG/M metagenome (GOLD analysis project Ga0307929, IMG submission 203160) | Saline water microbial communities from Ace Lake, Antarctica - #1330 | ecosystem: Environmental > Aquatic > Non-marine Saline and Alkaline > Saline | place: Antarctica: Ace Lake... | reverse complement strand
TGATCGTGATCGGCTCGTTGCCGGAGGATCGTTTCTTGGCCACGTTGTCACGCTTCCGTCGGTTTCATCAATGACCGGGTAATGCCCATGCCCGACATGACGCAGCGCGCTATGCGAGCCGGGGCTGTGCCGGACCAGTTCCTTCATTCTCGCGTAGCCATGCTGCAATGCGCAAGTGCAGTTGCGAGGTGGGGCCGATCAATTTGCTGCGGATGCGAAATTGTAGTGACTCACAGAGCTGTGTGAGTGTCCAAAACCCCGCATAAAACCTGTAAAAATGCTATCGGTGGACGGAAACTCAGCTTTCCGAAGCGGCTTGCTGCTTTGCGGCCTTTTCGGCGGCAATCAGGGCATCGTATTCGGCGTCCCGGTCGCGGCGGCCTATATTGGGGTGCACCCAGCTATCCACCGGGCCGACATCCAGATGCACATAGGGGGTGCGGGTGGGGTAGTAGCCGGCGCCGCCGCGATCAAGTTTGCGGGCGGCGCGGTAGATGGCATGTGGATCTGCAAAATCCTGCGTGATGTCGATGGCCATGCCGCGCATGTGGAACGAGCCGGGGTCCACCGAGCGTGAGCGCGAAGCCAGCCACGCATTGGTGCGCTCGGAGCGGAATGCAGACATGATGTAGATGGGCTTTGAGGATGATGTCAGTTGGTCGATGTCCCATAGAAGGTCCATCAGTTGCGGCTGCATGTCCGTGGTGGTGTTGGTGCGCAGGTCGCGCATGAACCACGCAATGCGTTTGAACGCCCCTTCACGATACTCGCCTTCAGCCCAATAGGTGATGTTGAGTTTTTCACCGGAATTGAGGCTTTGCATCCGCAGGGTGCGCTTGTAGGGCGCTTCAGCCCGCAGGATTGCCGGCGCTGCGACCAGTGTGGATGCCGCAGCGCTGGCAGCGAGGGTGCTTTTCAGGAATGTCCGGCGTGTGGTCATCAGGCTGCTCGCGGAGGTGAGGCGCATCGGAGGCTAGTTTGCCATGGACGGGCGAAAAGAGGGTGGCACTTGCGCGACAGTGCCGGTGGGTAATCTGGTGGCTTCGATGGCGCGCGCGGTTGCTTCCGCCCGTTCCAACTGGGCCGCATAAGCGGCTTTTTCGGCGGCGCGGGCGGCGATCAAGCGGCTGTCGCCTTTGGGCACGATCTGCACGGTCGTGTAGCCGCGCCGGGCCAGCTCATCAAGAATTTGCGGCAGCATGAAAGACGTGCGGTGGTGGGTGTCATGGAAGATGACAACACCGGACCCCTTGGCAGCGATCATTGACAACGCGCGCTTGTAGAGCGTGCGGGGTGAGATGCCGCGCCAGTCATCAGTGCCGATATCGCAGGAGAATGTGGCGATGTCCTTGCTGCCCAGATAGGCGCGCAGGCGATTTGTGTGGTTGAGGCCGGGGAAGCGAAAGAAGGGCGCCACTTCAGCCGGGGTTCCGTTTTCATCAGTCAGGCCAGCCAGTGCTGTGCGTACCGCATCAAAGCCACGGTCAATCTGGGTTCTGGCTTTTTTGTAATAGGTCTTGGACAGGATCGGGTGAGACCATGTGTGGGTGGCAACCGTATGGCCGCGCCGCCAGACCTCGCGCACAATATCGGGATGCATCTGCGCGTAGCGGCCAACCATGAAGAAGGTGGCTTTGATGCAATGGGCATCCAGTGCGTCGAGGATCTTCGGCGTATGCTCCGGATTCGGGCCATCATCGAATGTCAGGACCAGTTCCTTTGGGCCAAGCGGCAAGGTGGAGGCATATTGCATGGTGCCGATATCCGGCCCGCCGGATGTATCCACCTCAATGATGCGCGCGGAGCCCATGGCACCGGGGGTGTCCGGGCAGGCGCCATTTTGCGGTGTGATGGTCTGCGCGGCTGCTGCTGCCGGTATCAATATGGCCAATGCGCAGATGACCGTGTGCACGCCCGGCCAGAGTGATGTCGCCATAAAAGCGTCCCCCGAATTCCCCGCAGGCACTATACCGCAAGCGGCAAAGGGGTGTGAGTCAGCCTGCCACTTAGCCTTAAGACGTTCAGCCTCACCCGGACCGTGGCACCGGCCGCCAATCCGGCGGGGCCATTTCGAATGATGAAAATTCGAATCCCGGCGCGACCGTGCAGCCGCACAGGGTCCATTGCCCAAGGCTTTCTGCGGTTTGCCAGTGGTTTGCGGGCACGATCAGCTGCGGGCGCTGGCCTGCTGTGAGCTCCGGGCCGAGGCGGAAGGCTTCGGCATCATGGCCGTCGGGTGAAATCGTCAGCGCCAGCGGGCCGCCCGCATACCAGTGCCAGACTTCAACTGCATCTGTGACCCGGTGCCAGTGCGAGATGTCGCCCGCCTCCAGCAGATAGTAAATGGCGGTTGAGTGGGCGCGTGTGCCTTCCCCATCGTCTCGGAAGGTCTCGGCGTAATGCCCGCCTTCTGGATGCGGCTTGAGGTTGAGTGCAGCAATTATGCCGGCAGCATCCACTAGAAATTATCCTTGAGCGCGCGGGTCTTGGCGAACACGTCCACAAGGTCTGCACCTTCCAGGCCGACAGTGCGCTGCAAATCGCCGCTGGCCGGGCGCAGGAAGGGGTTGGTGGATTTCTCAAGGCCGATGGTCGTCGGCACTGTCGGCTGGCCCTTGCGGCGCTTTTCGTCAATCTGCCGGGCGCGCTCGTGCAGGGCTTCGTTGTCCGGCTCGACGCTGAGCGCGAATTTGGCGTTGGCCTGCGTATATTCGTGCGCGCAATAAACAACTGTGTCGTCAGGCAGGGCCATCAACTTTTGCAGGCTGGTCCACATCTGGGCAGGCGTGCCTTCAAACAACCGGCCGCAGCCAAGTGCAAACAATGTGTCGCCGACAAAAGCCAGGTGCTGGCCTGCGAAGTGATAGGCGATGTGGCCAGCCGTGTGGCCGGGCACGCCGATGACGCGCGCCGTTTCGCCGCCGAAAAGAACTTCGTCGCCATCCCCTACAGCACGGTCGATGCCGGGGATTTTGTCGGCCTCATCTTTCGGTCCGATAATTGTGCAGCCGTGGCGCGCCTTGAGTTCCTCATTGCCGCCGGCATGGTCAAAATGATGGTGGGTGTTGAGGATATGGGTGAGTTTCCAGCCCTTTTCCTTGAGTTCGCGCTCAATCGGGCCGACTTCGGGTGTATCGATTGTGGCGGTCTCGCCGGTTGCAGGTGCGTGCAGCAGGAAGCCGTAATTGTCATCAAGGCACGGAAACTGGTGGACGATGAGATGCGACATCTGAGGGCTCCTGAGCGCTGGGTGGCGTACTTGGCGCTAACCTATGCCGCCAGGAGGTCCGGTTCAAATGGACTTGGTGCCAATTGCGCCAAAACCTGCGCCGATGAGCAGGCAGAGAGGCGAATAAAGAATGCGATTGAGCCGGTAAAACGGGGTGCCTTTGGCATAGTTGAAGATGCCGGGCACATAGGCCGCAAGACCACGGCCCGTGAAAACGGTTGCCGCGCCCCAAAATCCCAATGTGACAAGTGGTTGCGGTACATAGGGGATGTGAAGCACACCCGCCATGTGTGCTGCCAGCACCGCTGTGGTCAGAATGGCAAAGGCCACAGCGAAGCAGGCGCGCGCGCCGGGGGCGGCCATAGCCTCAGTGCGGCCCACGACATATTGAACCATCGACGTATCGTCATGGCCGGGCCAGCGGCCGCCCAGCCCCCAATAGGCATGCAAGGCGGCAAGTACCAGCAAGACAGCAATGAGCAACCAGACAATTATCATTCTGGAAGCATGGCACGGGGCCGTGCCCGGTGCGGGTTTGCAAATTGACGCGCCTGTTTTGCAATTTGTGGGCTCCATCGGCTTTGCGCCAAGACCCGTTAAGGGAAGTTTGCTAGCGTTCGGCCATGCGTCTTGATGTGATTGATCTTCGGGATTTTTATGGGCGGCCCTTGGGCCGCGTCGCGCGGCTGCTTGTGGGTCGGGCGATCCGCCGCTGCTGGCCGAATGTCACCGGCATGACGGTGGCGGGGCTGGGCTATGCGACGCCCTATCTGGGCCAGTTCCGCGACGAAGCCGAGCGGGTTCTGGCGTTGATGCCGGCCCAGCAGGGCGTGTTGCACTGGCCGCGATCCGGCCGCTACCTCACCGGGCTGGTGGATGAGGTTTGCCTGCCGCTGCCAGATTCATCTGCCGATAGATTGCTCCTCGTGCATCAGCTTGAAGCGGCGGACCAGTTGCAGCCTGCTTTGCGTGAGGCTTGGCGGGTGCTGGCACCGGGCGGGCGGATGCTGATTGTCGCGCCCAACCGGCGCGGCATGTGGGCGCGCGGGGAAAGCACACCTTTCGGTCACGGCCAGCCATTCTCGCGCGGGCAGCTGGTGTCGCTGTTGCGCAGCGCCATGTTCACACCTGTTGAATGGTCGTCGGCGCTTTTTATGCCGCCGATCGGGTGGCGCTTCTTCATGCGGTCCGCCGCCGTATGGGAGCGGCTGGGCGCACGGCTATGGCCGCGGTTCTCAGGCGTCATTCTGGTCGAAGCGACAAAGCAGATTTATGCGCCGTCCGGGCATCCTGAACGGGCGCGGCGGCGGCGGCTGATAGGGGCGCCGGTGCGCGCGGGTGTGCCTGCGCGTATGCCGCACGGTGCCTTCGACGCGAGTGCTGCATCCAATGATGCTGAATCTGGTGCGGAGGCTTGCCCGGTTGTTGCGCCGCGCATACCGTAGCCGCATGAATTGACGTTGGTGCATCTGCTGTGCGCCGATGAACGAGATGCAGACACGCTAAACAATCCCAGGAAATGGAAATCGCCATGCGTATGGTTACAGCTATCATCAAGCCATCACGGATCGACGAAGTGCTGAACGCGCTTTCGGGCATCGGTGTGCAGGGGCTCACCGTCACCGAAGTGAAGGGCTATGGCCGCCAGAAGGGCCAGACCGAAATTTATCGTGGTGCGGAATATGTGGTGCAGCTGGTGCCGAAGGTGCGCGTTGACGTGGCCTGTGACGATCCGATGGCCGACAAGATTGTCGAGGCGATTGCGGGCGCGGCCAATACCGGCAAGATCGGCGACGGGAAGATTTTCGTCAGTGATCTGATTTCGGCTATGCGCATCCGCACCGGCGAAGCCGGCGCCGAAGCGATCAGGGGTTAACTGCACGCAATCGCGATATGGCGATTACGGACATTCCAGAAGAAAAATGGCCTGCTCGGCGGTGAGATTTGCCCACCAGCCGGGCGGGCCTTTGAATGCGCGGGCCTTGCCTGCCGACCCCAGCACGATGGCGCGTTCGACCTGCGCGCCCAGCAGGTCGCACAGAGCCACAAAATCCATGAGCGTGCATAGATGGATGTTGGGGGTCTCCCACCACTGATAATCCAGCGCTGACGTCACCGGCATGCGGCCTGTGGCCGTGAGATGCGCGCGGACTTTCCAATGGCCGAAATTGGGGAACGAGACGATCACCCGGCGGCCGATACGCATCATCTGGGTCATGACTTCGCGCGGATTTTGCGTGGCCTGAATTGTTTGCGACAGGATGACAAAATCAAACGCGCCTGCGGGATAGTCCGTCAGGTCGGTGTCGGCGTCACCCTGGATGACCGACAGGCCGCGCGACACGCAGGCATTCACGCCGGTCTGCGACAGTTCAATGCCGCGTCCGTCAACGCCGCGTTCATCGCGCAGGATTTCAAGCAGTTGCCCGTCGCCGCAGCCGACGTCCAGCACGCGGGCACCGTGGCTGACAAGCTCGGCAATGCGGGCAAGGTCGGCACGGGTGGCGCGCGGTGGGCTGGGCATTGTATTTGGCGTGCTGGCCATGGTTCAGATGCCCCTAGATGCCGCGGGCGCGGGCAGACGCGCCGATGAAGCCGGATATGGTCGCAAACAGTTCCGGCTCATCCAGCAGGAAGGCGTCATGGCCCTTGTCGCTTTCGATTTCGACGAAACTGACATTGGCGGCCACAGCGTTTAGTGCCTGCACAATCTGGCGGCTTTCAGACGTCGGGTAGAGCCAGTCGCTGGTGAAGGACGCGACACAGAAGCGAATGGGCGTGCCGCGAAAGGCATCTGCCAGGGTGCCTGCGTCCTTGCCATTGCGGCGTGCGTGATCAGCCGCGAGATCGAAATAATCCATCGCGCGGGTAATGAAGAGATACGAATTGGCGTCGAACCGGTCCACGAAGGTAAAGCCTTGATGGCGCAGGTAGCTTTCGATCTGGAAGTCAGCCTCAAAGCCATAGGTGACGTTTTCCCGGTCCTGCAGGTTGCGGCCGAATTTGCGGTGCAGGGCTGCTTCGGAAAGGTATGTGATGTGCGCGGCCATGCGGGCAACGGCCAGCCCCTTGGCGGGGTAAGCGTCGCCTGAATAGCCGCCGCCCTTCCAGTTGGGGTCGGCCATGATCGCCTGACGGCCAACCTCGTGGAAGGCGATGTTCTGGGCCGAGTGTCGGGCTGCGGTAGCAACGGGAATGGCGCTGAAAACCCGCTCTGGGTAGGACGCGCACCACTCAAGCACCTGCATGCCGCCCATGGAGCCGCCTGCGACGCAGAACAATTGCTCAATGCCCAGCGCTTCCACCAGCATCGCCTGCGCGCGCACCATGTCGCCGATGGTGATGACCGGGAAACCAAGGCCGTAATGTTCGCCGGTTGCCGGGTTGATCGAGGTGGGGCCGGTGGTGCCGAGGCAGCCGCCGATCACGTTTTGGCAGATGACGAAGAAGCGGTCCGTATCAATCGGACGACCTGGACCAACCATATGGTGCCACCAGCCGGGCTTGCCGGTCGACGGATGGTCATTGGCAGCGTGCTGGTCGCCGGTCAGCGCATGGCAGATGAGGACGGCGTTGGATTTGTCCGCATTCAGATGGCCATAGGTCTGATAGGCGATTTCAATGGGGGCGAGATCGACCCCGCCATCCAGCTTCAGAGGCTGGTCAGCGCTGAAACTGTGGACATGCGACGTGGCATTCGACACAGAGCCGCCGTCCGCAGCGGAGCCGGTTGCGGTTTCAGGTTCAATAGGGGTCGTCGTTTCGGTCATTGCCGCCATGTAATACCGGATTGCTGCCAATACATCATCCGGAAGGTGAGAAAAACCTGGTATCTGGCCACTTGGTGGGCAGGTAGCTAGGGAAGGCTGGCTGGCCCTGTCAATGGCTAGTTGGGGTGCGGGTGGGGCGGGCCGGGTTCCCCTGCAATCTGGCGGGTACTGTTTTTTTTGATTTTCCCCCCTTCACCCCCTATTGATACGCGCTTTCCAGCATCTTTGGGCCTGCGGCGAGTGCCGCTGCGGTGCCGCCTTTGTGGATGCATAAAACCGGTTTGTTCGAAATTCATGTCCGCGCCCACAAAATCACCCCCGCTTTCGTCCGTGCCTGCTGACCAGCAGCCGGACCTTGAGGCGGCGCGCGCGGATATCGACCGGATAGATGACGAAATTCACGATCTGCTGATGGCAAGGGCCGAAGTTGTGGGCAAGGTGGCTGCCGCCAAGGGGCCGGCGCTGCTCTCTGCAAGCCCGATCCGCATTGAGCGTGAGGCACAGATGCTGCGGCGGCTGGCGGAACGGCACAAAGGCCCGCTGCCCTTTGTCGCGGTGGCTGACCTCTGGCATGAGCTGATTGCGGCAATGACCGCCATTCAGGCCCCTTTCGCGGCAGCGATTGCGGGTGGTGATGGTGCCTTGCAGCGGCTTGATCTGGCGAGGCAGCAATTCGGCTCGAGTATTCCGGTGACGGTGGCAGAAGACGCGCGCAACGCGGTGCGGCTGGTCGCCGATGGCACTGCCGGGGTTGCGGTATTGCCGCCGCCTGAATCCGGCAAGCCGGGTGCTAGGGCAGGAAATGCGCCGTGGTGGACTTTGCTCAATAGTGCCGAGGATTCGCCGCGCATTGTGGCGGCATTGCCTTTTGTGGTGGATGTGCGTGACGGCGAACCAGTGCGGCGGCGGTTTCTTGCCGGCGACGGTCCGCGTGCGGTGGCGGTGGCCAAAGCGCCGCGTAATCCATCCGGCGATGACGTGACATTGGTGATTGCAACGTCGTCTGGCTTTGTGAGCCCAGACAATTGCGCTGATGTGTTCGACAAAGCGGGTATTTCTGCCTGGCGGCTGGCATTCGCAAATGATCCGCATGGCAGCCCCGAGACGGATAAGGGCGCAGGCTCAGCCCAGCTTCATCTGATTGCAGTGGACGGACATCTCGAAAGCGGGGACGACCGGCTGACGGCGCTTCATAAAAGGCATGGCGGCCCGTTCGGTGAAATTTATGTGGTTGGCGGTTATCCGGTGCCAATCGACGTCTAGCCGGGCGGGTACCCAACGAAGCCGGGAACACGGTCCAATACTTTTCAAGGAATATACGCGATGGGTGAACTGACACCACGCGACGGCATTCAGGAAATTACGCCCTATAAGGCTGGTGAATCCAAGATTTCCGGGCGCGACACCGCCATCAAACTGTCGGCGAATGAAACACCGCTGGGCCCAAGCCCGCGTGCGAAGCAGGCCTTTCTCAATGCTGCGCAGTCGCTGGAAATTTATCCCGACGGCGGCTACACGGCCCTGCGCACCGCCATTGCGAAGCGGTACGGGCTTGATGCTGCGCGCCTTGCCTGCGGCAATGGTTCGGACGAACTGTTTCATCTGCTGACCCAGGCATTCCTCGGCAAGGGTGACGAAGCCATCCACACCGAGCACGGCTTTGCGGTTTACCGGATTGCCACGCAGGCGGCGGGCGGCACACCTGTTGAGGTGACCGAACAAAATCTGACAACCGATGTGGATGCGATCCTTGCGGCGGTCACTGACCGCACGCGGATCGTCTTCATCGCCAATCCGAATAACCCGACGGGCACTTATATTCCCATTGATGAGGTGAAGCGGCTGCAGGCGGGGCTGCCATCGAATGTGCTGCTGGTGCTGGATGCTGCGTATGCGGAATATGTGCAACGCAATGACTATGAAGCCGGGCTTGAGCTGGTGGCGACATCGTCCAATGTGGTGATGACGCGCACATTTTCGAAAGTGCACGGGCTGGCGGCGCTGCGCGTCGGCTGGGCCTATGGGCCGGAAAGCGTCATCGATGCGCTCAATCGTGTGCGCGGGCCATTCAATGTGGGCGGACCGGCGCAGGCGGCGGCCATCGCGGCTATTGAAGATGCAGGACACGTTGCCGCTTCAGTCGCGCATAACGAAGAATGGCTGCAAAAGTTGACGGCAGCATTCACAGCACTTGGCATTGAGGTTGTGCCGACGGTGGCGAATTTCCTGCTGCTGCGATTTTCCGGTGCGGATGGCAAGACTGCCGAGGCGGCGGACGCGTTCCTGCGCAGCCGTGGGCTGATCCTGCGGTCTACCGCATCCTACAAGTTGCCGGATTGTCTGCGGATGACCGTCGGGCTGGCTGAACACAATGAGATGGTTGTGGCGGCGCTGACGGACTTTATGGGTGGGGGTGCTACGCGATGAGCAAACCGGTATTTAACCGCATAGCCATTCTGGGTCTTGGATTGCTGGGTGCATCGCTTGCCCATGCTGCGCGCCGGGGAGGACTTGCAGGTGAGATTGTTGGTTATGCCCGCTCACCTGAGACCCGCGCACGGGTGCGTGAGCTTGGGTTCTGTGATGAGGTTTGCGACACCGCTGAAGATGCGGCCAAAGACGCCGATCTGATCGTGCTGTGCACGCCGGTGGGTGCATTCGGCGCATTGGCTCAGACAATTGCACCTGTGCTGAAGCAGGGTGCCATCGTTACCGATGTGGGCTCAGTGAAGATGGCTGTGGTGCGTGATGTCGGCCCGCATATTCCCGATGGCGTGCATTTCGTGCCGGGCCATCCGATTGCAGGTACCGAGCAGTCAGGACCTGATGCGGGCTTCGCGGAACTGTTCGACGGGCGCTGGTGCATCCTGACGCCGATCGGTGGCGGTGGTGAAGATGTAACCCATCTGGCCGACCGGGCGGATGTTGAAAAGCTGGCGCGCTTCTGGCGCGGCTGCGGCAGCGACGTCGAGTTCATGGATCCGCACCATCATGATCTGGTGCTGGCGATTACCAGCCATCTGCCGCATCTGATTGCCTACAACATTGTGGGCACCGCGTCTGACCTTGAAGACGTGACGCAATCTGACGTCATCAAATATTCCGCCGGTGGCTTTCGCGATTTCACGCGTATTGCAGCCTCCGACCCGACCATGTGGCGTGATGTGTTCTTGAACAATCGCGAAGCGGTGCTGGAAATGCTCGGTCGGTTTACCGAGGACCTGTCGGCATTGCAGCGGGCGATCCGTTGGGGCGACGGGGATGCGCTTTATGAATTGTTTTCCCGCACACGTGCCATTCGCCGCAACATCATTGATGCGGGCCAGGATTCAGCCGTGCCGGATTTCGGCCGCCACGCACCCAAGGACGACTAGTTGGTGCTTCGGCCTTGTCCCGTTACCCGCACGGGGCCGAGATAGACGTCATTGTTCTTGATGATAAGCGGCATGCGGACGCTGCCTGGCTCGGCACCTGATGTCAGCGACAGCAGCGACAGTGCGGCTTTGAGCGGGTTTTCAAGATCGGCGTCCACAAGTTTTTGGCGTACCAGCCCGTCAATGATGGCGTCATAGCCTTTGAGGGTTGTATCGAACCGTCCGTTGGCAATGCGCTGCGCGGATACTGTGAGCTTGCCTGTGGCCAAGGCGCTGGCGGGTCCCCACATGGCGGTGCCTTGGGAAACCTGAATTTCGCTGCCTTCAAGCTCGAGCAGCGCTATATCCTGAAACACCCTGTCGCCTGCTGCGGCCGTCACGCGGGCCTGAATGCCAAGATGCGCGATGGTCGGGCCCATCAGGTCCATGAGGCCCGGGGCAAACGCGTCGTCAACGGTTATGTCCGCACCGCGCAATGCGAGATCAACGCTACCTTCGGTCTCTTCCGACTTGCGCGCATGCAATTGCAGGCGCGCGGCTGAGACCTGCGCCGGGTGGTCGAGGCGCAAGGCTGTGACGGCCTGTATATCGAAGGCCAATCGGGCGGGGACGTCGGTCTCGATCACATAGCTGGCTTCCGTGCTGTCAGCGGTGACTTCCCATTCCCGCACACCGGTGCCCCGGCCATAGGTGATGCGCATGGGGCTTTTGGCGCTGGCGATAATGTGGGTGAGTTTGTAGGGCAATGCGTGCGCGTGAAATTCGGGCGCAGACCAACTCCACGGCGTTTCGGCACCGGTAGCTTCATAACGCAGGTTGTCGAACTCAAGCCGTAGGCGCAGCGGCCAGCCGCTGGCGCGCAAATCATCCCATGTAACGTTGATGCCACTTTCGGCCTGTGATGCGGCCCAGTTGGTGACTTCAAGTTTCAGCCGGTCGACAAGGCTGCTCCAGTAGAACCAGTAAGCAACCACCGCCAGCAGTACGGCAATCAGGGGAAGCGCGGTTTTAGGTAAGCGGTTGAGCATGGGGACCGGTTCAGGTTATGCGGGTGGCTGATATTTTGAAGGATAGACCATTTGGCCGGTGAAGGCGCGCAACTCACGCAGACATGCACCCATTCAGAGAATGATCTGTGGGTGTTCGGGTATGGTTCGCTCATGTGGCGTCCGGGCTTTGAGCATGTCGAGCGGCATCAAGCGCGTATTGCTGGATATCATCGCCAGTTTTGCGTTTACAGCCATCATCATCGAGGAACACCTGAAACGCCGGGGCTGGTGCTGGGGTTGTCGCGGGGCGGTGCGTGCCGCGGGGTGCTCTACCGGGTGGCCGCAGCTAATGCGGATGAAACAATCGCCTATCTGCGTGAGCGCGAGCAGGTGACGCTGGTTTATCGCGAGGTGCGCATCAATGCGGTGCGGCTGGCAGATGGTGCGCGAATAGGCCGTGTACTGACATATGTGGCTGAGCCCGGGCATGAGCAATTTGCGGGCAAGCTTGATATGGCGGCGCAGGCAGCGCTGATTGCACAAGGAGTGGGGCAGTCAGGCCGCAACCCGGACTATCTGCGCCAAATGGTTGAGCATCTGCGCGAAATGGATATCCGTGATAGTGGGCTTGAGGCACTGCTGCAGGCGGTGGACGACCGGCTTACCGGGCAGCCTTCTTAGCTTTGGCCTCGGCTATCAGCCGCGCGGTTGCGGGTTCGATGGCGCCCTCGAGTCGTGCCATGAACTCACGGCGTTTGAGGCCGGAAGGAATGGCAGGCAGGATATCCACGACGATTGTGCCCGGCTCGCGGTGCAGAGCCCGGCGCGCCCAGAACAGGCCTGAATTGAGGGCGACGGGGATGCAAGGTACATCAAGCCGGTTGTAGAGCGCCGCGACGCCGGGTTTGTAGTCGGGGGCCGCACCCGGGAGCATGCGTGATCCTTCGGGGAAGATCATGATCGGCCGGCCATCGGCAATTGCTTTGCGGCCCTGGCTTACGAGCCTGCGGATGGCGGTGGCGCCGGTGCTGCGGTCGATGCTGATCATGCCGACCTTGCGCACATACAGACCATAGAGCGGCACGTAAGTGAGCTCTTTCTTGGCCACGATGGCGGGGTCTTTGGCTCCAACCGCCCAGAAGATTGTATCCCACATGCTTTGATGTTTGCAGGCAATAAGGCAGGGACCATCGGGAAGGTTCTCGGCCCCGCGAATTTCATATGTGATTCCGGTGATATGGGCAGCGCCCCATAATTGCAGACGCGACCAGATGTTGGCGGCTTTTACAGCGAAGCGGCGCGGCATGATGAGCGTCGGCAGTGCCCCAATCGTCATGACGGCGCTAACGGCATAAAGATAAATCTGAAAGGCGAGAGAGCGGAGTACTTGCACGGGTAACGTCTTTATTCTGGTCTCTGGAGACCTGCTAAGTTCAGCCCAGCCGCGTGCGCAGCAGGGTTACGACGTATTTCGCGTACTCCGAGACAAGCAAGCGTGCAACAGCGATGTTGCGAAAAGCGCGATTTGTGCTTGGTCCATTGGAGGCAACCGGATGGGCGATCAGGGTGACATCAGGCATGGCGCTGGCCAAAACCGCAAGGCTGCGCGGCATATGATAGTCGCTGGTCACGACGATCAGGGATCCATAGCTATTTTCCTTGGCCCAGAGCGCTGTTTCCGACGCATTCCCGTCCGTTGTGCGGGCCTGGAAGCCTAGATCCACGCAGCAGGCAAACTTGGTGCCCGGGCCACCATAGGTTGTTTCCAGCACCTCACGGGTGATGTCCTCGTTGACGCCGGAAATCAGCAGGCGGGCGCCTTTCCCGGCCTCCAGCAGGCCCATAGCAATGGAAATGCGGTCTCGGGCACCGGTGAGGACGACAATGGCATCTGCCTCGCTCCCAGGGGCTGCCACGGCGGTTTTGGCGCCGGGGTGGGGGATTGAGGAGACGAACTGGAAAAAACCGCCGGCGATGATCAAAAACAGTGTCGAAACGATCACAATGAGACAGCGCAACAGGCTCACCCGCCGGCGGGGGCGGGTGCTCTCATGTGCAAAAATGGGAATCGGATCGTTCACAATAGGGTCCGGGTTAATCGCGACACTTGTTAAAACTGACCGGTCCGCAGGACTTTTCAGCCCATTGCGGTCTGGTCGGTGGTGTGCCCGTCAGGTTTGGGCATGTAAAAGCCGAGCGAATATCGTGCCATCGCATGCGTAACCCTTTGAGGTTACCCGTCCCCATCTGAATAAAGCCCAAAAATATGGCTAAAGCGTGAGTGCCAGGGCGCGAATGACGGTCATGCGCGCGGCAACGGCTGTGAGTGCCGTCGCGGTGGCCGGGACCAGCAGCAGGATCGCATAATGGGCCCACGGCATCTGCAGCTGCGGCAACAGCGAGACCATGCCCGTACCATCATTGGCGGAGAGGCTGAACAGCAGGAAGGTGCAGGCCGCTGCAGCCCATCCCGCCAGTCCGGCTTTGAGGCCGGTCATCAAGAACCGGTGTTGCACTTCACCGGCAATGTAAGTGTCGCGGGCGCCGATGAGGTGCAGCACTTCCACCGTGTCGCGGTTTGCGGCGAGCGCCGAGCGTGTGGCGAACACCACGATGGCGGCTGTGGTGATGGCAACCAGCGTCAGAATGCCAAGCCCCACGAGTTCGACCACGGTGGCAGCTCCTGCCAGCTCATCACGCCAGCGGGCGTGGGTATCAAGCGTGGCATTGGGGGCGGCGGCTAGCAGGCGGGCCTTGAGCGTGTCGATGTCGATATCCGCATCGTCGGCCATATCCGCATTGATGAGCCGGGGGATCGGCAGGCCAGCCAGGGCATCCGCATTGCCGAGCCATGGTTCGATCAGGGCGGCGGAAGCTGATTGCGGCAGCGCTTCAACACGGGCGATAGCGGGTTCTGCTTCAAGCAGGGCGATGACGGCTGCGGTTTCCGCATCCACATCCACACCTGCGCGAGGCACAACCTGAATTGTCAGCGCGCGGTCGAGGTCGCGGGTCCAGGCGCGGCTTGCGTCGGATGTCATCAGTGCCCCGCCGAGCGCCAGGCAGGCAAGGTAGCACATGCCTGCGACGACGACGCTCAGCGCTGCGCCGCCATGGCCGCGCGGCATCAGGTCGCTTGCGGGCTCAACGGGGCCCAGCATATCCGGGCTATCGGGCCCGGTGATGCCGAAGCGCTGTTTGATGGTCCATGCAATGGCTGTGGTGAAACGTCTTGAGCGCACTCTCATTGAATGATCTCACCCCGCGCCAGGTGCAGCACCGGCGCGCCTGAGCGCTCCACAAGGGCATGGTCATGGGTGGCGATCAACACGGTGGTGCCGAAGCGATTCAGCTCTTCAAACAGGCGTAGCAACCGCAAACCCATTTCGGGGTCCACATTGCCGGTGGGTTCGTCAGCCAGCAGAACATCCGGGCTGGCGACGACGGCGCGGGCGATGGCGGCGCGTTGCTTTTCACCGCCGGACAGCGTGGCGGGGGTCGCGTGCATGCGTTCGCCCAGCCCAACCCATTGCAGAAGCTCGATCACATCGTCACGGTAATCTTCAATGTCATGGCCGGCGATGCGCAGCGGCAGCGCTACATTGTCAAAGGTTGTCAGATGGTCGAGCAGGCGGAACTCCTGAAACACCACACCGATGCGCCGCCGCAGGGCTGGAAGCTGCTGGCGGCTGGTGGTGGCCAGATCATTGCCGAACATGGTGATGAGGCCGCGCGATGGGCGCAGCGCGAGGAACATCAGCTTGAGAAGTGATGTCTTGCCAGCACCCGAAGGGCCGGTCAGGAAATGAAAGCCGCCGGGCTCGAGGTGGAAGCTGATATCGCGTAGCACTTCGGGTCCCAGTCCGTAGCGCAGTCCCACATTTTCAAAACGGATCACGGGTAAGAGGGCTTTCTTGCGGAGGGGTAGGGGGCTTGAGCGGAGAAAATTGCAGCGAAATCACGACTATTGGCAGCGAATCGCGGCATGGTTAGCCAAGTTTTAACGGACTTTCGCGCATTGAGTAGGGCAGGACCATAGTGCGCATGGGGCGGGCTTTGCTTGCCCTATGAATGTGACGCATGCAAAACACGTGTCGGTGCCCGTGCTGGCGTATCGAAACTGACCCCGCAAATTAGAAGTCACGCCCTTTATGATCATCACCTGCCCGGAATGTGAAACGCGCTACACGGTCAAGGCGGCAGCCTTCAAGGCGCCCGGTCGCAAGGTGCGTTGTGCAAGCTGCGGCAATGAATGGTTCCAGGAACCGCCGGAAGATGCACCCGCGCCGGGTGAGCCGGGCGAGCCCGTAGCGCAAGACGATATTCCTGCACCACCGGTGGTGGAGGGTTCAGCCGAACCGGAATCCGACTCAGATCCCGAATCAGATGTGGCCGGTGATGGCGATGCGCTGGCAGACGCTGGTTCTGCAGACGCGGGTTCGGCCGATGGTGGCCCGGCTGATGATGGCAATGCGGTCGTCGCGCGCGCCCGCGAGGCAGCGACGGCGCGGGAGAAGGCCAAGAAGGAAAAGGTTGCGTCACCGTTCGGTGAGGCGGGCGGGGCATCAGCGAACAAATCGGCGAAGCGGTCGCGCGGCACCATTCTGGGCTGGACCTTGCTGGTGGGCTTTGTTGCCGCCCTGGTGGGGGCGCTTCTCGCCTTCCGCGGCGACATTGTGCGCTTCTGGCCGGCTACAGCGGCAATCTATGACGCAATCGGTATGCCTGCCGCGGTGCAGATCATGGAGTTCCGGAAGGTTGGTTTCGAGGTTTCCAAGGAGAACGGGCTGACGGTGCTTTCGATCCAGGGCGAAATCGTCAATGTGGCTGAGGAGGCCGGGCCTGTGCCGCGTGTGCGGGTGGCCCTGCGCGACAAGCTCGGCAACGAGCTCTATCACTATTTCTTCGCCATTCCCGAAGCTGAACTTGCAGCGGGTGCAACCGCTGAGTTTGTCTCCCGGCTTTCAAGTCCGCCGGCAGCGGCGGTTGATCTGGTGTTGCGCTTTGTGGAGCCGGGAGAATATGCCGGGCCAGAGGCGGCGGCGTCCGATCAGGGGGATGATGCCGGATACTGAGGCATCACGCGTCAGAAGCGCTGCAGCAACCTGTTCAGATAATCCAGTTCAATGGGCGGGCGCTCCTGGTCGCCGGCACGGCGCTGCAGCTCCTCAAGAATGCGCCGGGCGCGCTGGATATCGGTTTTGTCCGGCATTTGGAAACCGCCGTTTGCGTTCTCGTCTCCCCCGTTTGGCTCGCGGTCGAACGGGTCACGGCCATCAGAGCTACCAGTGCCCTGCTGACGCTGGCCGTCCTCCGACACGGCAAAATCCTCGAGCAGGCTTTCTGCCAGTGCCTGTGCGCCGTTGCGCAAATTTTCGATTGCCTCACCTTGTTTGCTGGCGGAGCGTTCAAAGCCACCTTCTTTCAGCGCCTGCTCTGCGTCGCGCATGGCGCGGTCAGCCCGGCCGATGGCTGAGGGGCTTTCAACGCCGGTGTCGTTGAGGGCCTCGCGGATTACCTCCAGCTCACTGCGCAGCTGTTCCTGCCGCAGCAGCAGATCGTCGCCATCTTCGTCCTGCTTCATGCCGGGCGTGTCTTCTTCCGGCGGGCCAGGTAGATCCTCCAGTGCCACCGCATTGCCCTCCTGCACGGTTTCATCCTGCAAGAGGCGTTGCCGGTCGATGATTTCACCCAATTTTGTGATTGCATCGTTCATGGTGGATTGCTGCGGCGTCATGGTGGGCGGAGCGGGTGTGCCGGTGGCGAGGTTTTCCATCATCTGACGCAACTCCGACAACAACTGGCGGGCGGCATCGCGGGAGCCCGACCGGGCAAGGTCCTGCAGGGCATCCAGCAGGCTTTCAAGGTCGCCAAGCTCCAGCATCTGCATGTTGGGATCCATCGGGCTCATCTGGCCGTCGGCGCCCTGCTGCATCTGCTGCTGGGCCAGCGCCTGAAGGAACTGGTCCATGGCCACTCGCAGCTCTTTCATCAGCCGGTCGATCTCGGCGTCGGGTGCGCCATTGGCCAGGGCCTCCATAAGCGCGTCCTGAGCGTCGCGCAGGCTGGTTTCGGCCAGCGATAGCTCCCCATCTTCAAAATGCAGGGCGATGTCCCATAGAAGCTCGTAGATGCCTTCAACGTCGCCGGGGTGCTCAGCCTCGCGCAGACGCCAATAGGCAGCCCGCAGGGGCAGATAGTCGTTGGCATGGTCGTAATAGCGGTCGGCATGCAGTGTCAGCGCGTTGAGGGCGGTGGCGACCTGAGACGTATCCTCCGGCATCCGGGCCAGGCGCTGGCGCTGCTCGATAACGGCACGGGCAACCGGGTCCGTGAAGCGGCGCTGCGGCAACCGCATGATGCGGGTCTGGCTCAGGCCTTCCTGTCCGGCTTCATCAAATGCCGCAAGGGTGACCGCCACCTGAAGCCCGGCCCACGGGTGGTCGGTCATATCCTTGTAAGCGAACTCTCCCTGTGCGTCGGTAACGCGGGGGCTGGGGAGGGGCAATTTGAGCACCGGAGGCTCGATCGCCGCCAGCGCCCCCAGTTCCGGCGTATCGGCGCTGTCTCCTGATCCATCGGCGGCTAAGTCTTCAGGCGCATCTGCAGGATCGGGAAGGGTGATGCGCATTTCGGCGGCGGTCGCGCCATAGTCGTCCAGCACGTCATAGCCGACGGCAAGCGTGAGCTGGGCCGTTACCGACAGGGCATCACCTTCGGTGAAAAGGATCTGTGGTTTGAGGTCCGGGATCAGCTCGATGTTGAAACGATCCAACACGCGGCCATTGGCGCGAATGTCGAGCATGCCGCTGGCGGTCAGCGGCAGATTGATCTCGCGGGCGTCGGATATTGCGGCATCGAATTTGTGTGTGTCACCTGCAAGCCGGATATCTGCCGAAGAGGTTCCATAAACGCGCGCGGTGAGAACGCTGCCTGTGGGGACGGTGACGGGAGTTGTTGTGCTGGTGCCGGCGGTCTGCACCGTGTTGAGGAAGAGCGGCGGGATGCCGGTATAGGTGGGCGGGGTGATCCACGCATCAAAGGCGATGCTCGGGCCTGCGCTGACAATTGAATTCGGCAGCAGGTTGGCTGCAAGCCGGGCGGGGGCGTCGCGGCCTGCATAAACCAGCGCTGACACCAGCAACAGGAAGACCAGTGCACGCAGCGCGAACACATCTATGCGGGCGGCGTTGGAATGTGGCGGCACTGTTCGGGCCTTGGCAGCCGCTGCCTGCAGCCCCGCCAGATGGCGTGCCCACAGGGCGGTGCCCGCGTCTTTGTTGCCTGCGAAAGTCGCACGGGCATCTGCGAGCGCTGATAGTGGCCGGTGGGTCAGGCCGGACCCGGTTTCAAGCCGCCGAAGTGCTTCTTGCGGTGTCGGCCATTGAAACTGCCGTGCGGCCTGATAGGTGAACCATCCAATGCTGCCGACAGTGGCAAGTGCGGCCAGCCAATGAACGAGGCCGGGCAGGCTTTCCCAGATATTGATGAGCGCGAGCGCTGCGTAGATGCCGGCGATGCATAATGGTGTGATGAGCGTTGGCCACAGCAGTTCCCACGCCAGCGCGGCGCGTGTCAGCGCCAGCTTGCGGGTGAGGTTTGCGGGCACTTGTGCCGCGCTGTTGCCTCTTTTGGGTCCTGTGGTCGGCGTATCATCCACGCGGCATGCGCTCCTGCTCGGCAATCAAGGCCGGAAGGTGCTGGGGTGACGTCCCATCTTTGTTGGGGGTCAGCCGTTAAGCCATCCGGGCATCCGGTTGTCGGCCAGCAAAGCGTCATAAGTTTGGCGCTCGCGGACCACCGCCCATTTGTCCCCATTGACCATAACCTCGGCCACCAGAGGACGCGCATTGTAGGTCGAGGCCTGCACTGCGCCATAGGCTCCTGCTGAGAGGATAGCCAGACTGTCACCCTGGGCAAGCGCGGGCAGATCACGATCCTTTGCGAAGGTATCGCCGCTTTCGCAGACCGGGCCGACGATATCGGCCTTGAGACGCGGTGCGTCTGGGGCGGGCTCTTTCAGGGGGAGCATGTCATGCCAGGCGTCATACAGCGTGGGCCGAATCAGATCATTCATGCCTGCATCGAGAATCACAAAGTTTTTGGCCTCGCCGTGCTTCAAATAGGTGACCTGTGTCACCAGGACACCGGCATTGCCGGCAATGATGCGGCCGGGTTCAAACAGCAGCTGCAGGTCAAGGTCTGCGAAGGCGTCACAGGCGATGCGGCCATATTCTTCGGGATGTGGCGGCGGCTCGTTGCCCTGCATATAGGGAATGCCCAGTCCACCGCCCAAATCCACATTGGTGATCATATGGCCCTGCGCGCGCAGTTCGCGCACAAGGTCTGCCACCTTGGCAAAGGCCATGCGGAACGGGTCAAGGGAGGTGATCTGGCTGCCGATATGCACATCGACGCCGACAATCTCGATGCCGGGGAGTTCTGCAGCGCGCGCATAGACTGCGTGCGCGCGTTCCCACGCGATGCCGAACTTGTTTTCAGCTTTGCCGGTGGTGATTTTGACGTGGGTGTTGGCGTCCACATCCGGGTTCACGCGCAGCGAGATGGGCGCACGTACGCCCTTGGCGACGGCCACATCATTGAGTGCTTCAAGCTCGGGCTCGCTCTCGACGTTGAACATCAAGATGCCTTCGTCGAGCGCGTGTGCCATTTCGCCGGGCTTCTTGCCGACGCCGGAGAAAACGATCTTACTGGCCGGGATACCCGCCTTGCGAGCGATGCGGATTTCGCCTTCGGAGACGACGTCAGCGCCTGCGCCGAGCCGTGCCAGCGTTGAGACCACGGCAAGGTTGGAATTGGATTTGACCGAAAAGCAGACCAGCGCGCGCGTCTTGTCGTTGGCCTGCCGGAAGGCCTCGGAGAACACCCGGTAGTGCCGCTCAAGGGTGGCTGTGGAATAGCAATAGAACGGCGTTCCCACGCTGTCCGCAATCTCGGACAGGGGCACGTCTTCGGCATGTAGGGTGCCGTTCTTGTAGGCGAAATGGTGCATGGCTGGATCCGGGCCTACTTCACCGCTTCGGGGGCCGGGAAGCGGGTGTCATCATTGTCGGTGGATTGCGGTGTCTGGGAACCGGGCGCGCGCGGGGCCCGGCTGTCGGAGGTTTCAATCAGCACATCGCCGGTGTCCGGCGGCACGAGGGCACCACGCACACCGCAGGCCGCAAGCGTCAGCGCCAGCAATATGATCGCAGTCAGACCGACGGGCGTTGTTTGACGGCTCATCCAAGTTGCTCCTGCCAGTATTTTACCTGCGCGCGCACGTTGTCCGGTGCGGTACCGCCGAAGCTTGTGCGGCTTTTGACTGAATTGTCGAGGCCGAGCACGTCAAATACCTCAGTTGTGATGCGCGGCTCAGCCTGCTGCATCTCTTCAAGGGTCAGCCCATCCAGATCACAACCCTTTGCCTCAGCGGCAGCGACAAGCCGTCCTGTTACATGGTGGGCCTCGCGGAAGGGCAGGTTGAGGGCGCGCACCAGCCAGTCCGCAAGATCGGTTGCGGTGGCAAAGCCTTTGGAAGCGCTGTCACGCATGGCGTCCTTGTTCGCGGTCAAGTCCGCGATCATGCCGGTCATGGCGGCGATTGCCAGGTCCAGCGCGTCCAGGGCGTCGAAAGCTGGTTCCTTGTCTTCCTGCATGTCCTTTGAATAGGCCATGGGTAGGCCCTTGAGCATCACCAGCAGGCTTGTGAGGCCACCGATGATGCGACCGGACTTGGCGCGTACGAGCTCGGCTGCATCCGGGTTGCGCTTTTGCGGCATGATCGAGGAGCCGGTGGAAAATTTGTCAGGTAGCCGCACGAAGCCGAACTGGGCCGATGTCCAGATGACGATTTCTTCCGCCAGTCGTGAGAGGTGGATGGCGCAGATGCTGGCACCCGACAAAGTCTCGAGCACGAAGTCACGGTCAGCCACCGCATCAAGCGAGTTGCGGGTGGGTTCGTCAAAGCCAAGCGCCTTTGCCGTTTGTTCCCGATTGATGGGGAACGACGTGCCGGCAAGTGCTGCGGAGCCAAGCGGGCTTTGGCCTGCGCGCGCAAAGGCATCGGCAAACCGTCCCCGGTCGCGGGCGAACATTTCCACATAGGCAAGGCAGTGATGGCCGAAGGTCACGGGCTGGGCTGATTGCAGGTGTGTGAAGCCGGGCATCACCGTGTCGGCGTGTTGCGCTGCCTGCCCCACAAGTGCGCGCTGCAGCTCTTTGAGGCCTTCATCATAGGCCTGCAGCCGGTCGCGAATGTGCAGCTTGAAATCCGTTGCCACCTGATCGTTACGCGAGCGGGCGGTGTGCAGGCGGCCTGCGGCAGGACCGATCAGGTCGGTCAGCCGGGCTTCCACATTCATGTGGATGTCTTCAAGGTCGCGCCGGAACGGGAAAGTCCCGTTCACGAGCTCTTGTTCGACCTTGTCCAGCCCGTCGAGAATTTGCCGCACGTCCTCACTTGAGATTATGCCGCAATCGGACAACATTTGTGCATGCGCCCGTGAGCCTGCGATGTCCTGCATCGCCAGCCGCTGGTCGAAGTCGATGGAGACGTTAATTGCCTCCATAATGGCGTCGGGACCGTCAGCGAACCGGCCGCCCCACATTTTGTTGCCCATTGTATCTCGTGCCTTAAGGAAGATTGACCAGATGGCCCACCGGAAACCCGCGACGACCTTCCGTTTCCAGATTACCGCACTTGTCGCCGCGGTGGTCATTGCGGCGGTTCTATACGGCATGGGGCCGATAGGTGGCAAATCGGCGGATGAGGAGGGCGGCGGCAAGGGGGCCGTATCTGCGCTGGCACCCTTTGCTGTTGGCGCTGTCGGCAATTTTGTGCCGGCACGCGAACCGATGCCCGTGGCGCCCATTGCCTTTGTGGATGCGGCGGGCAATGAGCTGACATTGGCGGATTTTTCCGGCCGCACGGTACTGCTCAATCTGTGGGCGACCTGGTGTACGCCGTGCCGGGAGGAAATGCCGGCCCTTGATGCGTTACAGGCACAGGTGGGCGGTGACGACGTCGTGGTGCTGGCGCTCAGCCTCGACAAAGGCGGCATCGAGAAGCCGAAAGAGTTTCTCGCCGAAGTCGGGATCAGGCACCTGGCGCTTTATCACGATGCAACCGGCCGAATGGGCACAAAACTTGGCGCTTTTGGGCTGCCGACGACGCTGCTGATCGGGCCTGATGGCCGCAGCTTAGGGCGGCTTGTCGGGCCGGCACAATGGGATGCGCCAGAGGCACGAGCGCTGATTGAGGCCGCAAGCACCCTCTCAGAGCCTACGTCCTAGCGGACCCCTAGCTTGTCGGCTGGTCACGATAGCTTGTGAACAGGCAGCCGAGTATTTGGTCCACCTCGTCTCCGCCATTTGTCAGGGGAAGAGAGGCTGCGTGGTATAATAGATGTTCCTTGCCCGGACGTGAGCCGATGACCGACACGAATGTGGGCTGTGCGGTCTCAAATACGTAGCTGGTGACGGCAATCCATCGAGCGCGGGCCATGTCGGCTTCGCTGCCTCGGCTCATGCCGATTTCTGACAGATTATGGCCGGTCCGTTCTTCGCCTGTGATTTCGCTGAGTGCCGAGCCCACCAGGCGCAACCGGAAATCGCCGGGCGTGTCCGATCTTTCAGCAATGATCAAATTTGGCGCGATCTCGGCGATTTCGGCCAGATTTATATCTTTGCGATCAGGAATGCGACCGTCATGGCACTTGCTCTGCCAGTATTGCCACAATGTTTCGACACCTGGATGATCTGGTGCATCGTGGAACGTTGTGCCGTCATCCGGCGCAATTGGCTGGGTACTCGTTTTCATAGTCTGGATACGTCTTTTTAGCTTGTATTGGGGGACCCGCTTTGCGCGGGCGAACGGGTTTGTCCCGGTTTGTTTCTTCCCTTGGGCGAGTTGCGTGCGGGCCAAAGGCCCCGCAGGTCTACCTATCGTGTAGGTACCGGCGTTTCGCCACGGTAGTCATAGAAGCCCCGGCTGGTCTTGCGACCCAGCCACCCTGCTTCGACGTATTTTACGAGCAGTGGGCAGGGGCGGTACTTGCTGTCCGCCAAACCTTCATACAGGACCTGCATAATCGACAGGCAGGTATCAAGGCCTATGAAGTCTGCCAGTTCAAGCGGGCCCATCGGATGATTGGCGCCCAGTTTCATGGCTGTATCGATCGCCTCAACGCTGCCGACACCTTCATAAAGCGTGTAAATGGCTTCGTTGATCATCGGCAGAAGAATGCGGTTGACGATAAAGGCCGGAAAATCTTCCGCCACGGTCGCGCGCTTGCCTATGTGATCAACAAAATCCTTACATTGTTTAAAAGTGTCTTCATCCGTGGCAATACCGCGCACCAATTCGACCAGTTCCATCACCGGCACCGGGTTCATGAAGTGAATGCCCATGAAGCGTTCCGGCCGGTCGGTCGAAGCGGCCAGGCGGGTGATGGAGATGGACGAGGTGTTGGTCGCGAGAATCGTATTCTCGGGCAGGACCGGGCACACATCGGCAAAAATCTTGCGTTTGACCTGTTCGTCTTCGGTGGCGCTTTCGATCACCAGATCACAGGCTGACAGAGCCTCGATACCGCCTGAGGCGCGGACGCGCTTAAGCGCTGCGTCACGGGCCGCCTCTTCTATATGCCCCTTGGCGACCTGACGCGCCAGATTGCCGTTGATGGTGGCAAGGCCGCGCTCAATGGCTGCGGCGTCCACGTCGTGCAATATCACGTCAAGTCCAGACACAGCACAGACATGGGCAATACCGTTACCCATCTGCCCTGCGCCGATCACGCCGACTGTTGCGATTTTCATTGTACTATATCCTCGTGGCGGCTGAACGACCGTGCCGCCGCAGCCTGGAACCCTGTGTGCCATCAGTATGCACCAAGGTTCCAGGCAAGCGTAGTGCTGCGTTAGAGGCCGACTTTGGTGAGCTCTTCTTCAAGCTCGGGGACGGCAGTGAAGAGGTCCGCAACCAGGCCATAATCGGCAACCTGGAAGATCGGGGCTTCTTCGTCCTTGTTGATGGCGACGATGACTTTCGAGTCCTTCATGCCGGCAAGGTGCTGGATGGCACCGGAAATGCCCACGGCAATGTAGAGCTCAGGTGCCACGATCTTGCCGGTCTGGCCGACCTGATAGTCGTTCGGCACAAAGCCCGCATCCACAGCGGCGCGCGAGGCGCCAACGGCGGCGCCGAGCTTGTCGGCGATCCGGTCGAGCATGGCGAAGTTTTCGCCGTTCTGCATGCCACGGCCACCGGAGATGATGATCTTGGCAGCTGTCAGCTCGGGACGGTCCGATTTGGTCAGCTCTTCGCCGACAAATTCGGAGAGGCCCGGATTGTCACCTGCAGCAATGCTTTCAACGGCAGCTGAACCGCCGTCACCGGCTGCTGCGAAGGATGCGGTCCGCACGGTGATGACCTTCTTGGCATCAGTTGACTGCACATGCTCCATCGCATTGCCCGCGTAGATGGGGCGCACGAAAGTGTCGGGTGCTTCAACCGCGACGATTTCGGAAATCTGCGCCACATCAAGCAGGGCTGCCACGCGCGGCAGATAGTTTTTGCCGTTGGTGGTGGCCGGCGCAAGGATGGCGTCATAGTCGCCAGCCAGACCGACGATGAGGGCTGCCATCGGCTCGGCTACCTGCTTGGCGTAGAGCGCATCATCAGCGACCAGCACCTTGGCGGCGCCGGCAAGCTTGGAAGCGGCTTCAGCCGCCGCACCACAATCAGCGCCGGCAACCAGAATGTGCACATCGCCACCGATGGCGACAGCGGCAGTCAGGGCCTTGGCGGTGGCGTCGTTGAGGGCAGAATTGGAGTGTTCTGCGACAAGGAGAGTTGTCATTAGATAACTCCTTCTTCGTTCTTCAGCTTGCTGACGAGTTCAGCAACGGTTTCAACCTTGATGCCTGCTTCGCGTGCCGGCGGTTCGGTTACTTTCAGCACCTTGAGGCGGGCAGTGGTCTCGCCACCAAAATCGCCGGGGGCCTTTTCATCAATCGGCTTCTTCTTCGCCTTCATGATGTTGGGCAGTGACGCATAGCGCGGCTCGTTGAGGCGCAGGTCAGCTGTCACGATGGCCGGGAGCGTCAGGCTCACGGTCTGGTTGCCGCCGTCGATTTCGCGAACGACTTCAATCTTGCCGTCCTTGATGTCGATCTTGGCAGCGAAGGTGCCTTGTGCCCAACCAAGCAGAGCGGCCAGCATCTGGCCGGTCTGGTTGGCGTCATCATCAATGGCCTGCTTGCCGAGGATCACGAGTTCGGGGCTTTCGGCCTCGACCACGCCTTTAAGGATCTTGGCGACGTTGAGCGGCTCAACCTTGTCGTCAGTCTTGATAAGGATGCCGCGGTCAGCGCCCATGGCCAGCGCGGTGCGGATTGTTTCCTGCGCCTGCTGCGGACCAATTGAGACGACGATGACTTCGTCGACTGTGCCTGCCTCTTTAAGGCGGACGGCTTCTTCAATTGCGATTTCGTCGAAGGGGTTCATCGACATTTTGACGTTGGCCAGATCAACACCGGTTTGGTCCGCTTTGACGCGGATTTTCACGTTGTAATCGACCACGCGCTTAATCGGCACGAGCACTTTCATGGAGGCAGTCTCCGAACTTGCGAAACTTGTCAGGGAGCCTGGGTTCAGTGCCTCGCACTATGGACCCTGCGGGGCCCATGATGCGGGCGGAAAAACCAAGCCAGCACATAATGAGTCATAACGGGATGCATACACACCCGCGTGTTGTTGCGGTGCGGGAACCTACTTGCCCGCTTTATACGAGTCAACGCAGGCCCTGCGAGGGCTTGTGGGGCAGATATAGGGCGATTGTGGCGGGAATCGAGCCGATATGGCGGCTCTCAGGCACGCTAGGTGGATACATCGCCTTGCGGACCCGGCGTCGGCCTGCCGAACAGAGGCACATCGGCACGTTTGAGGAAGGGCGTGAGGACGATACCGGCCAGAAATCCGCCAATATGGCCCCACCAGGCCGTCGGACTGCCCGGGTCAGCCACCACCATCACGACCTGAAAGGCAATCCAGCCGCCAAGCACGCCCCAGGCGGGAATGTTGAGGGGAAAGCGCAGGATGAAGACCGCCCACATTTTGACCCTGGGATGCAGCATCAAATAGGCGGCAACCAGGCCTGACGTCGCGCCGCTGGCGCCGATCAGCGGGATGGTCGAATCAACACGCAGCACCGCAAACAGCAGCGCCGCGGCGATACCGCACAGGAGATAGAAGATCAGGTAGCGGACATGCCCCAGATCATCCTCCACATTGTCGCCCAACACCCACAGGAACAGCATGTTGCCGGCCAGATGCCAGACATCGGCGTGCAGGAACATGTAGGTGACGAGTGCGAATTCCTCGGGGAAGTTGCCAAAATCAGGCAGCCCGCCCAGCAGTGCCGCAGGCACCACGCCGAAGGCCTGGTCGGCGGCGATGATTTCGCCGGGCGCCAGTGAGGTCTGCCACAGGAAGGCCAGCACATTGGCGACAATGAGCCCCACAGTCACGCGCTGGAAGGCGATGACCTTGAGCGGGTTGTCGTCGTGGATCGGGATGAACATCAAGGAAACCTCGCGCGGGGACCAGCAATGGCGCAGGCGGTGAGCCTAAGTCATTGCCGGGCCGCGCAACAGCCCGGCTGCTAACCGCGCAGACCTTTTACGAAATCCGCGGCCGCCGCCCCAATTTCGTCGGGGCTGTCTTCCTGGATGAAATGGTTGCCCGCGACCGTAACTTCGGTCTGGTTCGGCCATGTGCGGCAGAAATCGCGCATGGCCCCCGTGGTGATGGCGCCGGGCTCTGCATTGACGAAGAGCTTCGGCAGGTCCGCCTTGCTCAACCAGTCCGCATAATCAGCGACGATGCCGACAACATCTGCGGGTTCACCCTGCAAGGGTATTTGGCGCGGCCAGGTGAGGGTCGGGCGGCGGGATTCGCCCTTGTCAGCGAACGGGCGGCGGTAGACGGCCATTTCGGCGTCGGTCAGCCCACGCAGCACTGAGCCCGGCAGCACGGCTTCCACAAAGAGGTTTTTCTCAAGCACCATGTCGTCGCCTGCCGGGCTGCGGAAACCCTTGAAAATGTCGGTGGCAGCATCCGGCCATTCTTCCCAGGTCATGGGTTTGACGATGCTTTCCATATAGACAATGCCCTGCACCGCATCGCGGTGGCGGTTGGCCCAGTCAAAGCCAAGAGCCGAGCCCCAGTCATGGATGACGAGGACGACGTTTTTAGTGACGCCCAGAGCTTCAAGCACTGCATCGAGATAATCGCGATGCTCGACGAGGCGGTAACTATCCGGACCCGGATTATCCAGCTTGTCGCTATCACCCATGCCGATCAGGTCCGGCGCGATGCAGCGGCCCAGATGTTTGAGATGCGGCATGACATTGCGCCACAGATAGGACGAGGTGGGGTTGCCGTGCAGAAAGACGATGGGATCGCCTTCACCCATCTCCACATAGGCCATCGTTTTTGTGGTGCCGCCGACGGTGACGCTGACGGTCTTTTTTGGATGTTCGGTGGTTGAAATGGCAGTCATGGGACGGATCCTCCGGGCTGATTTTTGACCGATTTTGTATGCGGCAAGGCTAGCCGTATGTCCGCGTATGGGGCCATTCACGGTTTTGAGACGTGGTGGTCCGTATATGAGACGGGCGTCTAGTTATCGTTGGTAAAACGCCGCTTCGCTTTGGCGCGGAGCTTTTCGAGGCGGGCTTCCAACTCGTCGATTGTCGCGTCGACCTTGGTGCGGGCGGCTGATGCCTTGCGGTTGCCATCCACATTGCGCCTTAGAAGCTCTTCTACATTGGCAAACAGTGTGTCCACGGCCATGTGGTCGCTGGTGCCCTCATATGGGTCATAGGGCACGCGGGCGGTGCCGAAGAGATTGATGATCCGCTCGGTCTGGCGGCCAAAGCGCAGCAGACCTTCAAAATAGCGGTAGGGATTGTCGCCGCCTGCAAGCGCGCCGAGCAGCAGCGCGCCGAAGGAGAGCGGGCTGAGGATGAAATCACGCAGGGCATCAAGGCCGAGCTTTATCTGAAACACCAACACGTCCCAGAGGAGCGCCCAGCGGTCTTCGCGGCGATTTTGATCCGAATTGTGGGTCATGTTCTGGCTGTCAGGCTGGTCAGGCGTATCCACGATGTTTTCCCCCACGTCGTCCGCTATCGGGATTAGGGGTAAGCATATCGGAATGCCGGTCGTGGATGAAAAGGGCAAAAGTCCCGCTAGGGGCGGAAACCCTGGAACCAGAAGGCGGCGATGATGATCAGAATCGCCACAAATTGCAGGATTACCCGCCAGCGCATGAGCATCTGTGAGCGGGATGCCGCCTCGGCACTGCCGCCGCGCCACATATTGATGAGACCTGCCGCCAGCACCAGGGCAACGGCAGCGAGCGCTATGGGGATGAGATAATCGAAAATGGCCATGGACTGAACTCTAGTTTGTCGGGGTGTTTGAGCAAGAGGTAGTTGTGTCGCAGGAGCTATCTTGATCACCCGTTCACGACGTGATGATCCGGTGGACGGCATCTCTGACGATCAGCTTGTGGAAGGGCATGATCGTGGCCAGATAGGCCCGCCCCGCCAGGTTGTGGGGCTTGACCCAGGTCGACAGATAGAACCCGCTCTCGTCCTGGAGAATGGACGCCCGGAAATCCTGATGCCGATCATCCTCACCGACTACAACTTCGGTGTCCGACAGGCTTATGATCCTGAAGATGCCGATGGTGTCGCCTATGGCTGCGCCGGTCGACGGCGACGACGGGGTTGGTGCCTCGCCGGTTTTCAGCCCAAGGGGGCCGACAATGGCGTTGCGGATGGCCATGAGCGTTGTCGCCCATTTGGGCATTTGCGACATGGCAATTCTGGCGGCATCGAGTGTGCTGACGGCTGTCGTGCCATGCGGGCCGAAGAAGCAATCGAGAAAATCACCTTGTACGCGCAATGCATTGAGGGCGCTCACAGGTGGCAGTGTGGTTTCGCGGACCTGCATGGATATCTCCCTATAGGGGTGCCTCATCGCTCGCCGCAGCATCTTCCGCATCGCAAATGGCGTGAACCATTGTGAGGAAGGCGCCCAGCAGCGCTGAGACTTCATCCGGGTAGAGCTTGTAGGCGGCCACATGTGTGCCCCAACCGCCTGACGCAAGCACATGCGGGTGTTCATCGCCGGGATAGGGTGCGACCCACAGATCCACATTGCGGTTGGCGGCGGCGAGTTGTTCCGCATGGATGCGGCGATTGACCGGGTCTTTTTCATCCTGCAGCACCAAAGTCGGGCGGCCATAAGGCTTGGCGCGATCAAGAGGTGTTTCGCTGAAGGTGGGTGCTCCATGAAACAGACCGGCCGCCGTCGTGGTGAGATGTGCGAGCGCCGTTGGAAAACCCGTTGCTGCCACGGTGCCGCGCAGCATGGTGTCGTAGGTGTCCAGCATCGGGTCGAGCAGGATCAGGCCGCGGATGCGTTTGTCGTGCGCGGCTGCATTGATGACGGCAGCGCCACCCATGGAAACGCCGAATGCGATGATCGGGAGGTCGGGTGCACGGGCATGTGCATAGTCAACGGCTGCCAGCACGTCGTCGGCTTCGGCGCGACCCCAATCCAGTTTGCCGCTTCCCCATGCACCCGACTCGCCCGCGTTGCGCATATCGATGGTGAGCACGTGATGCTGCATATGTGTCAGCAGCTTGTAGAGGCCATGTGCATTTGCATAAGGGTCGGTGCGGTTTGAATTTGCCCCATGCACAAAAATGATGACGCCCTGCGTTTCGATTTCCTCGCCGGTAAAGTCATCAATGCCGCCGGGGGTCGCGTCAGGCATCCACCAGCCTTTGATGTCGACACCGTCACTGGTTGTGAGGCTGATGTCTTCATACGCGGTGTCATAGTCAGCAGGCGTACCAATGAGCGCCTCGTGTTGGGCGGCTGTGAGCATGGCGGGAAGCACGCCTGCGATGACGATCAAGGCTGTGAGCGTAAAAGCTGCCGCGAGGCCGATGCCAATCCGCTTGAGTGTCCGCGATCTGTTCATTGCCTAGCTCTCCAACAGCCTCCGCGCGATGACCTGTGCCTGTATTTCGGCGGCACCCTCGAAGATCGAGAGGATGCGTGCGTCGCACAGGACGCGGCTGATTTTGTATTCCAGTGCGAAGCCGTTGCCGCCGTGAATCTGCAATGCATTGTCGGCAGCGGACCATGCGACGCGGGCAGCCAGCAGCTTGGCCATGCCGGCTTCAAGATCGCAGCGGTGGCCCTGATCTTTTTCGCGGGCGGCGAAGTATGTGAGCTGGCGGGCGGCCATGAGTTCGGCGGCCATCATCGCGAGCTTTGCAGCCACGCGGGGGAAGCGGATAAGCGCTTTGCCGAATTGCTGGCGCTCGGTGGCGTAGGCAAGGCCCAAGTCCAGCGCTGATTGCGCAACGCCGACGGCGCGGGCGGCTGTTTGAATGCGGGCGCTTTCAAAGGTGGCCATCAATTGCTTGAAGCCGTTGCCTTCTGTGCCCCCCAGAAGTGCCGACGCGGGGATCTCGACGCCATCGAAGGCGATCTCGTATTCCTTCATGCCGCGATAGCCGAGCACGCCGATCTCGCCGCCGCTCATGCCGTCCAGCGGGAAGGGGTCTGCAACTGTGCCGCGCGGTTTTTCCACCAGGAACATCGAGAGGCCCTTGTAGCCCGGCGCATCCGGGTTGCTGCGGGCAAGCAGGGTCATCATGTCGGCGCGTGCCGCATGGGTGATCCATGTCTTGTTGCCGGTGATTGTGTAGCTGTCGCCGGACTTGGTGGCGCGGGTCTTGAGGCTTGCAAGGTCGGAGCCGGTATTGGGTTCGGTGAAGACGGCGGTTGGCAGGATTTCGCCGGACGCGATTTTCGGCAGCAGGCGGGCCTTCTGCTCGTCGGTGCCACCGGCGAGAATCAATTCGGCGGCAATCTCCGAGCGGGTTCCCAATGAGCCGACGCCGATATAGCCGCGGCTCAATTCTTCGGAGACGACGCACATGGCGATCTTGCCCATGCCGAGGCCTCCGGCATTCTCCGGCACCGTCAGGCCAAAGACGCCTAGCTCCGACATAGCGGTGATCACCTCAAGCGGGATCAGTTCGTCGCGCAGGTGCCACTGATGCGCAAAGGGGGCGACTTTTTCATCGCTGAAGCGGCGGAACTGGTCGCGCACCAGATCAAGCGTCTCATCAAGACCCGGATTGCCATAGAGCCCGCTGCCGTCGGCTTCAATCATATGGGCAAGGGCGACGCGGGCCTCCGCGCTGGTTTCAGCATCAAACAATGAGGCGGCTTCTGCGCGCAGGGCGGCGACGGCGGTGTCGGGCACGCCCATGTCGTGCGGGCGGATGATTTCGCCCTGGCTCATGGGCAGGCCGCCGATCATCTCGTTGAGATATTCGCCGATCGCCAGGCCTGAAAGCGCGCGCTCCATCTCGCCCAGGGTGCCTGCTGCGCTCAGACGCTCCAGATAGGCTGCAAGCTGGCGTAGGGTTTCCACATAGGTCGCCGTCCAGGCGAGGCCGTGAACCGCCATCTGCTCGCGCTCAAGCGAGGCCGGATCAAGTTTGCCCTCGGTGAGGACGCGGCCGCGGACTGCATTGGTTGCGGCCTCAAGATAGCGGCCTGCCGCATCGGCAGCGGTATGAGCGCGGGTAATGTGGGTATCGGTAAGGCTCATGGCGGTCGTATCCGGGCAAGTTTGGTTTCAAGCGCGGACCCTACAGGCGGGTGCGGGCAAGGAACAGGTGAGGGTTTCGTTAATATTGGTCATGTCTCTGCCGCATTTCCGCGATGGTATGCGGTGCAGCATTTTAGGCCGTGGCAGCTCCTCCAAGGTGCTAACCGGCGGAAAAGTGCAAGTTTTGAGACGAAGGGGCAATCGGAAGCTGACGAGAATCATGGTTAACGCGCATTCATGCGGGTTAACGCATTCAGCTTCGGTTCATGGCCCGGCGGCAAGGCTGCCGGGCATAAACGAGATTGAGGGTTTGGAAGATGACCGCGAACATTGATGCACGGGCCTTTGACCCCGCAGCGCTGGCACCGAGCGCTGGCAGCGCATCCGCCCGCAATTGCGGGCGCAACGGCGAGGCGTTGAGCAAACTGCATCTGGTGTCGCGGCTTTCAGAGCTCGATCAGGATCTGTCGCAGCGCTACATCAATGACAGTGCGCGGGTAGAGACCCTGCGTCCGCAGATACAAAGCGCGGCGCGGCGCTTGTCGCAGCCGCCTTTTGCCGGTGCCGACAAATATGTCGAAGACAAAGCAACCGGGCTGTTTGGCCGCCGGAGCAAAACCACACTCAACAATGATGGCGAGAGCATTGATGCCGCGTCGGGCCTTGTGCCGCAGTCGCTGCGTGCGCGGATTGATCATTATTTGCAGGCGAGCGCGCAGAACGCGCGGCAGATGCCGTTGCATGTGATGGCCATCATCGCGGGGCTTTTGGTTTTCGCCGGTGCGCTGTTTGTTGATTACACGATTGTTTCGGAGTTCTGGACGCGGGCGTTGGCAAACGAGTTTCTTGAACTGCCCGGCACGCTTGCGGACTCTGTGGGGTTCAAGTCGCTGCAGGTGCTGTTCGCTGCGATTGCCGCGCATCTTGTCTATGCGTCGCTTGGCACTGTGGGGCAGAAGATTTTCACACGCACAGTCTTTGTGCTCGCCGTGCTGATGCTCGGTGGTCTTGGGTTCCTGTTGGCCACGATGTCGCTGCCTGCGGGCTCTGCGGATGCATTTGGCGGCACCACGTCGCTTGATGATGCGCTTGCGGGTCTTGGGCTCGGCACGCAGGAGGCTGTGACGAGTGCTGCCCCGGCGGGAGCAAGTATCGCGGACGAAGCAATGTCGCGTGATCTGCATGCGGTGACATGGCTTGGTTCGCTGGGCGTCATCTTTCTGGTGGTAACCGGCGTTGCGGCGATTGCGCTGCATGGAGCGGTCAACGGCTTCAGGCATCTGGTGGCGGTCGGTGAATATCGTTCGCGCTCGACTGAAGCGGACGCGCTGTCGCGGCGCGAACATGAATATGTGCAGCTTGCGCGCGAGATCGAGCAACTTGAGCAGCCGCAGGCGCGCCGTGCCATTTTGTGGGCCGGGTTGATGCGTGAAGTGCAGGCGCATCTCGACGGTATGGATGAAGCGCGCGCCAGCGTTGGCAAGCGGGCACGTAATGCCGTTTCCCGTGGTGGTTTCTTCAGCCGCGGGTCAGTGCAGCCGGTGGCGTCACAGGTGCAGGAAGAAGATGCGGACAGTCTGCGGGCGCGCATTGAGCGCAATGCGCAAAGCATGTCCGTTGAAGCCTATGAAGAGATTTTTGATAGCTGGTGGTCGAGCCGCAGCCAGTCTGCACTGGCCCGCGATGCGCAGTTCGACACACCGATGATCGCCAGCCGCACCAATTATGCGGCGCTTCCCAGCACGCCTGCTTAAGGCTGCAGAGGAAACGTGTTGTTTTGCCCGGTTCCAAGGGTGCCAAGTTTGAGGAGCGATGCATCATGCGCCGCAGCCTGACCATGATTTCGGCCCTGATCCTGACCGCGGTGCTTTCCGGCACGGCGTTGATGGCGGCGTCGCCTGTCGATATGCAGCCCGAAACAATGCCTGAGCACGCAGCCGCCCCTGTGCTGGTGATTGGGCTGGACCTGTCGAAGTCGAACCCGATGGTCACCAATGACGATTATGCGCGCCGCGTCGCAGATCGCGTGGCGCCGATGGTGGCGGCCATGCCGCTGCGCGGGCGGGTGATGGTGCGCAGCTTTGGCTCCTATGACGCTACATCAAACACGTTGCGCATCGATCAGGTGCTGAGCGCGCGCGAGAAGCCCGCAGATTTTGCGCGCGGGCTCAAGACGCTGATCACCGGCGTGCCGAAGCTGGTGCGTGACGGCAAGCTTGTGGCGCAGAACAAGACCAACATCATTCCCTTCCTGCAGACCATGTCGCGGGTGGTGGAGTGCAGGGCGCAACCGGTGACATTCGTGCTGCTGACCGATGGTGTTGAGGACAGCGAGTATGCGCGCCTCAAAAATGCCAAGGCCACATTGCCCGCACCGGAGCATCAGCGGTTTCAGGGATGTGCCGAACTGCAGATCCTGGGGCTTGGCCAGGGGCTTAACAGTCCCAAGGCAACGGAACGGCTACGGACCACCTGGAGTGGTTGGGCGGCAGAGGCGGGCTTTGCCAGCTTCATCGGTCTATACGACTGGTAGAAATCTGACAGGCAGCAGCACTGACCTATTTTCCGGGCAGGTGCCATGCAGATTTGCGTGTTGGCCTGATGCGAAGCTGCGGCTAGCGTTCGCGCACTATGACAAACCTGATGACCAGAACCGCCCGCGCCACATCGACTGATACCAAGTCGATTATGTGCGTAGGCGTACGACTTTCCGGCCCGGCTGTGATGTTCAGCCGGGACGATGTTGTCGTGTGTTCTTCTTTTTCTCCGTCATCCGAGTTTGATCATGTCTCCCTTTCTGTCTCTCGCCGCGCAGGCTTCTGAATCAACCGACGCTTCAGGTTCTGAGCGACCAAACGCGCCGCGCATCTTTTCTTTCACCATCCGCGCTGCCGCGGACCCTGAAACCATGCCGCGATTGATTTCGCCATTTTCCAAGCGTGGCCTTGTGCCTAGCCGGTTTTCGGCGCGCGCAGCCAGCGATCCGGGCTGGATGACGGTGTGGGCTGAAGCCGAATTGCCGGATCAACACGCAGCGGACGGTATTGCCACCAATCTGCGTAGCATTCTGTGCGTCGATGCAGTGTTGCTGGAAGAAACAAAGCGGATGCCGCGTCAGACGGAGCGCAGCTTTGGGGCGTTTGCGGCGGGGTAGTGTGATTGACGTCGTGTGGCACTGCGGTGCATGACGACCTTGTGAACCACTCCCCGCCAGCAGGACCTGCCGCTGATGTTTGATGTTGCCTATACGCTTGTGCTGCCCGTGTTCGGGGTGGTGGTGGTCGGCTATCTCGCCGCTCACTTCAACTGGTTCTCGGACAGCGCGACGGATGCGCTCGACAAGTTCGTGTTCAACTTCGGCATTCCGGCGCTGCTGTTCCGCGCAGTTTCAACAACCGATATTCCCGACGTGCTGCCCTGGGGCCTTTGGGGCACCTATTATGGGGGCATACTGATTGTCTGGGCAATCGGGATGCTGGTTGCGGTGTTCGTGTTGCAACGCTCGCCCAAGGATGCGGTCATCATCGGGTTTGGTGGCGGTTTCTCGAATACGGTGATGCTTGGCATTCCGATCATCCTGACGGCATTCGGCGATGACGCTGCGGTGCCACTGTTTCTCATCCTTGCGTTTCACGGGCTTACGGTTTTCACGATCTGCACGTTCCTGCTGGAAACCGCGCAAGCCGCCGAGCGGCATGATGGGATAGGCCGGCCGGACCCAATTCGCATTCTGATCGACAGCCTCAAGGGCGTGGCGCGCAATACCGTTGTCTGGGCGCTGGGGCTTGGTGTGATTTACGGACAGACCGGGCTTTCACTGCCATTGCCGGTAGATGGCGTATTGGAAAAACTCGGGCAGGCGGGCATCCCGTGTGCATTGTTTGTGATGGGGGCCACCCTGTCGCGCTATGAAATCCGCCGCTCCATTGGGGCCGCGTCACAGATCGCGCTGTTCAAGCTGGTGGCCCATCCGATCGTTGTATTTGTGCTTGGCGCTTATGTGTTCGCGCTGCCAGTGATGTGGCTGAAGGTGGCAACCGTCATGGCAGCGGTGCCGTCAGGCGTCTTCACCTTCATTCTGGCAAGCCGCTACGGCGCGGCACCGGGGGCTGCATCAAGTGCTGTGGTGCTGACGACAGCCTTGTCGCTGCTGACGCTGTCCGGCGTGCTTACCTGGGCGTTGTCGTTCTAGGTCAGTCCCACCATGCGTCTGATGTCGGCAGGCGTAAGCCCTTCGTCGCGCAAATCCCGCAGTGACTTTGAGCCGATCCGCTTGGCCATGCGATGCCCTGTTTCATCCAGAATCAGCCGGTGGTGATGGTAGGTCGGCTCGGGCAAGTCCAGCAGCACCTGCAACAGCCGGTGAGTATGTGTGGCAAAGAATAAATCCTGCCCGCGGATGACATGGGTAATGCCCTGCGCTGCGTCGTCCATCACCACGGCAAGATGATAGGCGATGACGCCATCCTTGCGGGCGATCACGGCGTCGCCGATGGGGCGGGGGTCGGCTTGCAGGCGACCGGTTTCACCATCGGGGCCTGAGCCTTCTTCCATGAATGTGATCGGCCCGGCGTTAAGGCGCTCGGCGGTTTCAAGGGCGCGGGCAACATCTATGCGCAGGGCATATGGTTCGCCCGCCGCGATTTTTGTGCTGCGCTCGTCTTCGGTCAGGTGCCGGCAGGTACCTGGATATGTGTTGGCGTCCGGTCCATGCGGGGCAAGCACAGCGATGGAAATATCCTTGCGGGTGCAAAAGCACGGATAGATGAGGCCGAGGGTTTGCAGCCGGTCGAGGCCTTGTTTGTAGTCGCCGGGGTGATCGGACTGGCGGCGGACGGGCTTTTCCCATTCAAGACCAAGCCATGCGAGGTCTTGCAGCTGCGCCTCTTCAAACGCGATGCGGCTGCGGGTTCTGTCGGTATCCTCGATGCGCACGATGAAGCGCGCGTCATGGGCGCGCGCCCAGTCCCAGGCGGTAAGCGCTGAGAAGGCGTGTCCCAGATGCAGGTATCCGTTGGGGCTGGGTGCAAATCGTGTGGCAAGTTTTGTCGTCATGCCCCACTAATAGCATCCATGAAGATGATAAAAACCAATCGTGATGTAGCGCGCGCCGCTGATGCCCTTGCCGGGCAGTGCGAACACATGGCCAAGGCGCTGGAAGCGTGTGGCGGGCCACCGCCGCTGCGCCGCCGTGCGCCCGGCTTTGATACGCTGGCGCGGATCATGATGGGGCAGCAGCTTTCCGTTGCCAGTGCCAATGCCATCTGGGGGCGGCTGGAGACAGGCTTGGGTGCGGTGACAGCGGACGCGGTTCTGGATGTTGATGATCAAACCCTACGCAGTTTCGGGTTGTCAGGCCCCAAGCAGCGTTATTTACGTGCTGCCGCTCAAGCTGTGGCGGATGGGGTGCTTGAGCTTGATGGGCTCTCAAAGCTGGAAGACGCCGAGGCGCACAAGCAATTGATTGCGGTCACCGGCATTGGCCCGTGGACGGCAGATATTTATCTCCTGTCCGGGCTAGGGCGCCCGGACGTGTTTCCTGCTGGTGATCTGGCGCTGCAAGCGGCAGCCCAGCGGTTGATGCGCAAGCGCAAACGTCCGGATGCAGAGGGGCTGACGAAGATTGCCCGGCGCTGGCAGCCTTATCGCGGGGTGGCGGCGCGCATATTGTGGACCTACTATTCGGTCCCGCCTGTCTGACCCGGCCTCTCACAAGGAATATCCCATGACTACACCTCTCGACGGACCGCGCCTTGCGCCTGCCAGTGGCGGCAAGCCTGACCGGCTGGTGGTGCTGGCGCATGGTTACGGGTCAGACGGCAATGATCTGATTGCGCTGGGGCGGCACTGGCAGGCTTTGCTGTCGACGGCGGCCTTCGTTGCGCCCAACGGACCGCAGCGGTGCGATGGTAATCCTGCGGGGTATCAATGGTTTCCGATTACCCGGCTCGACCCGGCTGAGATGGCTGCCGGGGTCGAGGCAGCTGCTCCGGTGCTCAATGATTTCATTGATGCGGAACTTGCCTCGCACGGCCTTGATGGTTCTCAGCTGGCACTGGTGGGGTTCAGTCAGGGCACCATGATGTCGCTGTATACCGGCCCGCGCCGAATGCCGGGGCCGGCGGGTATTCTCGGCTATTCGGGTGCGCTGGTGGCGCCTGAAGCGCTGGGCAATGTGCCGTCAAAGCCGCCGATCATGTTGGTGCATGGCGATGCCGACGACATGGTGCCGGTGCAGGCAATGCATGCCGCGGCTGGTGCGCTAGGCGACAATGGCTTCGCCGTGCGCTGGCATGTGGCGCACGGGGTGGGGCATGGAATTGACCCTGAAGGGCTGGCACTAGGCGGGCAGTTTCTGGCCGACTGTTTTGCCGCTGCTGACCAACCTGCAATCTAGGGTCTTTTCAGCGTGCATG
>Ga0307929_1000482_pt1 | contig 38539 bp, 37 predicted proteins | sample AceLakmetage1330_FD_203160 | JGI IMG/M metagenome (GOLD analysis project Ga0307929, IMG submission 203160) | Saline water microbial communities from Ace Lake, Antarctica - #1330 | ecosystem: Environmental > Aquatic > Non-marine Saline and Alkaline > Saline | place: Antarctica: Ace Lake... | reverse complement strand
TCATTCGTGTCAACAACAAAGTTGACCTTGTTTGTCGTTTGTTGAGAGAAGATGTTTTGTTCGTCTCTCTCACTCAGCGACCGCGCCAAACTACTCAAACATGAACTTGCTGTCAATGCTTTTCGTTGACCTTTCTTTGTTTAAATAAGGTGCCGCACACAGGACACTGTTTTGGTGTTCATTTTGAATGTGATTAAAGCGAAGAATATGTACCTAAACCATAAAATGACTGGGAAGTGTTAAATACATACCTTATGTATATAGCCTCTTTTTAAATCTGATCAGCCGATCTAGGTGCATCATTTGTATATTTATATGAGAAATATTCAGTAAAGGATGAGCTGATGGCAGAATTATTACAGTAGACCATGGGAATGGTACCTCAATGATAGGTAGAATCAATTGAATTTTGAGTAGCTAATAAAGGATTTAATCCTCATATTGATTTAAAACGTGGATCATCTAATCATAGTTGGCATCAGGGGCCTTCTTGTATGGCCTATGGCACGGTTAAAAATCGATGGGGCCATCTGTTTTTCTTTGAGCACGAATGTTACCTGCATGCCATTGTCCCTAGAATATAATGGGGTTATGGGTCTGTTCGCTTACTGTCGGTGCCATGTAGTGGTGTGGTATCTGGTTTACCTTGTTAACTGAAGCCCTGTTAATCCAACTCTGCGAATCTATTGCAGTGCTCAACCGCAGCCGGTAAACCGAAGTGGCCGACTATTTGACCTGGAGAATAGTACGTCTATACGGATAGTAGACCTAAATCTGTTGAAGGTTTACTTAAGGTAGACACCAATGGAATGGACAAACCATCGATTGCCAAAGGACAAGATTACATTACCCGTATTTGATCTGCTAGACCAAATAACCATATCTATACGTGACGCTAGGCAAAATAGGACTGGTTTTGGTTTTGTGGAATACGTAGAAGACAGAAATCGCGATCGTGAACACATATCCAAGATCTGTTTTGATATGTTACCCGCCTTTAATATAGTAGTCGATGAATAGTTACCAAAGGCAAAGATCATTTTATAATCTTCCAAGTAACAAATATTAAGCAACACATGGAACAAGTTGAAATCCCAGGAAGTTAGCCTGCTTTTTCAAGTTTCGTTCCAAGCGCTGTTTATGAAGAATTTCTTGATCGGCAAAAACGGTTTCATCATATGTTTTGCCGGTTTGTATTAAATGAAAAATTATTCGTGCAAGTTTATGAGCCGTTGCTGTAATTGCTTTTGGGGTTCCATGCCTGGCCCTAATACGTCTATAGTAATAGCCCAGATAAGATTGGCTCCTCCAGAGGGCATGTGCAGAGAGCCTGAAAGCTTGAGCTGCTCGATTTGACCCTGGTCTTGTTTTAGATGCCAGTATCCGTCTTCCGCTGATTTTGTTGTTTGGGCAAAGCCCCAGCCAGGAGCAAAAATGGTTAACAGTTGGAAATTTCGAAAGATTCGGTCCTATTTCTACGAAGATGGTTTGGGCTGTTAATACACTAACCCCATCAACTTGTGTAAGGTCTGTGCCAAAGATCCTATACAAATGAGAGTGCAAGTTAAAATCAGGTTCATTGCCCTTTGGTTTTGATTTTTTAATGCGTGGTAATGGAGGAGGATTCTTCTCAGGATCTATGCGGGATTCAAAGTCGATAAGGTAGCTTTCGATCTCTTTATCACATGCACCGATGATTTGCCGGTAATGTCGGTATGACTGCAGAGCCTGCTTCAAAGTGAAGAGATGTTCAGGGAGATAATTACCCTCCAAAGATTTCTCAATAACACTAACAGATGCTTTGATTCTCCCATGTTTTAAAGTGGCAAGTTTCTTTGGGGGATGCTCTCCTGCCAGAATGGCATCAACAATTGCCAGCCCAGTCAATCCGGTAATGTCGCTAATGACATTATGGATTTGCAAATTCATTTGAGTAAGGGCCTTGTGGATATGCTGAATATGGGTTGAGGAAATTTTCACCATGCTGTCACGATGTCGTAATAATGCTCGTATGGCGCAAACATCTTTTGCAGGACGGTACGAACCTTGGAGCAGACCGACGGAGTGGAGGTATTGTAGCCACTGGCAATCCTGCACATCGGTCTTACGGCCAGGGACGTTTTTAACATGGCGAGCATTAACGAGGAGCACCTCAAAACCATATATCTCAAGAATTTGAAAGATGGGAATCCAGTAAACACCTGTCGATTCCATGGCGACAGACTTGATTCGCATGACTGAAGCCATCTGGCTGTCTCATGGAGGTCTTGAGTGAACGTACCGAAACAACGGATTGTTTCCGAAGCACGATGGTCATCAGGGATAGCAACATAAATTTCAGTTGTTCCAATATCTATCCCTGCTGCGTCTAGTTGAATTTGGTGTAACACTTTGACAGATTTCCCTTTTTTACGTTGCCGCTTCTTCATCATTTACACCTCCAAAACAGTGGTGATGGCCGAACCGTGTACACGAGAGTATTCTTCCAAACGGGATAGCCGTTAACGAAGCGGCTTCACCAATAATTTGAACACGGGGTTCGGAGCCACACTGATTAACGGGTTATCCAAAATTAGTAGACGACACCAATGAAATTCCGGCTTACTTCCATCACCTTTATAGATAATTATACTTCAGGTGGTCATGTACGTACGTTACTTTTAAAAATTGACCCGGTGGCGCGCCCGGGTGGGACGCTGATTACCCCCAACGAACAGAGCCGCTAAGAGAATGAAACGTTACTAGGAAGGTGTGCTACGTTGGCAAAGGAGTAAAATTAAAATTGGAAGACTTAAAAGGGCTGAGTTCTATATTGCAGGTCGCAAAGGATAAGTGCGAGGCTATAAGAGGAAACACTTGCTTATTTGTTGAAAGGAAATTGGATAGTTTACGATAACTGAATTTGCTTTACGCACTTGAATTTCAAAAGAGCATAAAAAAAGCGTTATAAGAGAATATCCTTATAACGCTTTTGAAAGGGGCGGGTAGATATGTCTGAATTAAATCTTCTGTCTGTAAATCCTGATGAAGTCCTTAGTCAGTGATGGATGATCTGACAATACCTCAGATGCTTCTGCTGATAGAGAATCATTTAAAAACTCACCTACCTCTGCATAGGTCATTTCTTTTTCGACGGATTTTTGAACAAGCGTGATAAATTTATTCTTGTCTGCTTTCTTGGTGAAATAGGAGAGGATACGATGTTCAGACTTGTCCTCTTCAGTTGCCCCTCTGTTTTGAGAGGCTGATGCGGAAACACTATTAAGGTTTTCTATGGCACTGTTCATACTGGCCAGTTCCTCCTTGATCGCTCCAATAGATTTATCTATGGTCTGCTGTGCCTCATTATTGGTACTCTCTTCTGTTTCAAGCGAGGAGAGAGTCGTCTCGAGTAAAGCGAGCTTATCAGCAAGAGGCTTTATAGAGCCTTGCATCGCAGTTATATCACTACCAAGCTTTTTAGTGGCTTCGTCAATAGAATCAGCAGTTGCTTTTCCTTGAAGAGCCTCCTCGATACTTTTTGACTTCTCATTAAGAACGGTAAGATCATCGGCAGAGGCGAGGGCAGACGCAGACACTTTACCAAGTATCTGTTCAATTGAAGAAACGCTGCTCTGTATGGATGTGAGTTGACTATCGAGTCTTTTTTGATTGTCCCTAAGAGGACTGAGGTCTTCATCGTTGAGTGGAACTAGAGGAGTAGTTTTTCTGGTTACGCATTTATGACCACAGGAGGTACAGAGGCCATGAGAAAGGTCAGAAATTTTTCCTTTAAATTCTCCATAGGTATTTTTACAGGTATCCTGGTCATACATGTAAAGAATCCCAAAGTAGATTCCAAACATTAAAGCGACACTTATTGCAACGGAGATTATAAGACCAAATAAAAAGAGAATCCCAGAGAAAATAGAAGCGATAGTACCGGTTACACCACCGGAGTCACCAAAAGCAAAAGAATAGATAAAGAACACACAGAGTATCAGGATAACACCTGACTTAATAAGGGATGATCGTAGTTCTTGGTTTTTCATGAAAAATTCCTCCTAAAAGTTCTAGAGATGAAAAAAAAATGGATGTCAGCTTCAGATACTCTAATGCCGTTTGCAATAGTGGCAATGAAATCTGAAGCGAGTTTTAATAAATGCGAAAATGAATCACTATCAATATAGACTAATAAAAAAATGTAATTTAATCAAAAAATTATACACCATTTCCTGAAAACCGATAATTAAAAAGAGAGCATTGAAGAAAAAACATTATTGCTTATTAACAGCATGCAATAAAAAAAGCCCTGTGAGAAAGTCACAGAGCTCTTTTTAAACCATTTCTAAAAGGTCAGGTTTTTACATGATTGTTTGCACAACCGTTGTGGCGTAGTCAACAAAGCGTTGAGGAATAACACCCATGATAACAATGACTGCAAGCAAAAAAACAGATGTTGCATTGGTCAGCATTGTAGGCGTCACTATAGCACGCTCTTCAGGGTCAGTTGTGTAGGCCACGCGGATTACAGAGAGATAGTAATAGATCGCAATGGCGGTATTAATTGCTGCCAGAATAACAATGAGCAGATAGCCTTCTTTTAACGCACCTGCAAGTAACATAAACTTGCCCATAAATCCAACAAAAGGTGGAATCCCGGCAAGAGCAAACAAACCAACAGCCAGGGTGAAAGCCATAATTGGTGAACGCTTATGAAGCCCGGCAAGATCTTCAATCATAACATTTTCGCCATTTCTTGAGACGGTGCATATAACAAGAAAGCAGGCAAGGTTCATAAGTACATAACCAATGATATAATACATGGCATTGGCATAGCCGGTGATCTGAAAGGTTAATATTCCAAGAAGAACAAAACCAGCATGTGCAATACCTGAAAATCCAAGCATACGTTTCACATCTTTCTGCACAAGGGCTGAAAGATTGCCATAGAACATGGAGGCAACGGCACAAACCATGAGAATATTTAGGATCACCTGACCTTCTCCACTTATAAGACTGACAAGGCGAATAAGCATGGCAACTGCGGCAAGTTTTGGCACAGATGCAATAAAGGCGGTGGTTTCATTTGATGCTCCTTCATACACGTCTGGTACCCAGAAGTGGAAGGGGAAGATGGCCAGTTTATAAAAGAAACCGGCAAGAACCATCATCATAGCAATAACGGCGGCGGGATTGTCCCACATAGTGGAAAGCTTAGGGATAACAACTGAGAGTTCAGTGGAACCGGTGAGGCCATACATATAACTCATACCAAAGAGCATAAAGCCTGTGGCAGTTACACCAAACAAGAGATATTTAATACCAGCTTCCATTTGGAATCTGTATTTTCCTTCATCATCACGCATGGGAACCATGATGTATACGGCGAAAGAAGAGAGCTCAAGAGAAACAAATATGGCAAGAAGTTCTACACTTGAGACAAGCATCATAAGACCAAGAGCACTCATAAACATAAAGAGGTAATACTCAGGATGTACCTTAACGGGGATCCCTTTCAGCTTATTACCGAAGAGGAGAACCAGTAACATGGCACCTGCTATCAAAGTCTTAAAAACCTGTGAAAACAGATCAACCTGATAAGCGTTGAAAAAGAGTTTTCCAGTTTGACAATAACTGAGAAGAGTGGCGCCGAAAATAGCGGCTCCGAGTCCAATGGCGATATTTCTTGTAGTATCGCCATTGGCTTTGCCAAGGCTGACTATAAAGATGATAAGGCCTGCACCCAACAGTGTTAACTCAGGGAGAAATTGCATTTTTATACCTTTTGCGAAACGTTAATAAAGAACGCTGTTACTGTATAAGGAAATCTGTTACCACAGCTACCTGGCTATGAAAGCCATGGTAGTTGCTCAGTAGATTCTCAACACTTACATGAATAAGATCAATAAATGGCTGTGCACCAAGACCAATCCAAAAAACAAAGAAGAGGAAAGGCGCAAGAGTTACGATCTCGCGAATATTCAGATCAGAAATCCATGATTGATCAGGATTGTCTGTTCCACCCCAGACGATCTTTTGCAGCATACGAAGCATATAAGCAGCAGCGAGAACGGCACCTGGAATAGCAGCCATCGCCAGCCAGATTGAATGCTCAAAAGTACCAGCTAGGATCAGGAATTCTCCGACAAAACTGTTCGTCCCAGGGAATCCGAACGATGATAAAGAGAAGAATGTGAGAAATGTAACATAAATTGGCATATGTTTACCCACACCCGTTGCATCGCGAAGCTCACGTGAGTGAGTGCGCTCGTAGATCATACCGATACAGAGAAAGAGGGCACCGGTGGTTATACCATGATTGATCATCTGTAGAATCGCACCCTCAACGCCAGCGGTATTTAGTACAAAAATACCAAGTGTTACAAAACCCATATGGCCAACGGATGAGTAGGCAATAAGTTTTTTCATGTCACTTTGGGCAAGTGCAGTAAAACCACCATATATGATACCTGCAATTGATAACCATAGGATTGCAGGAGCCAGTGTCATGGTTGCTTCTGGTGTAATGGGAATTGCAAAGCGAAGAAAACCATAGGTACCCATTTTCAAAAGGACAGATGCAAGTATTACTGAACCAGCCGTTGGTGCTTCAACATGTGCCGCGGGTAACCATGTATGAAAAGGAAACATGGGAACCTTGATGGCAAATGCCAGAAAAAAGGCAAGGAAGAGGAATATCTGTGCGGTGCTTGAGTAATTCTGCCACATCATATCAGGAATAAAGAAGCTGTATCCATTATTGATATAGAGCCAGATGATGGCAACAAGCAGCATAACTGAGCCGCCAAGGGTGTAGAGAAAGAACTTAACAGATGCATAAATCTTCCGTGGTCCACCCCAGATGGCAATAAGCATATACATAGGGATCAGCATTGCTTCCCAGAGAATATAGAAGAGAACAAAATCCAGTGCCATAAAGACACCAAGCATTGCACATTCCATGATAAGCAGACAAACCATAAATGCCTGAACTCTTGTCTTGATATAGCTCCAAGAGGCAAGAACACAGAGAGGCATTATAAAGGTGGTCAGCATTACAAGCAGAATGGATATACCATCTATTCCGATGACATATTGAATGTTTAAAGATTTAATCCAGCTGACCTGTTCCACAAATTGAAATTTGCTGGTGGTCAAATCAAAGGCGGTGACCAATGGAATAGACAGTATTGCAGTTAGGGTCGTGATGCCAAGGGCCCAGTAGCGTGCAAAGAATTCATTCCGTATAAAGAGCAGCAGTATGGCTCCTGCCAATGGCAGGAAAATCAGCGTGCTCAGAATGTGTGGATAATCTGGATTGATTATTAGTTGATCCATTTCCAGTGTTCCTCGATATCAGTTTAGTTGTTTATTACTCTAATTTAAAAGTCTGTGTAAACCGTTAGAGCCAGACGTAAGCTACCAGAAGAACGGCTGCAAAGGAGACTGTGTAATATATTGTTTGCTGAATTTGACCACGCTGCAAGACTATGGTCACTCTGCGACCAATTGCTCTGACACAGCGGGCAGTTCCGTCAACAACGCCATCAATTCCATTCCAGTCAAACCAGGACCAGAAAGCTGATGTGACCATAAGACAGTAAATACCAACGGATTTGTAAAATTTGCTGAGTGCAGTATCAAACCATTGCAATGGATTTTCGACTGTCCAGTAAAAGGCACGTCCACCCATTCGATAGAACCAGTCCATATCAAGGCTAATTGTATTCTTCGGCATAACGTATTTGCGTAGCATAAAGAATGCAAATGCCGTGAAAGCCATAATCTGTATGGTCTCACTGAGATGGTAGGCATTATAAGGATTAAAAACGACTTCAGTATTTGGCAGCATATTGTACAAAAATGGTGTGTAGACACCAAGAAAGATACAGAGGAAGCCGCCAATGGCCATGGCAAGCTGCATATTCCAGCTCGGATCTTGTGCTTTCTCCCAGGTTTCTTCAGAGCAGTTGTTTTTTCCAAAGAAGATAAGGTAGGGAAGTCTTAATCCAGCAGCCAGAAAAGTACCTGCCGAAACAACTGTAAGAGCAAAGCCGGCCCAGAGGATATGAGACTCAAATGCTGCAGCAATAATCATGGATTTAGAAATAAATCCTGACATCAGTGGAAGACCAGATACAGCAAGTCCACCGATGAGCATAAAGACCATGGTTGCAGGCATCTTCTTATACAATCCACCCAGTTGGGTAAGTTTTTGACGTCCTGTTGTGGTGAGGATTGCACCTGCTGCCATAAAGAGCAGTCCTTTGTAAAGGATATGGGCAAAGGCATGGGCACAGGCTCCGTTAATAGCGAGGGTAGTCCCAATTCCAACACCGGCGACCATATAGCCAACCTGTGATACAATCTCCCAACCAAGGAGTTTGCGAACATCGTTTTCCATCACAGCATAAATAATGCCGTAAATGGCCATGATAACACCGAGATAAATAAGTACTTCAAATCCGGAACAGCTACGTATAAGTGTATATACAGCAGTCTTGGTGGTGAAGGCACACATAAATACTGCACCAACGGCTGTTGCTTTTGAGTAGGCATCGGGCAGCCAAGAATGCAGCGGTGGAACAGCAGCATTCAGCATAAGGCCAGCCATAATTAGCCAGGTGTACAGTTCTGGGGAAGAAACATTTAATTGATCAAAGCTGAGATCTCCAGTGGCCTGATAACGAAGAACGAATCCAAGCAGAAGAATAACGCCGCCAAATGTATGCACCAGGATATATCTGTATCCTGCAGCCAGTGCTTCTTCATCTTTTCTTGCCCAGATCAGGAAGGTTGAGGCAAAGGCCATCATTTCCCAGAAGAGAAAGAGAGTAATGTAATCTGCGGCAAAAATAGCACCAAGTGATCCAGCAACATAGAACCATGCTGCTATATGCTGCCATTCATCTTCCACATGCATCCCATAGATGGTACCTATTATGGCCATCAGAGACATGATAAATCCAAAAATCATGGATAGACGATCAACACGACCAAAAGTAAGTTCCCAGTTCATAAACTGGAACACACCATAGGTACCTGCATTCTGACTTAAATATATGACATCGATAAACGTCAGTAACGGAACCAGAAACATATATGGTTTGCGGAACGGGCCTCTTACCAGTGGCAGCAAACATGCTCCCACTATCATGATAAGTGCCGGGTGTATAAAACTAATTGTCATAATAATCCTCCCGGGCCTGGATCCCGCTTTTGCCATACCATCTGGCAACCATAATGACGATGGCACAGCTACAAAGTCCAAAGAGTGACCAGAATCCTGGTATCATTTTTTCCGCCCAGGTATGAGCGTGGCTTGTATCCACGGTTATACTCCAGATGACTATGAAGGTCATAACCCCATAGCAGTAGTAGATCACGGTTTGTAACCGATCTCGTAAATAGTCGATCAGATTTATAATCATCCTGTCACCGCCTTAACAAATTGCATCATAAAGTTAGGAAAGATACCAAGGAGCACGGATATCGTACATGCAATCACAATGGGAATCAGCATGGCGAGTGGTGCCTCTTTGATGCCTTGATATGTCTCACCTTCAGGACGTTTTCCAAAGAAAGCCTTGTAGGTGACCGGGGCAAAATACCCGACGTTTAACATGGTGGAAGCTATTAGTATAATGAGAATACCCATCTGGTTTGCTTCAATAGATCCGACAAGCAAGTTCCATTTTGTAACAAATCCTGCAACTGGTGGGGCACCGATCATGGAAAGTGATGCTATAAAGAAGCAGGCGAAGGTTATCGGCATTGTTTTACCTAGTCCGCCCATCTCTGAAAGATCCTTCTTGTGCGCGGCAATCATGATAGCTCCAGCACAGAAGAAGAGTGTGATCTTTGCAAAAGCGTGGTTCACGATATGAATAAGGCCGCCATCAATTCCAGATGGTGTCAGTAATGCAACACCAAGAATAATATAGGATAACTGGGAGATGGTTGAATAGGCGAGCCGTTCTTTTAAATTGTCCTTAGAGAGAGCCAGGACTGAAGCTGCGAGTACTGTGAACCCAACAAAGTAGGCTGTCGGGATTCCTAGGTTGAGTGCATGCATGGTGTCCGTACCAAATACATACAACATGGTACGGGTTGTACAAAAAACACCAACCTTAACAACTGCTACTGCATGCAGAAGAGCAGAGACCGGAGTCGGTGCAACCATTGCACCAGGTAGCCAGTGATGAAATGGCATAACACCATTCTTAGCAAACCCAAAGAGACAGAAGATATAGAGCATGATCACCATCCAGTTCTGGATGTTGCCGGAAGCAAGACCATCGGTGAAGAGTCCGTCTGAAATATTGGTTGGAAAGTCAAGAGTTCCTGTGAGCACATAGATAAGGATTAGTGCGGGTAACAAAAACATCTTTGCTGTAGTTGTCAGGTAGACTATGTATTTCTGCGCTCCAGCATATCCAGCCTTGTCCTGTGCGTGAGCAACGAGAGGATAGGTACATACTGAAACAATCTCGTAGAAAAGATACATGGTAAAAAGGTTATCTGAGAATGCAACACCAATTGCACCGAATATGGCGAGTGCAAAACATGCATTAAATCGCGTCTGCGCATGTTCTTTATGGGCTCTCATGTATCCCATGGAGTAGTAGACAGCGATGGTCCACAATGATGATGCAACAATTGCGAAGATCATCGACATTCCATCTGCCCGGAGTGTTACCGTAAGACCGGGTAAGACACTGAACATATGATACACAAGAATTTTACCATCGAGCACATCTGGAATCATTGAGGCAACAATCAGCAGCAGGATAACCGATGCTGCTGATGAGACTCCCTCACGAATATTCTCGTTTTTCCCCACAAACATGACACCAAGGGTGCCAAGCAGTGGAACAAGAAGTGCGAGGAGTAGCTTTACGGAACTGACCGTTTGTATTTCCATGACAGGGCTTCCTCTTTCCTAACCGTTAAGGTCGACGATATCTTCGGTGTCGACTGATTTGTAATTTCGATAGACTGCAATGGTAATACTCAGACCAATCGCAGCTTCGGCAGCAGCAATGGCCATAATAAACAGAGTAAATACCTGTCCTACGGTGGGGTCAGGAGCAGTGAATCTGTTAAAGGCCATAAAGTTAATTGAAGCTGCCGCAAGTACTAGTTCCGAGGCAATCAGCATTCCAATAAGAGTTCTTCTGGTGACGAGTCCGTATATACCCATTCCAAAGAGTACAGCACCAAGGATAAGGTATGTGTTCAGACTATTGTGAAGGTTTAGAATCGACATTTATTTGCTCCTTCCTTGACGCGCAATGACAAGCGATCCGATGATGGCGATGAGCAGAACTATGGAGACCAGTTCAAAGACCATTGAATACCTGGTGAGCAGATTAATACCTATAAGTTTGATGCTTCCCATATTTTCCTTGGGGAGAACTTCAAAAGTGGTATTCACTGCTAAACCTATCATGCCAAATGTAACCAAACCTGCAGTAATCAGTCCAAGTGGGCCGCTTAAAGCACCGGCGGAACCCTCTTTTTTACTGTCTTCAGGTGCTGCAAGCATAATGGCAAAGGCGATGGTGATACATACGGCACCAATGTAGATGAGCATTTGCATCATTGCTACAAAGGGAGAATTTAGGTAGTAGTAGATGGCTGCAACTCCGATAAAACAGAGGGCAAGTCCAGCCACAGCGCGAACCAGTCGTTCTGAATTACAGGCAATGATTCCACCTATTAAGGTAGTTGCAAGCATTATCAGAAAAACGATTCCGGCAGCAGCATCGGCATACCCTGCAAACCCTTCGGCAGTTAAAAAGCCGGGCATCCAGGACCATTCAGTTGGGTTCATGAGTTTCTCTCCTTCAATCTATTAAGAAGGTCGAAATGAAAATCTTCCTTACGGCTTGAAGCAAGATTGTATTCTTTTGAAAAGGTGATCGCACCAAAGCCACAGGACTCAACACATTGTCCGCAGAGTGAACAGGTGGTAAAGTTGAGATTGTACTGTGTAAGCACCTTCTTCTTTTTTGTCTTCATTTCACCCTTCACCTCTACTTCATATTCAACAGACTTTGAAGCAAGGCTAATGCATCCTGATGGACATGCTCGCTGGCACATTCCACAGGCAACACATTTCGGTTTTCCTTCTTCGTCTTCAATCAATTCAATATGACCGCGATACCGCTCGCTCATCTTGATTGTTTCGTACGGGTAGGAAACAGTTACAACTGGTTTGAAGAATTCCTTGGCTGTAATTCCAAGCCCTATAACAAGGGACTTTAGCCCAAGAAATATTTCGCTAAAATAAGATCCCATATTAAAATACCTTCAGTAATCCTGCTGTGAGCAGCAGGTTAAACAGTGAGATCGGAATCAATATCTTCCAGCTCAAATTGAGCAGTCCATAGATTGTAGTTCTAGGGAACGTCCATCTGATCCAGATAAAGGAGAAGATAAGGAGATAGATTTTAAGAAGGAACCACCAGACACCAGGAAAGAGTCCAAGAGGACAATCCCAGCCACCAAGAAAAAGAATGGTAATAAGGGAGGCACCAATCACGATATTTGCATACTCACCCATAAAGAAGAGGCCAAAGCCCATACTTCCGTATTCAGTATGAAATCCCGCTACGAGCTCACTTTCAGCCTCACCAAGGTCGAATGGAGCCCGGTTGGTCTCAGCAAGTGAACAGATAAAGAAGATTAGAAAGGAGATGGGCATAAGGGGACTTGAAAGCGATGGCACGATATGCCAGTTCCAGATTCCACCAGATTGCGCAGCAACAATTTCTTTCAAATTCATAGTCCCGGTCATCATCACAATGGTAATAACTGTGATAAGCATTGGAATTTCATAAGAAATGTTCTGTGATACGGCACGAACCGAAGCCATAACACCATATTTGTTACGTGATCCCCAACCAGCAAACAAGATAGCCAAAGCGCCAAGAGAGGCAAAGGCAAAGATCATTAGCACTCCAATATTCATGGAGTGAGCAACGATGGTGTCACTGAACGGTACGGTCACAAAACTTGTGATGGCAGGAGCCATTGCAAGAACGGGCGCAACCATAAAGAGTGCCTTGTCAGCTCCACCTGGAATCATCAACTGCTTGGTCATCAGTTTGATACCATCTGCAGGAGGCTGAAGGAGGCCTAGCGGACCATTAACGTTCGGGCCGGGGCGGCGCTGAATACGGCCTGCCCCCCGACGCTCTGCCCAAACCAGATAGGCAGCGTTGAGTGCGGCAAAGGCGATGGCAATAACCACCGCAACTACAGCATTTAATATTGTTAAACTCATCTGACTTCTCCCTTACCTGTCTATCTCAGGTATAACTAAGTCTAAGCTTCCCATCATGGCGAGCGCGTCCATTATCATCATGCCCTCACACGCCTCATCAAACAGAGACATATTGGAATACGTTGGAGAGCGAAGCTTGAAGCGATAGGCATTTTTGGTGCCATCACTAACAATTCTGATACCAAAACTTCCACGTGCTGTCTCAACAGCTTGGTAATAATCACCCTTAGGAGGTTTTATTAGCTTTGGTTTTTTCTTGGGCATGATTGGCCCATCTGGTAACTTGTCAAGTCCCTGTTCTATGATGCGCAGAGATTGTTCCATCTCATCCATACGAACCTTATAACGAGCAAGAGAATCGCATTCGTGATAGACAGGAACGTCAAAATCAAATTCAGGATACACTGAGTATGGCTCGTTTTTACGAACATCAAAGTCGATCCCAGCTCCACGAGCTACAGGTCCAGTTGCTCCGTATTTACGGCACATCTCAGCAGAAATTGGCCCAATATCTTCAAGTCGTTTTCTGAAAATGATATTGCCTGTAACGAGTGCATCATATTTCTTGAGTGATTTGCGCATGCGAGGAAGAAATGCCCTGGCAGCTGCAATGAAATCATCATCGACATCGTTGTACAGTCCACCGAAACGGTAGTAGCAGTATGTCAGTCGGGACCCCGTGACAGCTTCCAGCATATCAAGAATATGCTCACGATCCTGGATGGCATACATAAGAGGCGTAAAGCCTCCAAGATCCATAACAAAAGCGCCAAACCAGAAGAGATGAGATGCAACTCTGTTCAGCTCTACGGTGATGGCTCTGATATACTCGGCACGTTCTGGAACTTCTATTCCTGCTGCACGTTCAACAGCCAAAACATGGCCGTGTGTGTAACCGAGGGCTCCAAGATAATCAAGACGGCTAAGGTTAGGGAGAACCTGCGGGTATGTTCTGTTTTCACCCATCAGCTCATGCATACGATGAATATAGCCAAGCACTGTTTCAGCTTTAACAATATACTCACCATCCATTTGCATCTTTACTCGAAGAACACCATGGGTTGCAGGATGCTGCGGCCCAACGTTCAGGGTAAAGGTTTCGTCCGATCGGATCTGAATTGGTCCACTCATGGTTTAAAATCCTTTAAGAGGGGATGAAAGTCTGCGTCTTCTGGAAGGAGCAGAGGGATGAGGTGCGGATGCCCCTCAAACTTGATGCCAAAGAAATCGTGGGTTTCACGTTCGTGCCAGCTTGCTCCCGGGTAAATTTTGGAGATGGTGGGAATATTAGGCTCCGACCGAGGAGTGCGAGTACGAATTACCACGCGACAGGTATCAAAATCGTAGCGGGAGAAATCGTAAACGGATTCAAGTTGATCTTCTTTGATCCAGTCCACTCCAGTAATGCTTTCAAGAAAAAAACCAGCCTTATCTATGATCATTACAGCAGCAAGTAATTCACCCGGTTCGCATTGCACATCGATATCATAACCATGCTCTGCGTGATCGCGTTCGATTACACCGTTAGGTCTGGGCTCTTCCTTCTTCTTGGCGGGTTTTTTTTCCTCTTCACCTTCGGCGGGTGCCTCGGCAACAGGTTCTTCAACAACCGGTTCCGGATCGGGAAAAAGATCTCGCAGGGCTTGTTTTACAGTATCATTTGTCATTGTCATATTCCTCTTCAAGCCTTTTCTTCAGGATCTTTCCAGCGATTCCAGCCAGAAACCTTGTTTTCCAGTTTGAGGATACCCTCGAGTAGCGCTTCGGGCCGTGGAGGACAACCTGGTATATAAATATCAACTGGAAGGAATTTGTCGGCACCAAGTATAATTGAGTATTGTCCATCAAAGGCAAAAGGGCCGCCAGAAATAGCACAATTGCCCAGTGCGATTACCCACTTTGGTTCAGGCATCTGGTCGTAAAGAACCTTGATACCAGGCATCATTTTTTTGGTAACAGTGCCCGCAACGATCATCACATCTGATTGTCTAGGAGATGGGCGAAAAACCTCAGCTCCAAAGCGTGACATATCAAATCGTGCACAACCTGTGGCCATCATTTCAATGGCGCAGCAGGCAATACCAAAGGTGAGGGGCCAGAATGAATTGACCCGGCCAATGTTGATGAGTTTGTCGGCTACGGCAAACTGAACAACTGATGACGGAATTGGTTCTAACGGCGAAGGTACGTTCTGCGTTCCCACTTGAAGACTCCCTTGATCCATGCGTATACGATTGCGAGTGATAAGATTCCAACAAAAATAACAACTTCAACGAAATCCCGGTAGACAATGCCCATATCCAGAAGTTCTTGACTGTTATAAGCAAGAGCTACGGGAAAGAGAAAAAGTACATCCACATCAAATGCGAGAAAAATTAATGCGTAGAGAAAAAACACAGACCCGTATCGAATCCAAGAATCACCGATTGGCTCCATTCCACATTCAATGGCCTGGCTATTCTTACGATTGAACTGTCGGGTACCCCGAGGCATCAGGAGGTACACAATGACAATTGGTCCAAGGGCAAAGGCAAAGCCCCCAAGGGCAAAGGCCGTGATCCATAAAATATTATCACGGAAGAGAAAATCAGAAAATTGAAGCTCCATCTAAAGGCTCCTTAAAGTTGAATGAGTCGGATGACTTTCTGATATATACACAGACGCTAAGTAATGAATTAAGCTCTACTTGTCAACTTAAAAGTGAATGATCATTCATTCGTTTTTAGTGAGTGGCGCTTCATTCACTAAGGATTTACTCTAATTTCTATTTCGAAGTTTGACAGGAAAAGGTTTGAGAAAAAGTATATAAATGATAAGGTGAGAAATCCCTAATTAAAAAAACAGATATGAATCATAAACAAATTTGAACAGAGGCTTTTATTATGTCTATCACCTTGAGACAATTAGAAATATTTATAGCTGTTGCAGAGACTGCCCAGGTGACAAAAGCAAGTAAAAAGCTGTTTGTGACCCAATCTGCTGTCAGTATGGCACTTGCTGAACTGGAGAATCAGCTTGGTGGATCTTTGTTTGATCGGCATGGCAGGAGTCTTCTTCTGAACGAACGTGGTCGATACCTTTTGCCGCTTTCCAAAGAAATACTTTGCCAGGTTGGGAATGTAGAAAATATCATGTCGGAGAAAAACGATACCCTGAGCGGGCAAATTAATGTCGTGGCCTCAACGACTATTGGTGATTACATCCTTCCCTACCTTATCGGTGCATTTAAACGAATGCATCCGCAGGTGCACATTAATATGCTTGTTCATCATACCCGTTATGCCGAAAGTCTGGTGCTTGATGGCAAAGTTGAGGTCGGTTTTGTAGAAGGACAGATAAATAATCCGGATACCGTCAAGCGCCTCTGGTTTAAAGATGAACTCGTGGTTATCGCTGGTCCAACCGATCCACTTTCACATAAAAGTCTCTTTGATGTTGAGAAAGATTTTACTAATACCCGTTGGATTATGCGTGAAGAAGGATCTGGAACCGTTGCCATCTTCCGGGATAAAATGAAAAAATATCTGGATCAGATTAATGTCATCATGGAGATGGGTCATCCTGAATCCATAAAGAAGGCTGTTGAATCAGGAGTTGGGCTTGGCTGCCTTTCTTCCCTTACTGTCTGTCGTGAAGTGGAACACGGTTGGTTGAAGACGCTGCAGTTTGATGGGGTGGATATGGAGCGTAAGTTACATGTCATATCCCGTAAGAATTTAAAAATGAATGATTCTCTGGCTGAATTTCTTGCCTTTTGCGATATTATGTCCACCTGTTCTCAATCCCGGGCATGTCTTTCTTCACCTTGGAAGTTGCAGTCGTTACTTGCAAAACAGTCTGTTCAAAAAAAGTGATATTCAGGTGGCTTGTTAGAAAAAGCTTGCACAATGGCTAGGACGCGTTATCAAAGAATCTGAAGCTGATTTTTTTTAACTAGTGTCTGTCCATAAATGCTCCATTTCCAGGCAGGCACGAACTATCCACTTTTATATATAAGGACAAATGGTATGTGGAAATCGATACAGCCTGCCCCCCCTGATTCAATCTTAGGTCTTACCGAAGAGTTTAAGAAGGATCAAAATCCGCAGAAAGTTAATCTTGGTGTTGGTGTATATAAAGACGAATCGGGAAACACACCGGTGTTGCGTTGCGTGAAGACTGCTGAAAAAGTGTTGTATGAGACGCAAGCTAGCAAGAGTTATCTTCCCATTTCAGGGGATCCTGCATATTCAGCTTCCGTTCAGCGTTTGATATTCGGTGCTGACAATGAGGTGATTTCGTCAAAGCGGGCTGTAACGATCCATGCACCAGGTGGAACCGGTGCCCTGAGAGTCGGTGCAGATCTTCTCCACAAATTTACACCCGATGCTAAGGTATGGGTGAGTTCACCTACCTGGGCCAATCACAATGGTATTTTTGGTGCAGCGGGCTTTGGTATCAGTCAATACGGATATTACGATACCGAGAGTCGGGGACTCGATTTTGACAAGATGATGAGTGATCTTGCAGATGTGCCTGCGGCCGATGTTGTGGTCCTTCATGCATGTTGCCATAATCCAAGTGGAGTAGACTTGAATGAGGAGCAGTGGCAGCAGGTGGCAGCACTTGCTAGTAAAAATGGTTGGGTACCTTTTCTTGATTTTGCCTATCAAGGGTTTGGCGATGGTGTGGATGAAGATCGTTTTGCTGTAGAGCAGTTTGCTGCGGTAGGAATAGATTTTCTGGTCGCCAGCTCTTTTTCCAAAAACTTTGGCCTGTATAATGAACGAACCGGAGCCATTACCGTGGTGACTCCAGCAGCAGATGAGGCCAGTGTGGCCATGAGTCATCTAAAAACTGTTATCCGTACCAACTATTCCAATCCTCCTGCCCATGGTGGTCTGATCGCAACCATGATACTGGATACTCCTGAGTTGCATAAAATGTGGCTGGAAGAGCTTGCTGGAATGCGTGATCGCATTGTTAATATGCGTAAATCTCTGGTTTCAGGCCTTGCTGCTCAGGGTGTTGATGGGGATTTTTCTTTTATTGAACGCCAGCGTGGGATGTTTTCTTTTAGTGGTTGGTCCGATGATGTTGTAAGCAGTTTGAGAAAGAATAATAATATTTATGTAGTAGGCGGCGGAAGGATTAATTTAGCAGGACTAACAACCCAAAATATATCCTATGTTTGTAAAGCCGTAGCTGCTGCTATGAAGTCATAAATACTCTCAGGCACAGCATTTTTGCTCACGATTGCCTCTAACCGCATAGAAAAGCTATGGCGGTTAGAAGCAATCGAGCAAACCTGCAGCACCTGAAAGCATTTATGTTTTGATGGTTACCTTTTTATAATGCACTTTTTTTAATAGTAGGCCGTGGGCAGGTGCTGTTGCGGGTGCTATTGAACGATCCTTAGATGCAAGAATTGTTTTAAACTCTTCAATCGTTTTTCTTCCTTTTCCTACTTCCAGTATTGAGCCAACAAGATTACGTACCATATGACGTAGAAACCCGTCTCCGCTAAAAACGAATTGTAACTCATTGCTGTCACTTGTCTGTAATATAGCTTTCTGTATAGTACGAACACTGCCACGTCCAGTGGTGATGCTTTTATCCCGTGATCCCGATGCTTCAAAGCTTGCGAAATCATGTGTTCCGGAGATTATCCTGAGGCATTGTTGCATTGCATCTGTTGATAATTTTTGTGGAATATGGACTCGATATAATCGAGTAATCGGTGATTGGATTTTTCCGGTCTCAATGGTGTAAATATAGGTCTTGGAAGTCGTTGAAAAGCGGGCGTGAAAATCGGGAGCAGCATTTTCTATCTTGAGAATACGAATGGCTGAGGGCAGGGTGGCATTAGCGCCTCTTAATAAATCAGCCAGGGAAATGTGAGAGTCGGTTTCAAAGCTGGCAACCATAGCAAGTGCGTGAACACCAGCATCGGTTCTGCCAGCTCCATGGAGGGTCACCGGGGCGTTAGTGATTCTTCTAAGAACTTTTTCAAGGTCCCCTTGAATTGTGGGAGCATTTAACTGTTTTTGCCAGCCACTGAAGTGTGTTCCGTCAAAGGCTATGGTTAACTTGAGATTAGGCATGAAATGAATCAGGGAAAGAAGGGTGCTCCTTCAAGTCCGGTTGTTTCATTAATTCCGCACATCAGGTTCATATTATGTACCGCCTGTCCTGCTGCACCTTTCACAATATTATCAATTGCCGAAATAACGATTATTCGGTTGGCTCGTTTGTCGATGGCAAAGCCGATATCGCAAAAGTTTGATCCTCTTACATGTTGAGTGGCTGGGAATGTTCCCTCTGGTACAATACGAACGAAAGGTTCATTTTTATACGTGCTCAGATATAATTTTCGCAGTTCGTCTTCGGATATGTCAGATGTGAGATTTGCGTAGGTAGTACTGAGGATTCCCCGTGAAATAGGAAGGAGGTGGGGAGTAAACGAAATTGTTACATCATCCTTGTTGAGGACACTCAATTCCTGCTCAATTTCCGGAAGGTGACGATGGGTTCCGCCAACCTTATAGGCTTTGAATCCATCATGCACTTCACAGAATAGTGTGCCTACACTTGCGGAACGTCCGGCTCCAGTTGTTCCCGATTTTGAATCGGCAATAATGGTTGTAGGGTCAATAAGCCCATCGCGTAATAATGGGGCAAGGCCGAGTATGATAGAAGTCGGGTAGCATCCAGGATTGGCTACAAGGCGAGCTTTTTTGATTTGATCACGATAGAGCTCAGGTAATCCGTATGCGGCTTCTGCGATAAACTCAGGAGAAGAATGTTCCTGATACCATTCTTCGTATGTGGAAACATCACGCAAACGATAGTCCGCAGACAGATCGACAACTTTTTTGCCTTCCTGTAAGAGCTGAGGGACAAGGTCCATAGCAGTCTTATGAGGGACTGCTGCAAAAAAGAGATCGGCACGATTACATAACTCATCTATGGAAAGGTTTTCACAAATCAGATCAGTCTTGCCAAGAAGGTTGGGGAATACCTCAGAAAGGGGTTTACCTGCATACTGACGTGATGTTGCCGCAGTCAGCTCAAATTCGGGATGATTACAGAGAATACGAGCAAGTTCCACTCCGGTATAGCCTGAGGCTCCAATAATGGCAACGCGTTGCATGGGGCTTTCCTAATAAAAAAATGAATAAAAAAAGGGAATAACAGATATCTGTTATTCCCTTCATAAAACTGCCAGTTACATATACTTTCTGTTTTGCTTCCCGAATAATGGAGAGTGAAACAAAAAGTAAGTAAAACGGATTAACGTTTTGAGAACTGAAACTTAGCGCGAGCGCCTTTCTGACCGTATTTTTTACGCTCTTTCATACGAGGGTCACGGGTAAGGAGCCCTGATTTCTTCAGGGTACCTCTGTTTTCAGAATCAACCTCAAGAAGTGCGCGGGAAATCCCATGGGTCAGCGCATCTACCTGGGCAGATTTTCCGCCACCGAGAAGAGTTGCCATAACATCATAGCTCTCAAAAGTATCAGTAAGTTTGAAGGGTTTGTCAATTTTGTGAATCTTAAAAGTTCCACCAAAATAATCTTCAGGTGTCATCTTATTGACTAAAATTTTTCCGGTACCGGGAGTGAGCCATACTTTTGCAATAGCACTTTTTCTTTTGCCGGTGGCGTAAAAACGATCTTGAGCCATGATCTAATATCTCCGTAATTCTTTTTTTATATGTCTAAGTCGACAGGCGTTTGTGCTGCGTGTGTATGCTCGGGTCCAGCAAACAGCTTTAACTTTTTCAATTGCTGACGGCCCAGTTTGTTTTTTGGAAGCATACCTCTTACTGCTTTCATCAGAATGTCGGTAGGGTGTTTAACCAGAAGCTCTTTTGCAGTAATTTCTTTCATGCTGCCGATATATCCGGTGTGGTGGTAGTACGTTTTCTGATCCCATTTTCTACCGGTAAGGCGAATCTTGTCAGCATTTGTTACAACTACGAAATCCCCATTATCAATAAAGGTAGAGAAGGTTGGTTTATGCTTTCCACGCAACCGGTCTGCGATTTCTGTTGCCAGACGGCCAAGAATCTTACCTTCGGCATTTACATGGTGCCATTGTTTTTCGATCTCATTGACCGGAGTAAGGTAGGTTTTCATGTTCTTCTTTTGTCCTCTAGGGGATAATGCAAATAATAATAAAAAAAGGTTCGACCAATGTCGAACCTTTTGAACTTTTAAAAATGGAGCGGGAAACGAGATTCGAACTCGCGACGTCAACCTTGGCAAGGTTGCACTCTACCACTGAGTTATTCCCGCTCATTTGTGTATGACAAAACGGGATTCAAATTACTCTTAATCTGTGTGTCTTGTCAATATAAAAAACGTTAAAATTGCTGAAAGTTATAAAAAAATCATGGAGGATAATAGAAAAAGAGAAGTGCTTGGTGGCAGAAAGTATGCTATAATATTATCTTAATTAACTAATTTGAAACTTTTACTATTAGATGAGGTCACCTATGGGTGGAGAAAAAAAGAGAGAGGGAGCAATTCAACGGCGGACAAAAGAAACTGATATTGATTTAAAAGTGCTTGTTGATGGTAGTGGAGAAACTGATATTAAAAGCGGTGTTCCCTTTTTAGATCATATGCTGACACTCTTTGGAGTTCATGGCTTTTTTGATTTAACGGTGGCGGCTGTTGGCGATACAGAGATTGATGATCATCACACCGTGGAGGATATCGGTATTTGCCTTGGCCAGGCATTTTCCAAGGCTTTAGGGGATAAGAGCGGTATTGCCCGATATGGCAGTGCTTACCTTCCAATGGATGAAACTCTTGTCCGTGTAGTTGTTGACATCTCAAATCGTCCTTTTGTTCACTATAATGCTCCCGTTCCGGATCAGAAACTTGGAACCTTTGATACTGCACTGGCTAAGGAGTTTATGAGGGCTTTTGCTCAACATGCCGGGGTGACACTCCATATAGATCTGATTCATGGATGCAATAGCCATCATATAATAGAAGCTGTATTTAAGGCACTTGCCAGGGCGATGTCTCAGGCCAGCGCAAAACTTGACACACTTACTGGAACTTTATCGTCCAAAGGTGTACTTTAAGTAGGATAGTCTTATGAGTTCTGAGTGGCAGGTCGGTGGCAGTTATTCACCGGGTGTGTGTAATCAAATTTCTAAGTGTAATAATGAGGATTCCTGTGATTAAAAGTTTCTCGATTATATGTTTTGTGTTTTTTGCTTTGTCTGCTTGCACCACTATCAGTGATGAGGATACACGGAAAATTGGCCCCTTTCCCGAAGTGAGTTGTGCCGCAGTGTTACCAATAGTGGTTCCTGTTACATCCAGTGATACACTTACTGCTGCCGCGAAAAAGAATCTTGCTGGTGGTGCAGCCTACCTTGATTCGGTAATGGTGGATGAACTCGGAGCCCGACCTGAGTTTAAAATAGTTACAGAAAACCAGCTCGATGCAATCCTTGGGGATCCCTGGGGAGGAAGATTGCAGCAGATACGTGATATTGGCCAGGCTACCGGGTGTGGTGTGGTTCTTGAGACGACTCTTAGTAAATATCGTGGACGTGTCGGAAGTACCATGTCAGCTGAGGTTCCTGCAGCAGCTGCATTTTCCATGGAATTGTTTGGTGTCGAAAGTGGCCTTGTTCTGTGGACGGCGTCCTATGATGAAAGCCAGAAGGCATTGTTTGATGATATCTTCTCATTTAACAAAGCTCAGAGTCGTGGTTTTAAGTGGCTTTCTGTGCAGGAGTTGAGTCGTGATGGCTTGGTAAGCCGTTTGCAGGAGTTTCCTTACTTTCAGCAGGCTGATGATGAATAGATAGATGCACCACCTTTCGTTGGTGAGTTAATTTTTATATAGTTTTACAAAGTTAGCCCCGTTCTTCTCAGAAATGAAGAACGGGGCTTTTTTTTTCAAATAATACAATGTAAAGCCTGAAATTATTCCTTGATTAAAAAAATCTCAGCACATAGGATTACTCATAAAAGGCATAATTCTTGGTATGTCGTTGTGTTTTGCCTGCAGTGTAATAGTGGGTTGAAACGGAAAGATTTTTTTCTTTGGGAGATCTAGGTGAGTATTAAATTTAAACTACGTAGTATTGCTGGTGTTTTTGTTGGCATCATTGTTGTTATGTTTCTGGCAACATATGTAAATACCCAGAATCAGGCCGATGATGGGCTTCTAATCAACCTTGCTGGCCGTCAAAGAATGTTGACTCAGAAGATGTTTAAGGAAATGCATCATGCTATGTTTATTAAGGCCACGACGGGAAAAATGGACCAGGCTGCCATTGATAGTGCCCGCTCCACCATGAAAATTTTTGATATGACCTTGAATGCTCTCAGGGTTTCAGGAGATGCGCCACTGGGTTTGAATTTAGCAGATACTCAATATCGAAAGTGCCCGGCTGCAGAAGGCAAAATTCTTGAAAAGTTAAATGCTGTAGCAGATAAATGGACATCTGTTCGCGATGTTCTCGAAAGAGTTTTGAGTGGCCAGTATACTGAAAAAGAGCTGCAAATATTGCATAAGGAAAATCTTAATCTTCTTAAAATAAGCAACGAAGCAGTTGTTATGATGCAAGAAAAAGCTGAGGCGTCGGTCAACAGACTTTTGACCACCCAGATTGTTCTTATTGTTCTAGCTATGGCTTTTATGGCCTGGGCAGTACTGGTAATAAACGGTATCTCCGGTCGTATTGCACAGATGAAATTATTTTGTAAGCGCTTTGGTCAGGGAGATCTGCGGGCACGCTCAGAAATATCCGGTAGTGATGAACTCGGTGAAATGGGAACGAGTCTGGATACCATGGCGAGTGATCTGCAGGGGGTGATGTCTGAAATCAGAGATGGTGCCAGTAGTTTGGATCAGACTTCGGATAGTGTGTTAGGAATATCCCAGGGCGTTTCCGATGATTGTTCCAACAGTTCAGAACGAGCAAATTCTGTGGCAGCAGCGACGGAAGAGATGAGTGTTAATATGAATTCTGTGGCGGCGGCAGTGGAGGAGACTTCTACTAATGTTTCAATTATTGCAGAAACCGTTTCCACCATGACTGATACTATTAAAGATGTAACTAGTGAAACTGAGGCCGTACGAAGAAAAACGACCGAGGCTGTTGTCCAGTCCGAGTCTGCATCAAATCGAGTTGATGAGTTAGGAGTTGCGGCCACTGAAATTAGCAAAGTGACTGAATCAATAACTGAAATTTCAGAACAGACTAATCTTCTTGCCTTAAATGCCACTATTGAGGCAGCGCGAGCTGGTGAGGCTGGTAAGGGATTTGCGGTTGTTGCAAATGAAATTAAAGACCTTGCCAAACAAACAGCAGAGGCAACGCTCGATATTCGTTCAAAAATTGAGTCTATTCAAAATTCCACCCATCATACTGTAAAGGATATCAACTCCATTGCGGATATTATTCATACCGTGGACGGATTGGTAGGGAGCGTTGCAGGTGCTCTTGAGGAACAGGCTCATACCGCTGAGGGTATTTCTGAAAATGTAGACCAGGCTTCTGCAGGCATTATGGAGATTACCGAAAATGTTGCTCAGAGTTCGATGGTGTCGCAGGAAATTTCATCTGATCTTACTTCTGTAAATCAAGATATTGACGGTATTAATACTGCAACGGGTGATCTCTCAAGCAAAGCAAGTGAATTAAGTGAATTAGCTTCTGTCCTTTCTGGTCGGGTGGAGAAATTTAATATCTGATATGTAGGCTGTTTCTCCAGTTGTTGTCTGGCTGTAAAGTCTCAGTGTTGGGAGATTTTACAGCCTTTTTTATTTCGTAACTATTCAGTTACGGTTCAGTGTTTTTCCAATTATCAGGTACTCGCAGAATAATTACTTTATTTCTACTGTTTTTTTTATTGAAACACGTGCTAGGTTGTTGGTAGATGGAATCTCTTATAATGCCATTACCTAGGTTTGGAGTATTGAAAAGATCACTATGTTATCAGCTCACACAAACAAACGCATTGGTCAGGCCATGTGTGATTATGCCATGTTGGATGATGGCGATCACGTGCTGGTCGCAGTATCCGGTGGGGTAGACAGTCTGGTTCTGCTCTGGTTGCTGCAGTACTGGCAGAAAAAAGCTCCCGTTACCTACACGTTGTTCCCTGTTCATATTGATATGGATATCTGGGAAGCAACTATGAAAGAAGTGAGTCCGTTACAATCCCTTGCGCAGCAGATGCAGATAATTGGAGCGGATTTGCATATTGAAAAAAGTTTGCCATTAACCGACGATTTACGAACCTGCTTCAGCTGTTCGAAATTACGTCGTAAGCAGCTGTTTGATCTTGCCAGTCGTTTTAAATGTAATAAGATTGCCTTTGGGCACCATAAGGATGATTTAATCGAAACTCTCTTTTTAAATATGTTTTACAGTGGCAATATCTCAACCATGGTACCCAGACAGAAACTGTTTGAGGGAAGGCTTTCCGTTATTCGTCCCCTTGCCTATGTTGAAAAGCGAGAGGTGGTAACAATTGCGAAAGATGTCGGATTGACTGCTGTGAGTAATTTGTGTCCTCTTGCTGGTGATACCAGACGGGAAGAAATCCAGAAAATTCTGGAGAATATCTATAAACAGATTCCGGAGGCGAAGGCATCGCTCTTTGCATCCATGAAAAATGTACGTGAAGGATATATGCTGTGAAAACTGCTTTTGAATGTTTGGCCTGTTACTTGCGTCAGACCCTACAGGTCGCGCGGGTGTCCACCGCCGATACACGTCTGCAATTAACTGCCCTGCAACAGGTGGCAGAGCTTATTGCAAAAATGGATATGGAACAAACCCCTCCTGAAAACTCAGTTCCGGTTTACCGTGTCATTGCAGATATTACCGGTTGTGCAGATCCCTATCTTGAGATTAAAAGGGAGTCCAATAAGCAGGCACTTTCTCTTTTGCCCGAGTGTCAAAAACTGATTGCTGCTTCCAGAGATCCGCTCGTTACTGCTTTACGTTTTGCAATTGGTGGTAATATTATCGACTATGGTGCCATGCATAGTTTTGATGTGGACGCTGTTATGGAACGTTGCCAAAAGGCACCCTTTGCCGTGGATCATTGTCTACGTTTTTTGCAAAAGGTACGAGGACTCGCTGAAAATTCCAGGGTGCTTTATCTGGCTGATAACTCCGGTGAAATCGTGTATGATTCTCTGGTGGTTAATGAACTTGTTGCCATGGGGCTCGATGTAACCGTCGTTGTAAAAAGCAGTGCTATTATAAATGATGCACTGCTTGCCGATGCAAAAGCCTGCGGGATGGATAGAATTGCCAACGTTATTGAAAATGGAACCAGTTGTCCTGGAACGCCACTTAAGAGCTGTTCTGCAGAATTGATTCAGGCTTTTAACGATGCTGATCTTATTATTTCAAAAGGGCAGGGGAATTTTGAAACGCTTTCCGAGGTAGAAGCTGAAATATTTTTTCTTCTCACGGTAAAGTGCTCGGTTGTAGGTGCTCACCTTGCTGGAATAAGTAATACTGAACCGGAAGTGTTATCCGGTGATGGTGAACTCGTCCTGTTTCATTATAATGGAAAATAAAAGAATGCTAAAAAGAATAAATACAATACTTACCACCAAAGAAACTGGTAATCTGGTAACGGTGCGAGGCTGGATACGTACCAGGCGTGATACCGGAGCTTTTTCATTTCTGGAAGTGAACGATGGTTCCTGTCTTGCTAATCTTCAGATTATTGGGGATAAGGGACTGGATAATTATGATCAGGAAATAACAAACCTCAGTGCTGGCTGCAGTGTTATTGTTATCGGTACAGTAAAAGAATCTCCTGCCAAAGGGCAGGATGTGGAGCTGCATGCAGATTCCATACAGGTGCTGGGCTGGGCAGATCCCGAGACCTATCCTTTACAGAAAAAACGTCATTCGCTGGAGTTTCTGCGGACTATTAGTCATCTGAGACCTCGCACAAATGCACTTGGTGCCGTAACCAGAGTCCGTTCCAGGCTCTCTTTTGCAGTAAACATGTTTTTTCAGGAACGGGACTTTGTTCAGGTCCATACACCTGTTATTACTACCAGTGACTGTGAAGGTGCCGGTGAAATGTTTCAGGTTCAGGCCACGGGAGAAAAAAATGACAAACCATTTTTCGGCTCTCAGGCAGGACTTACCGTGAGTGGCCAGCTACAGGCTGAAGTGTACGCTTTGGCTCTTGGCCAGGTCTACACCTTTGGTCCTACGTTCAGGGCAGAAAATTCCAATACCAGTCGTCATCTTGCAGAATTCTGGATGCTGGAGCCCGAGATGGCTTTTTGTGATCTTGCATGTAATATGGAGCTTGCAACGGATCTGCTTAAATATGTTTTACGGGATATACTGGAAAACTGTTCCGAGGACCTGGCTCTCTTTAATTCGTTTATTGAGAAGGGGTTGGTGCAGAAGTTACAGAATGTTGTAGAGAAGGATTTTGTTCATATCACCTACACAGCAGCTGTTGCAGAACTCAGCACGGTTGCGGATTTTGAGTATCCCGTTCAGTGGGGGACCGATCTGCAATCTGAGCATGAACGCTATCTTACGGAAAAAGTTTATAAATGTCCGGTGATTGTGACAGATTATCCGGCCAGCATAAAACCCTTTTATATGCGGCTCAGTGATGATGGGAAAACCGTGGCAGCCATGGATATTCTGGTTCCCGGAATTGGAGAGATTGTTGGCGGCTCACAGCGGGAAGAGCGACTGGATGTGCTCACCAGGCGAATGGTAGAGGCTGGGATTGATACAAAAGAGTACGATTGGTATCTTGATCTCAGGCGTTATGGTACAGTGCCACATGCTGGATTTGGCCTAGGTTTTGAGAGGCTTGTGCAGTTTGCTACGGGGATGAGTAATATCCGCGAGGTGATTCCTTTTCCGAGAACTCCGGGATTTGCACCATGCTAACAGAAGGTTCATTTAGAGATGCAGGTAGAAGACGTGGGTAAAGGTCCAGGCGTACAAAAGATGTTTGATGATATTGCTCCAAGCTATGACCTGATGAATCGGGTTATGACCATGGGACAGGATCAGGGATGGAGACGGTTTGTCGTGAAAAAAGCAGGTGATCCAGGCTCGGGCCTGGTCCTTGATCTTGCCACGGGAACCGGGGATATTGCAGCTCTTATGGAGAAACAATATCCAAAAGGACACCATGTAGGCGCTGATTTTTCACTTAATATGCTCAGTGAGGCCAAAAAAAGATTTTCAGATCAGGCCATTGACTGGCAGGCCAGTGATGCCAATAATCTTCCCTATAAAGATAACAGTTTTGAATCTGTGACTTTTGGTTATCTACTGCGAAATGTGGATGACAGTTTTGTTGTGTTACGAGAGATACACCGGGTGTTGAAACCCGGCGGTAGGGTTGTCTGTCTCGATACTACACCGCCCGAAAAAAACTTTATCTACCCTTTTATTCGTTTCTATTTTCGTTTTGGCATTCCTTTACTTGGTCGATTTATTGCAAGTGATGAAGCGGCATACAGTTATCTCACTGGATCGACCATGGGGTTTCATAAGGCAGAGGAACTGGCAGCTATTTTTAGAGAGGCCGGCTTTTTAGATGTGGATTATAAGAAATTCATGATGGGAACTATTGGAATTCACTGGGGACAAAAATAAAAAACATTCATAAATATTATGCTGATAAAACCATTAACAACCAAAAGTATGGAAGGTGAAAAGTGTTTTCAATCCCTCCTTTCTCGCTTCCAGCCGGCAGATAGTAGTTGTCGGGATATTGTGGCCGATATTCTTTCCCAGGTAAAAAACAGGGGGGATGAAGCACTTCTCGAATATACCAGAAAGTTTGATGCTCCGAATCTTCAGGTTGAAAATATACGAGTTTCAACCGAGGAACTGAAAGAAGCGTACCTGCTGGTTGATAAAGACTTTCTTGCAACATTGACAAAAGCCATCGAACGAATCCAGGTGTTTCACGAACGGGAAATGGAAGATTCCTGGATGCAGACCCGTGACAATGGAACCATTGTGGGGCGCATGGTTCGTCCAGTCGATTCGGCAGGACTATATGTTCCAGGAGGGCAGGGAGGATCAACTCCCCTCGTCTCTTCTGTCCTTATGAATGGAATCCCCGCAGGCATTGCCGGAGTGAATCAACGGGTAATGCTTACTCCGCCAAATAAGGAAGGAAAGGTCAGCCCTCATCTTCTGGTCGCGGCTCAGGAAATTGGTATTGTCGATATATTTAAGGCGGGTTCAGCCTGGGGGATTGCTGCTCTAGCCTTTGGTACAGAGACCATCCCTGCGGTGGATGTTATTGTGGGCCCGGGTAACCAGTTTGTGACAGAGGCCAAATCCCAGGTTTCAGGAATGCTCCGTATAGATATGATTGCAGGGCCTTCCGAGGTTTTGATTGTGGCCGATAAAAGCGCAAAGGCTGCTCATGTCGCTGCCGATATGCTGGCACAGGCAGAACATGATCCCATGGCACTTGCCATCGTTGTTACCACCCAAGAGCAGTTGGCCGCCGAGATCCTTGTTGAACTGGATCGTCAGCTTGCAGGTCTCAGCCGTGCAGAAATTGCTACCCAGTCTCTTACTGATCGCGGCGTGATTCTTATTGCAGATGATCTGGAAGAGGCAATCAGTATTGCCAATGATATTGCCATTGAGCATCTTGAGTTAATGGTGGTAGATCCATGGGGAGTGTTGCCGCAGATCCGTCATGCTGGAGCAATATTTTTGGGACACAATACCCCGGAGGCTGCTGGAGACTATATTGCCGGACCGAATCACGTACTGCCTACCATGGGAACAGCGAAATTTTCTTCGGCACTCGGGGTTGAAACCTTCCTGAAGAAGAGTTCCATTATCAGTTATTCCGAACAAGCCTTAAAGGAAGATGGTGATCATATACGATTACTTGCTGGCCTTGAAGGATTGACTGCTCATGCAGCATCCGTTACAGAGCGTCTCAAAGACAGGTAGGCAGTGAAAGAGAATTTTGATTTTATTGAAGGATTGCGTGCAGGCTGTCAGACAATAGGTATACCCGAGCTTGATGAGGGTGCCATAGGCAGGCTTTTGGTCTATTTCAAAGAGTTGAAGCATTGGAGTAGACGGATAAATCTTATCGCCAAAAAGGCAACGGACTCTGAAATTCTTGAGAAACATTTTCTCGATTCTCTTACTCTGTTGCCGCTTCTTGATGGCAAAACCCCACATCTTCTTGATATCGGTACTGGAGCTGGTTTTCCAGGACTTGTCTGTAAGGCTGCAAAACCAGAACTGCAAGTGACTCTTGTTGAACCCCGGAAAAAAAGGGTTGCCTTTCTCTCGCATATTTCCAGAACACTGCAGCTTACCAATATTTCAATTCTTGATTGCCGAGTTGAGGATGAGGAAATATTGTCAGATGTGGAAGGTTTTACTCATATTACCAGCAGGGCAGTAAGTGAAGTGAAACTGTTTCTGGAGATGAGTAGCCGCTTTGTGAAGCCCGGGGTGAAAGTGATTTGTATGAAAGGGCCGAAATGGAAGGAAGAGGTGGCAGAATGGCAGAAAAGTGCAGCACCTGCAAGGTTGGCACTCCACTCTCAAGTCGAATACAATCTCCCTCTGTCTCAGGTAAATCGTACTCTTCTGGTTTTTATGCCTGAGAATTCAAGTTTTTAGAAAAATCTAGAAATGGAAAAGAGGGACTCAGGGAGCAAAACCTGTGTGTTTGATTGTCTCTAAACATTCCAGGACACTGCTATAATCTGCTGGTTTCTTCCATCCTGTGACATGGGCCGCCTGAGCTGCCAGCGAGTCTGGCTTGATTTTTTGTAAAGCTGCTGCAATTTTTGTCGCGATTTTTTCAGGTGTCTGGGCCATGGCAGCCATGGGCCATTCTGGGTAGAGTCTGGTGCTGTGCACAAAGGGGAAATCGTCCTCTATGGCATGAATAATATGGAATTCATTTATATCAATCTTTCCCTCGTTGTCCATCCGTTCAAGGGTATCGGTTCGTACCGTTCCAACATCGGCTAGCCCGCTCTGTATTGCACGTACTACAAGATCATGGGTCCCCGCTTCCCTGAAAGAGGCGGTCTCTTTTTTCGGATCAATATGGTTGTTCAGCAGGAGTCTCCATGCCATTTGTCCACCGCCAAATGAAGAAAATTTTACCGATACATATCGTTTTCCTCGAATATCCTTAAGTGTACGGATACCGCTGTCTTTTTTAGAAAAGAGTACCCCGCCAAATCGATCCAGGGGGATATCGTTGAATGAATTTACCATGGTCGCTATGGCTCGGATATGATACTTTTTTTGCATCTCAACGAAAAAAGCGGAGTTAGCCAGAAGAAAATCTATGCGACCTGCTTTGACCATGGGTTCAATTGAGTTGAAAGTGATCGGTATAATAACAACCTCTTCTTCCAGCATTTTAGTCAGGTAGGTACCGGTTTGTTTCCACTGTGCCAAGGCCCGGGTAGCACCTCGTTTGGCAAGAACTCCGATTTTGATTTCGGCACAGGAGTTTTCCACGAATATGAGAAGACACAGGGGAACCAGAAAGCACAGAAGGATTTTTTTTAATAAATAATTCATTTGCCTTTCACCGTTTCCAGAGCTTTGCGGACAGCTTCGGCCAGCTCGCGAAGGTTGATCGGTTTTGGGAGATAACTGTTTATTGCCGGACAGTCTTGTAGTTCTTTCAAACTGATACGGCTGTGTCCTGTGCAGAGAAGTACTGGTATGTCTGGACGTATTGCCACCAACTCTTCAGCAAGCTGTAGGCCGGTGAGTTTTGGCATGGTCATATCGGTAATAACCAGATCAAATGTGTCCGGATTTTTCTGGAATGCTTTCAGGGCCTGATCGCTTTCGGTGAACGGTGATACCTTGTAACCGAATTTTTCCAGTATTCGTTGTTCTAGATTAATAATAGGTCTCTCATCATCCACCACCATAATATGTTCGCTGCCATGCGGCAGGCTGTGGTCCGTAGCGACATGTTGCTCGTCAATATCTGATCCAGAAGCTTGCGAAATTTCCGGAAAGTATACATTGAACGTACTTCCCTTTCCGGGTTCACTGTAAATAATAATTGTTCCATCACATTCCTGAACAATTCCGTGAACCACTGACAGGCCCATTCCCGTACCTTTTCCTTCTGTCTTCGTAGTGTAGAAGGGTTCGAAAATCCTTTCTTTTGTAGCCGCATTCATGCCGCAGCCTGTATCACTTATCTGCAGCATTACATAGTTGCCGGGGACGAGTCCTCCCTTGAAAGAGGCGGTGAGTAAATCAAGAGTTGTTCGTTTTAGGGTAATTGCAAGAACTCCTCCGGATGTTTCCATGGCATGGTAAGCGTTGGTGGAGATGTTCATGATGATCTGGTGGATCTGAGTTGGGTCGGCCAGAACATAGCCACAATCTGCATCGAGTGCCGATTTGAATTCGATGGTTGTTGGAATGGAGGCACGCAACAGTTTCATGGATTCTTTGATGATGGGCTGGAGTTTTACTTCGGACATCAGGTGCTGGCGTTCCCGACTGAATGTGAGGATCTGTTTTACCAGCTGTTGTGCAAGCTTGGAGGAATGCAGTACTTGATTGATATTTTTCTCCAGTGCACTATCAGGTGTGGCGTCGAGTTTAATAAGCTGTGAGTAACCAAAGATGGGAGTGAGTATATTGTTGAAGTCGTGGGCAATGCCTCCGGCAAGTGTGCCTATGGCTTCCATCTTCTGGGCTTGTCGATACTGGGCTTCAAGTTTTTTCTGATTTGTAATATCTCTTGCAAAATGAGCAATACCGACCCATCCTTGATCATCATCATAAATGGGAAAAGCGGAAACATGAAAGGTCTTTTGCAGATCAGGATATTCTATTTCGGCATGATGGTGCTGGTGATCTTTTAGACACGAGACATTGGGACATCCAGGGCAGGCTTCTTTAGTATTATTTCGGAAGATTTCATAGCAGTGTTTTCCAATCAGGTCGGCTGGATTTCTTCCTAGTAATTTTCCTGCAGCAGCATTGGCCTGAAGAATACGCATATTGCTGTCCTGTATGGTTACCACGTCATTGACAGTATTGAAAAGTCTTTCCCAGTCCTTACGGTTTTTTTGTATTTCTTCTTCAGCCTGCTTGCGTGCCGTCATCATGGTATTGAAGGACTCTGTCAGCCTGCCTATTTCATCGGTTCCAGCAAGGATTATGGGCTCATTATAATTTCCATTGGCCACCCGATTCGCTCCATCAATAAGGTGGTAAATTGGTTGCAGGGTTTTTTTCCAGAAAAAGAAGTAGATTCCGGCAGCTAAAAAGAGTGCCACTATTCCATTAACTACCAGAAGAATTGCTAAGAAATCCTTTGTTTTTTTCTTGCTAAAATCGAGGGAGAGGCCAACGACTACTCTTCCGAGATAGTCGTCTCCAAAAATAATGGGGGTTGAAATGTCAATATGTTCTCTAGTGTCTTTCCGTAAAAGGCTGACCATTTTGAGCTGGTAATCAATGTTGATATCCGGGGATTGATTGTTTTGGTGCTTGTTAAGGCAGGAAGGTGAAACTTTGGCTGCGATATATACTTCATTTTGAGCCAGGATTGCAGCGTAGTGGAGACCTGGTAACTTCATTGTTTCGTTTAAGGCTGCATCGAGTGAGATAAAGTCATAGTTCAGAAGGTACTGGGATACCGATGAGGCGATATAGCTGCCGATAACCCCAGCCTGATCCCGAAGGTCCTGTTGATTATTATTTTGTTCAGTTTTGTATACGTATAACATACTGAAAAAATTGACTATGATTAAAACAATAAAGATATGAAGGGAAAATCGTGCTCCAAGAGAATGGCGAATAGCTAGGTTGCCATTATGATTTTCTGCGTCTCTTTTGATCAAAACTGCTGTCCTTTAATTTCCTTGGTAATGATACGAAATGGATCAAAATCTCTGTCATTTGCAGGAATGATTTTATCAAGAGAGGCAGCATTTAATGCTGTCACCCCTCTTTCACATTGATCCATAGTTGTTAAAATTTCGTGAATTCGAGTGCGGAGTTCAGGGGAAAGAGACCTGGATAGTGCCCAGGGGAGCTGAGGTAATTGCTGGCTCATTGCCAGAAATTTGAGCTGTGAGGTGTCAATACGATTTTTTACTACTGACATATTCACGGTCATACTACCGGATCCGGCGGCATCGGCTTGATGATAGTAAACAGCCATTGCAGCATTGGGAGGATTAATGGCAAATTCTTCCCTGTAATCTCCTGCGGCTAGACCTGCCTGGCGTAACAGATGAGTGGCCATGATATAACTTTGCATGGCATTTGTGCTGCCGCCAAAAACAATTTTTTTTCCTTTGAGGTCCTTTACAGTTGTGAATCCTGAATCTTTTCGTACGATAATTGATCCGGCAATGGTTGTTTTCCCAAATTCTACGTTGGTTCCTGTTACTTCAAAATTATAATCTCTATGAGCTGTCAGGTAGTGGTATTGATTACAATGGATTAGGTCAAATTGTCCGGAGGTCAGTTTTTGCCAGAATGTTTCAAAATTTTTGCTGATATCAAGGGTGACTCTAATACCAAGTTCGGAACCGAGGTGGTCAGCTAACGGAGTGAATAATGTATAGGTCAGTTCGGCATTGCGTCTTGGAAATATTCCCAGGGTCAGCGAGGATTCACTGGCCATTGCAGGAGAGAGAGAAAAGAAAATGATAAAAAAGATAAGTGACTTATACAAAATCAATTTTCCACCTGGATGATGCGTGTTTGAAGTTGTGTTCTGGTTTGGTGTCACGATTGTTCTGTTTATCAGAGAACTCCTTTTAGCTTATCAAAAGATGGGCTGAAGAGTCAAATAGCAGTGCTTCTTTTTTACGCTGGTCAAATGTCCAAGGATTTGCTAAAACTTGGCGATCAGAAGAATGTTCTTTCTCCAGAAATAATACGGGCTGTAAGCCTATAAGCAAAATATGGTGATTACATGAAGAAAATAGCAATCCTTGCCGGTGATGGTATTGGTCCAGAAGTTATGGCGGAAGCCATCAAAGTACTTGATGCGGTTCAGAAAAAATTTGATTTTAAATTGAGTTATGAATACGCAGATGTCGGCGGAATAGCAATCGATAATCATGGTGAAGCGCTGCCTGCTTCCACTCTTACATTATGTGAGGATAGTGACGCAATTCTTTTTGGTTCTGTTGGTGGGCCTAAATGGGAAAGCCTCCCTCCCGAACAGCAGCCTGAACGCGCAGCGCTTCTTCCGCTTCGTAAACATTTTGATCTTTTTTGTAACCTGCGCCCAGCACGTGTTTTTAAGTCCCTTACCGCCGCCTGTCCTCTACGAGCCGATATTATTAAGGATGGTTTTGATATACTCTGTGTTCGCGAACTTACCTCCGGTATATATTTTGGAACTCCAAAAGGCCGTGAGGGAGAAGGAGCCGATGAACGGGCCTATGATACCATGGCCTACAAACGTTCTGAAATAGATCGTATTGCCCGTATGGCATTTGATGCAGCAAGACTTCGTGGTAAGAAGGTGACCTCGATTGATAAGGCAAACGTTCTTACTACCATGGTGCTTTGGCGCGAGGTGGTGATAGAAGTTGCGAAAGATTATCCCGATGTTGAGCTTGATCATCTCTATGTGGATAATGCGACCATGCAGCTGGTACGTGATCCGCACCAGTTTGACGTGATGCTCTGTGGAAATATGTTTGGTGATATTATTTCCGATGAATCTGCCATGCTAACAGGCTCCATGGGACTGCTTGCCTCTGCGAGTCTGAATAAAGAAAAGTTTGGCTTATTTGAACCAGCTGGCGGCTCTGCTCCTGATATTGCGGGTAAGGGTATTGCTAATCCCATTGCTGAGATCCTGTCAGCATCGATGATGCTGCGTTATAGTTTTGGCCTTGATGCGGAAGCGGATGCTATTGAGAAGGCGGTTGAAGCAACTCTTGAAAAGGGTGTTCATACGGCTGATATTGCAATAGATCCTGCCAAGACAGTGAGTACCGTTGCCATGGGCGATGCAATCGTTTCGGCATTATGATGAGAAACAGTTCTGAGTATGTAGTGGTCGCCAATCAGGCTTCCACCGATATAGGAGTAAAAGTTGCCGATGCTTTAGGCCTTGAGTTCACCAGTATGGAGCGGAGGCTGTTTGCCGATGGTGAAAATTATCATGCCTTTCCTGAGGATATTGCCGGAAAAGCATTGATCATTATTGCCAGTACCCACACTGAAGCATCCCATCAGGAGCTGATGGATCTTATTCAGGGCGGACGCTATTTCAACGCGGCAAGTATTAATGTGGTAGTGCCCTATCTCGGGTATTCAACAATGGAGCGCGCCAAGCGTGGTTCCTTTGAGATCCCAAAAGGGGTAACCAGAACCCGGCAGATTTTCCGGGCCCATCCTGATTTTGTTGCCTTTGTTGATCTTCATTCTGAGGCTGTACTGCATGCTCATGGAGGAAATATTTCAACAAAACATATCTGGACCGGGGAGCTTGTGGTGGAGCACCTGAAGCAAATGGATCTTGGGGAATTTGTGCTGGTTTCTCCCGATTATGGTTTTTCAAAACAGGTAGCTAAACTGGCCAGCCTGCTTAAGTGCTCGCACACCGCGGCTGACAAAGATCGTTATGATACAGATAAAACCATCGTCAGTCAGGTCTCAAGTGTGGTGGAAGGTAAAACTGCGGTGATATGTGATGATATGATCCGTACCGGTGGTTCAATTATTCAGACTGCAGAACGTTGTATGGATGCGGGAGCATCGGGAATAGCGGTACTTGCGACCCATCTTGTTATGGCAGGAGATGCCAGACAGCGTTTTCTTGAGAGTTCCATCAGTAAGGTGATTGGTTCTGATAGTTTTCCTGGAAGAGTGAGTGATGATTTACTCGAAGTGTATTCTATTGCTCCCTTACTGGCGAAAATATTAAAGAGTTATCTCAGTATTAAGTGATTAGTGACTATGGTCGGGCAGCCTTCTAGGGCACTCATTTCCGTACCAGACTCAACAATACTTCAGCGTCAACTGGTTTTGTTATTGAATCAGTCATACCGGAACGGAGACATTCGTCCCGGTATTTTTGTGACGTGTGAGCAAACATTCCAATGATTCCATGTCAAGGAAGTGTATAATATCCACGTCTCTGTCGGAAATCATTCAGGCTGGATTACGTTCTGTAAAATTATAAAAGACTTACTAGAGATAGTTGAAGAAATATGTCCCTTGAAAACAAAGAATTACAGCTAGCTAATGATTTTGTTCAGTTTACGGGAACCAATATTTTCCTGACTGGAAAAGCAGGAACCGGAAAAACAACCTTTCTGCACGGGCTTCAGGAAGAGACTCCTAAAAGGATGATTATCACAGCTCCCACCGGAGTAGCTGCGATGAATGCCGGCGGAGTTACCTTGCACTCTTTTTTCCAGCTTCCCTTTGGTCCCTATCTACCAGGGAGTGATGCATACGAACGCAATAGTCAGCGTCAGTTTCGTTTCTCCAAAGAAAAAAAGAAGATTATTCAAAGTCTTGATTTATTGGTAATAGACGAAATCAGCATGGTTCGAGCAGATCTGTTGGATGCCGTGGATGCCACACTGCGTCGTCACCGGTATAGCAATGAGCCCTTTGGCGGAGTGCAGTTACTGATGATCGGTGATTTGCACCAGTTATCACCGGTGGCCAAACAGCACGAGTGGAATCTTCTCAGGAAACATTATGAGTCGGTATATTTCTTTTCAAGCAAGGCACTTCTGCAAACGGAACTGCTGAATATTGAGCTCAAGCATATATACCGTCAATCCGACGAGAATTTTATTCGTCTTTTAAATGGGGTCCGGGACAACAACCTTGATGCAGTCGGTAGTGAAGTGCTCAACGAGCGCGTTATTGATGATTTTATACCGGGTGAGGATGAGGGCTACATAACACTCACTACCCATAACGAGAGTGCAGATTCAATCAATCAGAAGAGATTACAAGGGATTGATGCTGAGAAATATATCTTTAAAGCTGGAATTGACGGTGAATTTCCTGAACAGATATTCCCAACGCTTTTGCAGTTGACCCTGAAAAAGGGCGCCCAGGTCATGTTTGTCCGCAATGACCCTTCTTCTGAAAAGGAATACTATAACGGAAAAATCGGAACAGTTACCGCTATTATCGGCAAAACGATTTTTGTATTGTGTCCCGGAGATAGTGAAGAACTTGAAGTGGAACAGATCAGCTGGGAAAATATTAAGTATACGATTAATGAGGCCAATAAAGAGATTGAA
>Ga0307929_1000480_pt1 | contig 38706 bp, 28 predicted proteins | sample AceLakmetage1330_FD_203160 | JGI IMG/M metagenome (GOLD analysis project Ga0307929, IMG submission 203160) | Saline water microbial communities from Ace Lake, Antarctica - #1330 | ecosystem: Environmental > Aquatic > Non-marine Saline and Alkaline > Saline | place: Antarctica: Ace Lake... | reverse complement strand
GGGCAAAAACAGCGCATACGGGGCGGTCAGTTCCAAGATCGCAACGAGGTAAGACCACACCGGGTCCTTGTGATCGAACGGCGCGAAGAATCGTACGACATTCTCGCGCCAGACTAGCCCGACTTTCGCACTCTGAGTCATAAAGCATTGGAAGCCAAGGCCCGGTTTTCGATAGGCACTACAAAGTCGCCCGTGCCTCGATCACGGTCCGGCTCTCCGGCAGTCCGGAGAGATCGACTCCCAACGTATCGTAGATCTGTCGTTGACGCTCGTCCGGCACCCCTGGTTTGCGGAGGCGATGGGCGCACCCGTCGCGCGTGGGTATGCGTATGGTGGAGTAGCAGTGGGTCTGCATGATCCGTCGTATCGTCGGCCACGAGCGAGTGTCGCCCTCGCGTTCCAGCGAGTGCTCGATGAATCTGTGCAGTTGGTAAGCCAGCACAGTAATGAACACATGCGCGTCGACGCGTTCCTCGACGCGATGGTAGTTTGGTCGCAGGCCCAGATCGCCCTTCAGTGCCCTGAAGCCGCTTTCAGCTCGGCCGAGGGTAATGTATAGGTGCCAAAGCTCGTCGCCATCCAGATCATCGCGGTCGGTGCGCAGCACGTAGCACCCGAGCAGGTCATCGTCGGCTGCGTACTGCTCATCGTGGCGTCGCCACGTCAGTGTGGGCGGTTCGCCATCCACCACTTGCACATCGTAGTATCGGGCAACACGACCGTTCTTCCTCTGCGCCGCACCAAGTGCCCGTTGGGTCTTCTCCGGGTCTTTTAGTCTACCATTCTCGATGCGCTTCCGTAGGCCCGCCAGTTGCTCGAGATAGCGCTCCTCGGCTTTGCTCCTGATGGCCTGCTCCTTCAAACGTCGTCGAGCACTCTTGCACAGAACCAGGCGCTCGCGCACTTCTTCCCGTCGTCCCCCCTCTGTCTTCTCTTTGGTGGCGACGTCAAGCTGTCTGACAAGCACGGGAGATCTGCCATCACGCCCCGACACTTCCGTGAACTGTTCGGAGGCGAACTGCGCGTGCCATTTCTTCCGTCCCGGACGGCAGTGATTCACCACGTAGCTGAAGCCCTCGGCGCGGAGCAGGCGACGGTTGGCCACGCTACCCAGGCCAGAGTCCATGACCACCAACGGACGCGCCGACGCGCCCAGAAGATCCCCCTCGGCGCTGGCTCGATGCAGGCTCTTGACCATCTCCACCAGCGACCGCGAGTCGCTCATGTTCCCGGCGAACGTGCGGTGCGCCAGTTCAAAGCCCTCCCGGTCGAACACCATGCCGACGACGATCTGAGGGCAGTCGTTGCGCTTCTGCTTGTTGCAGCCCCGGACGGCCTTCGGGTTAGATGCGCAGACGCCCTCGAAGTGGCTGTTGGTCAGGTCGTAGAGCAAAATCGTGCGATCCAGACCGAACAACTTCCCTTGCCTGTCCCGGATATGCGCCTCGATGCGCAGTTGACTCGCCAACAGGCGGTCTCCGGTGCGGTAGTATCGGTCCTTGCCGCCACCAAGAACCTGCTCGCCGAGCAGATCGGGAAGGGATGTGGACCGGACCCACTCGGCAATGGCATGCTCAGCCAGCGGCTCACAGAGGCGGTTGATCACCAGGCACGCCGCGACCTCGCGCTGGGCCTCGTTGAATCCCAACGAGCTGAGCAACTCGGGCATACCCAGCACCTCCCAGGCGTGCAGCGGCAGAAGAACCGAGCCCAGTTGCGTATTGTTCGTGTGCGAGATCTTCTCGACCATCACCCCGTCGATCGCTTCCTCCTTCGGCGCATCGGCTTCGACACCGCCACGGCGACGGCACGCCAACGGACACCACTTACCCTCCCGTTCCACACGCTGCACAATGTCGTCGATCCACTCGGCCATCTCTCGGGGATAGGTGAGACCCAGCTCGGGCGTCTCAGTGCGACCGTAGAGCCGGTTCTCGATCATTCCCGAGAGCTGACGCCGCCACTCGCGGGGGACATCCAGGGAACCAAGCGACACCACCAGACGTTGGCGGCTTTGCCCCTCGCTGTTGCGGAAGGACTCGACCAGCTGCAGCACACGGCCCGACGGCGTAGTCTTGGTGCGGAAGAACATGTATGCACGATGCCACGCCGTGCTCTCCGTGTCAATAGAGTAGCTCGAATTTATAGGCACTACATGGTGTTTTCTGAGATCCTTCCGTTGAAAATGAACGACTTATGACACAGAATTTCTGATATGTGCCGATTCGCAAGATGTCAAGTGCGAAAGTCGGGCTAGGCGGAACGGATCCACCGACGAGCACGCCAGGCTGGACATGATGGGAATGCTCAGGTACGCCAGAATGGACACTACGCTTGCGGCGACAAGGTGCCTCAGCGGTGGCAGCCACGATATGTCACGCCTGACGATGGCCCAGACCGCGATACAGAACCCCGGCACCGCGTAGGCGGTAAGGCCTTTCATGTTCGCGCATAGTCCGGCGATGGCACCAAGACCGTAGATCCACCCCGCGCCATTGTCACCCTTGTGCCGGACGAAATACCAGAGGCAGAGCAGGATGGTCGCCGCATTGGTCATCTCGACCTGACCATGCCGTGCCCACAGGACAAAACCATAAGAGGTCGCCAGGACACCGACGGACACAACGGCGGTTTCCTTCCCGATCAGACGTCGCGCCAGATCATACGTCAGCACGAGCATGACGATCCCCCAGAGCACGGAGGGAAGCCGTAGAGAGAACTCGGTCACACCGCCAAAGAGCCATGCCCCCGGAAGGATCTGCCAGTACGAGAGCAGCGGCTTGTCCCAGTACGGTTTCAGTCCCAGCAGGGGGTTGAACAGGTCGCCAGTACGGAACATGCTTCGGGCAATAACCGCCCAGCGCCCTTCCGAGCCGCGCAACGGGTCAAGACCAAGGTTCGAGACGAGAATCACCGCGATCAAGACCATACACAGGGCTTGGACGCGGCCCGACAAAGCGTAGGCGCCACATTCTGTCGTTGGCTGCGAGAGCCTTTCCGCGGGGCGGGGCACCTGCCCGTCTGGCGAAACGGTATTGCTATCGCACTGTGTGCTTTCTGTTTTCATGCGTCTCCGATGTTCTCCCGTCACGCTAGGCACAGGCGCTTGACAATCCGCCCACAGTCTTTATCGGCGGGCAAGACGTGGCTGAGTAGCCTGCTGTTCACGTGGGCCGTAAATGCATAGGTCGTTCCCTTCTCCACAAACGAAGAGTCGTCGCGTTTGCGGGTCCAGGGAAAGCCCCTCGGGTTTTCGGAATCCAGTCTCCATACCGGCCTGGCCCTTTGCGAGTGAAAGTCTGCCATACTCTCGCCCGTGCCTGCCGCATTCCACGATGCATTTGCCTTCATGGCTGAGTATCATCAGGTGTTCGGTCTGCTGGTCGAAGAAGATGTCGGATACATCTCCGACGTTCAGTTTCCCCAAATCCCATGGCGTGCTGACTTCCTCGCTGCCCATATCGATGCGCAGGATTCTCTTCGGTCGCCTTTCCTTAATCACGTAGAAACACCCCTCAGCCCGGTCGTACGCAATCCCTTCCAGCCCGTTGTTATTTCTGGGGATATCCAAGCGTATCTTATCGGTGGTACTGAGATCTACAGACTCCGTGCCCGCTGTCAGGGTGAGGAAATGGATGGTCGATGTGCCTTCATCAACGATAGCGAACCGATCGGCTCCAAGATACGCAATTCCCTCCAGGTCAAACGCATGATCGAGTCTAATGGTGCGGAGAACCTTGCCTTCGCAATCCGTCTCGTTGATGAGCGTAGGAGAGTCATTTATGATGAAGAGGGATCTGGAATCAGGATTAAAGGCGATCCCCGATGCGTTCTTCATGTGGCCGACCAGCATGCAAGGCGCACATCTCTTGTAGCTGTCAATCACTGAACTTGAGTCAAGTGAGTAGGTTTTCTTGCATCCCGACACCACTGCCAGAATACCAAACGCCGCAAGGGCGCGAGCCGCATGTCGTTGATGAGCGACCGTTCTACTCATCGCCGCCGTCCTCGTGCTCTCCCTCTCCGTCATCGCCATCGCCATCGTCATCGCCGTCGTCTTGGTCCTCGTCATCGTCCCCCGCCAGGATTTTGCCGGCTTCGTCCAAGCGGAGCTTTATCATCCCGCCCTGTTTGCCGCACGCCTTGATCTCGTACACGATCTGCGCCTTGGCAAGCTGAACGCAAACACCGGCATGTGGAACACCGCGTATGTCATGCTTCTCTATCTTCCGCACCTTGGCTTGGTCCAAGACAGCCTTTATCGAGTCCGCAACCGGTTTGGGCAGGGTCTTGAGTTCCACATCCTCCTGAATTTCTCCTAGCACGCCGTCCGCGGTGACCTCGACTTCCAGCTCACGCCCTTGCCATTTTACATCTACCTCATAGAACAGAACACCGTCTTCGCGGCCGCGTTCGACTTCCATTACCTTCCCTCCCGGGAAGGAAGCCTCGATCGCCGCGAGTGCGGGCGCCGGAAGCGCGAGTTTCTTGGAACCCGCATGAACGGGCGAAACGCCGGCGAGTATTCCCACCGCAACGAATAGTGCCAGGGCCAGGGAGTTGTGAATCTCTCGTGTTCTCATGGGTACATTCCTTTTCTTCTTTTCAGTCTGCCTACGTGTTCAGCCATTCCTAACTTCCACGTCTTCCAGCGTTGCGTCTTGGTCGATGATTGTCCTCCTTTATTCCAGAACCGGCACAATTCGAACTCCATATTGATGGCACCGATAATCGCGACAATGAACACCGCGCTGGTGATGGAGGCGCCAAATCCCAATCCGCCGTTAGCTTCTGCCTGGGACAGGGAGTCCCCGAGCGATGCTCCCAGAGGGCGCGTCAGGATATAGGCGATCCAGAATGCCAACACGGGGTCCAGCTTGAGCCGCCAGGCGATCGTCACTGCGGCGATCGCCGCACACACGATGATGCCGGTAAGGAGGTAACCGAGACCGAGCCCCTCGGCCATGAGGTCTCCCGCCGCTGTTCCCAGGGCAAAGGTGAAAAGTATCGCCAGCCAATAGAAAGCCTCCCGTCGCCTGGTGAAGACGGAATGGATCGAGAGAGTTCCTTCCTTGATGTACCAGATGGCGAAGGTGAGAATCAAGGCCACACTGAAGACAGCGGTGCTGGCTTCAAGAGGAACGCCCAGGCTGTCCGTCAGATTGTCCGCAATCAGGGTGCCGAAAATACTGATCAACACGACTGCCAACCAATAGGGAGTGGGGATGTACTTCCTCGCCTTGAATTGGAAGACCAGCACACCCAAAAGGCAAACGCCCATGGCGATGGAAGTGCCCGTCAGACCAAGCCCCAGATTGACGTTCAGGTAATCCGAAGCCGTTTCGCCGACGGTGGTACACAGAACCTTGATGATCCAGAAGTAGATCGTCACCTCGGGTACTTTGCTCAACATCCCATCCTGAGGCGCATCCAGCGTTCCCGAGGTCCGCGAAGAAGCCCGTTGCCGCTTGCCCTCTGTCATACTGCCTTCCCTTTCTGCTTCGCTCGGGATCGCAATGGTTTTTCCCGGGGCCGCAATTGCCAGAATGGCGGTTCCAGAGAACCGCTTCCTTGTGTGCTTCTTCCCTACTATTCGCACCGTGACATTAGAGTGGACCGATGGATTCGTTAGAAATCTCCCACGATGGGCGAGGAACGTGGGACAGTCAGGCCCAGAACGGGTCTGACAGGAGTGGTTTCAGGTTTCAGGGGTTAGAAACCGACTGCGGTTCAGGTCGATACCTGCTTGGAGCCCGAAACCTGAAACCTGAACACTCCGCTTGCAGAACGGGGTTCAGGAAGCGGCCCAGGGTTACGGGAGGGCAGTAGACCCGACGGCGGTGGCGCTACTCGATCTCGACCAGTAGCCGGAATCCACGGGCGTCAGGCAGATCCCCGGGATCGTCGCCGTCGCTCTCTCCAGTGTATATCATATAGTAACGGGTGGTCCAACTGCCGCCTTTGTCCATGCGGATGCGCCCCTCTGCCGGACCAACGGGGTCGGTGACGTCGCCGCTCGGCCCCCCATGCCACCAATCCTGCACCCATTCGTAAGCATTGCCGATCATGTCGTAGAGGCCCCAGGGATTGGCCGGGAAAAAGCCAACCGGAGACGTCTCTTTGAATCCGTCTAGACGGTAAGACTCGCGGTTCGAACGTAGACCGCCGAGGTTCGCCTTGCTGCGATCCCAATGCGCCTCGCCCCAGTAGAGCCGTGTCTCAGTACCGGCAGCAGCCGCGCGTTCCCACTCCGCCGCGGTTGGCAGTCGATACAGGCGCCCCTCCCGCTCAGACAGCCAGCGCGCGAACTGCTGGGCCTCCTGCCAAGTCACACCATCGACCGGATGATTGTCGTAGCGTTCGCCACGTTGGTACTCAACCCGCCGCCCGCGATGGCCAGGATCAAACAACTCGAATTGCGCGTTGGTCACCTCAAACGCCCCGAGATAGTAGTCGTGACTCAGCGTTATCAACGGCGCCGGAGGAATGTTGCGTACGTGCGCCGCGCGGCGATAGGGGGACATCGGCGGGTTGCCTCGAAATTGCTGGATCGGGCGGAAGCTCCCCGCCGGAACATGCACGAAGTCCATGTTCAGGGAGTTGACATGGTAGTGGATTTCCTTCAGTACATTGCCTTCGGGGGTGGCCACTTCAACGCACTGGGTTTCCTCACGCCAGGCCAGCGGTTGTGCGGGCCAGCGGCTGCGGTCGACGGGCGGCAGGTCCAGCATATGCGCGGGAGCGGGACGCTCCACATAACGGTCGTACCAGGACACTTTGGCGATGTACACCCCGCCCCCGCTTACCAGTAGAAGCAGCGGAATCAGAATTCGCTTCCTCACGTTTCGTTCTCCTCTAATAGTCTCACGCTGCTCGAGAACCGCGGTTTCAGGTTCTGGGTGCAGACGCACTACGGAGATGCGGTTTGCGTGCCCCCGGCCGGGGGACGATGTACTGCGGCACCAGCAGCGTCCTGCCTGCGCTCATTGCCCTGTTGGCCGAACTCGGCGAAGGCAAAGCCCTGCGCAATATCGAGGCGAGTGGGCTGTGGAAGCACGCTCTCCCACTCCCGGAAATGCTTGGCCTTGGCGACCAAGACGACATGCCCGTTCAAACCGGATCGCCCAAGCATATCCGCCAGCTGCTCCAGGCTCAGGAAACGCCCCGTCGCATCCGGCTGTTCGAGCCCGTATTTGAGTTCTCCGAGCCCGACAATTACGAAGACATCGTCACGTTTCCACAACCAGCAGACGGCGCGCACGAGCCTGGGATCGACGACAATGATGGTTTCAGGCGTCACGGCATCGGCATGGCGTGCCAGGAACTCTTCCGGGGCTTTGCGGTCCTTGGCTTCATTGGGAAAGACGAGCCCGCTTGCGATCATGAAAACCACCGGCCCGAGAGCGAAGAGCAGGAGTTTCCGCCCATCCCCATGCGATCGGCCGGCGGCCAGCAGGGCGGCAGCCCAGGCCAACAGGCCGACACCAGCCAACACCAGCTTGTACGTCTCTCCCGCACCGTAAAGAGGCAGGAGTTCAAGACCGGCGACCTCGTGAACGACCACAACAAGAACAGCGAGCGCAAAGATAGCGGCCCCAACGTACGCTCCGACATCGAACAACTTGCGTCGCTTCTCCCCGAAGTATGCCTGCAGGCCCGAGGCCATGAGAAACGCCAGAGGGGGGAAACAGGGCAGAATGTAGGGGGGGAGCTTGCCGCGGGACATGGAGAAGAAGAGAAACGGAAACAAGAACCAGCAGACGCAGTAGCGCAGCAAGGTATCATGCCGGAAACCCCGTTGCTTCAGGCCGGCGACCCCGGCAGGCAGGACCAAGGTCCACGGCAGCAGGCCACCGAGAACTACCGGGAGGAAGAACCAGATCGCTTCCGCGTGTTGTGCATCGTCCGACAAGAACCGTTTCACGTGCTCGTGCCAGAAGAAGAAGCGCCAGAAGTCGGGCTCGTGTGCGTGGATCGCAATCCCCCACGGCAGAGAGATCAAGACAGCCGCCGCAATCGGAACCCAGGCCATCGTAAAGAGTTCGCGCCAGCGCTTCTCCCAGAACATGAACGGGACGATGACGACGACCGGCACGGCAAATGCAAGGAACCCCTTGGTGAGAAATGCCAAACCACAGAATGCGCCGAACAAGGCCTCGTAGAACCGTCGCTGGCGACCCTGGTGCCTGTAGGCGAAGAAGAAGCAGACCATGGCACCGGTGAGGAAGAGTGTCAGAGGCATGTCGAGCACCGCGAAGGTCCCGACTCCGTAGAAGAAGGCTGTGCCAAGGAGGATGCCGGCACTCAGTACCGCGGACGTTCCGTCTTTGCCGTATCGACGGACCAGCCCGAACAGCAACAGAGCAGTCAGGCCTGCTGAGAGAGCGCATGGAAGGCGAACGGCAAACCGGTTCTCCCCAAACACTCCGATAGAGGCCGCATTCAGCCAATATCCTAAGACCGGCTTCTCGAAGTAGCGCACGCCGTTCAACCGGGGCACGATCCAGTCTCCCGAGGCCAGCATCTCTCTCGGGACTTCCGCATAGCGGGTCTCATCAGGGATAATGAGCGGGCGAAGCCCCAGGGGCACGAGGTAGGCCAGGACGTACAACCCGATGGCGATCGCATAGAGTCTCTTCACGTGGTTGGCAGTCCTTTCTGAACCGCAACCCAGCCTTCACGACCGGAGATTGCGCCAGGTTCGATCGTGCCGTCGGGAAGCGCTCCGGCAGACGCAACCATTTCCCCGAGCGGGCGACAGGCTATGTGGTTTCGGGCCAGCAACTCAAGGAAACCTTCGAACAGGTCGGCGCGGGCGATGCCCTCCACTTCCGCGTGAATGGTCAGCACGTTCAGCTTATCCCGTTCCAGCTGCGACAGCATGTAATCGTTGTACACCTCATCGGTAATCCCGTCGCTACCGATGATCTCGTCGTAAGTCGGCAGTGTCACCGGCACCTGGGGTTGCCCAGCGGCGCCGTCCGCGAAGACGGGCCGGAACACACGCGCCCCGCGGCAATCGCTGTTGTACCCGAAGGCGAGCGCGCTCTTTTCACGCAGCACCAACTCGTTGCATTTCCAGCCGGGAGCGGCCGAACAGGTTGGTTCCCGCCCCAGGATCTCGGTCAGAGCGTCCCATCCCCGGCGCAGTTCGCGGCGGATGGCGAGATCGTCCATGGTTTCCATGCGCATCTGCCAGGCATGATGGTCCCAGGCGTGTAAGCCGATCTCATGGCCGGCCTTGTCTGCCGCCCGAATGATGTCCCCCAACCGGGCGCCGATCTTTGAGCCCGGCCACAATGTGCCACGCAGGAGAATGTCCCAACCATAGAGTCCCGGGGCATTGCTGCGCAGCATCTTGAGCAGGAACGCAGGGCGAATCAAGCGCCACAAGTGTCGCCCCATGTTGTCCGGCCCGACCGAAAAGAAGAACGTTGCGCGGATCCCGTGCCGCCCCAGCAATGCGAGCAGGCGGGGCACGCCATCCCGCGTGCCCCGGTACGTATCGACGTCAATCCGCAGCCCCAGTTCCATTCGGTCAATCCTCGTCGTTCCGATGGCTCTCGGGCATATCGCGCAGGAAGAAGTCGAGGGTCTCTTCGATAGATTGACCGAGAGGAATCGTCGGCTGCCATTTGAGCAGCTTGCGGGCATTTCGGATACTGGGCTTTCGGCGTTGCATATCCTGGTAGCCCTTGCCGTAGTAGGTGCCGCTTTCCGTGTCCCGGTACCCCGCGAATGGCGGGAAGTTCCCGCGGAGAGGATGGGCGTCAAACTTCTCCACCAGGACTTCGGCCAGTTCCTTGATGCTCGCCTCGTTATCCGGATTGCCGATGTTGATAATTCGGCCGTCGCAGTTGTTGTCCCGGTTCTCGATGATTCGGAACAGACACTCGACACCATCCGACATGTCGGTGAAACAGCGTTTTTGCAGGCCGCCATCCACCAGTTGAATGGGCGTCCCCTCGACCAGGTTCAAGATCAGTTGCGTGATGACCCGTGAGCTTCCGATTCTGGCCGATGCCAGGCTGTCCAGCCGAGGGCCGACCCAGTTGAACGGACGGAAGAGGCTGAACTGCAACCCGCGCTGCTGGCCGTAGGCCCAGATCACCCGGTCAAGCAGTTGTTTGCAGCACGAGTAGATCCAGCGCTGCATCCGTATCGGACCGAGGACCAACGGCGAATTCTCCTCATCAAACTCCTCGTCCGGGCACATACCATAGACTTCGGAGGTGGATGGAAACACGATGCGGGTACCGTGTTCGACGCAATACCGAATCACGCGCAGGTTCTCTTCGAAGTCGAGTTCGAACACCCGTAGCGGGTTGCGGGTGTATTCGATCGGCGTGGCGATGGCGATCAGCGGCAGCACCACGTCGCATTTGCGCACGTGGTACTCGAGCCATTCGCGGTGAATCGAGATGTCGCACTCATCGAAGTGGAAACCCGGCCGGCCGAGAAAGCGCTCGATGTGGTTCGAACGCAGATCCATCGCGTGGACATCGTAGCGGCCACTTTCCAGCAGGCGTTCGGTCAGCGCATTGCCAATGAACCCGTTGGCGCCGAGTATGAGGACGCGGCGACGCCGTTCGCTGGCGACCCGGACGCTCGCGGCCGGCCCAAGACGGACTCCGGCTACCAGATTCGCATCCGCGGCCAACTGCTCGCCGCGGGTGTAAACACCGCCGTCGGTCTGTGCGAAGCCTACCTGGACCGCACCGTCCCCACAGGCAACAACCAGGGGCGCCACGGATACAACCGTGCCGGGTTGAACCGGAGCCTCCGGGCCGGGGACCTCGCTGACGTCCCAGAAGAGGAGTTTGCTGTCTCCGATGAAGCTGAAGGCGCCCGGATACGGACGGGTTACCGCTCGAACCAGGTTGCGAATGTCCCGCGCGGAACACGTCCAGTCGATCTGACCGTCCGCCGGGCGGCGGCCGCCGTAGTAGGTCATAGCGGCGTGGTCCTGCGGAGTCCGCACCACGGTCCCCTGTTTGATGCTCGGGAGCACTTCATCGAGAAGCACGCCCACTGCGGTCGCGGACTTGTCGTGCAGAGTCCGTGCCGTGTCGTCCTCGGAGATCGGGATGCGCGTCTGGCCAACGATGTCACCATCATCGGGTTTGGGGGTCATGTAGTGAAGGGTTAGGCCGGTTTCCGTCTCGCCGTTGACCAGCACCCAGTTAATCGGGCAGCGTCCGCGGTATTTCGGCAAAAGTGACCCGTGCAAGTTGAGACACCCGGCCGGAGGGATCGCCAGGATCTCCGGTTTGACCATATCACGGTAGTAGAACGAGAAGATAACGTCCGGCGCAAGCTCGCGGATGCGTTGTGCCCAGAGAGCGTGATTGACGTCCTCCGGCGCGAAGACCGGAATGCCGTGCCCCGCGGCCAGTTCGGCCACCGACCGGAACCAGAGATTCTCGTTCGGATCGTCTCTGTGGGTGATAACCGCCTGGATCTCGAAACCATGACGGAGCAGGGCTTCAATCCCCTCGCATCCAAAGTTGTGATAGGCCAGTACGACTGCTTTCATTCTTGCGCTCCCGGATATGGACGTGACACTTGACGACGTTGGCGTGTTCAGAACTGGGCCTGAACCGGAGTCAGCTTGCGGCTGGAGTTGATTCACCTGCCGCCGACCTGGGCGACAACGCGGGAGAGTTCGGCGCGGCCCCAAGGACGCGTTCCACGAAATATCGAGGGCGCCCGCGAACATCGTGATAGATGCGCCCGATGTACTCGCCGAGCAGCCCCATGGCGATGAACTGGGCTCCGATGAACATGAAGAGAATGGCAAACAGCGTAAAGACGCCATCGGCGGCCCAGGCCGGGCCGTGAACCAAACGCAGCACAAACAACAGCACACCAAAGGCGATGCCAGCCATCGACACAAGTCCCCCCAGGATACTGAGGACGCGCAACGGCACCGTGGTCATGCAGGTCAGCAGGTCGAATTGCAGGCTTATCAACTTCCACAGACTGTACTTGGAATCGCCGGCGGGGCGCTCGGCGTGGCTCACCTCGATCTCGGCTGTTTCCCGGGCAAAGCTGTTGGCAAGAACCGGGATGAACGTGCTCCGCTCCGGGCACAGAAGCATGGCATCCACCACCGTGCGCCGGTAGGCCCGCAGCATGCACCCGTAGTCATGCATCATAACGCCGGTCGCCCGCTGCACCGCTTTGTTGACGACGGCCGATGCCAAGCGTCGGAACAACGTGTCCTGGCGCGACATGCGCACCGTGCCCACCACATCGAATCCTTCCTTGATCTTCGCAACCAGAACCGGAATCTCCTCCGGCGGGTTCTGCAAGTCCGCATCCAACGTCACGATGATCTCACCCCGTGCCTGATCGAGTCCGGCCATCACGGCCGCATGCTGCCCATAATTCCGGTTGAGCAACACCCCCACGATTCGCCCCTTGGTCTCCCTCGCCGCTGCGTCGATCATCTCACGTGATCGGTCGCGACTGCCGTCGTCTACGAGAATGATCTCATAAGTGACGCCGACGGTTTCGCAGGCCGCAAGCCCACGCCGCACAAGCTCGTCCAGGCTGTCTTCCTCGTTGTAGACCGGAATCACGACCGAGAGTACGATCGCCGGCGTGTCCTTGCCGGTCCCGCTGTCCGGGGTATTGCTGCTGTTATCCATATCGCTTACTGGCCTCCTTGGTGCGCCAGGACATCCTTGACGGCATCCACGACGTCGCTGATGTCCGCGTCGGTCATGTCGGGGAACAACGGCAGGGAGCAGATCCTGTCCGAGTTCCACTCGGTGTTCGGCAGCATGCCGGGGCGCAGCCCCATGCTTTCGCGGTAATACTTCTGCAGGTGAACGGCACGGAAGTGCAGGCCCGTGCCGATATTGCGTTCCTTGAGGCCGGCCATGAATTTGTCGCGACCCATGCCTCCTTTTCGGGTATCCAGACGCACCACGAAAAGGTGCCAGGAATGCTTGAAGCGGTAGTCAGGGTCTCCGAGCGGCAGGATTTCGGTCACCTCGGCAAAGCGTTCGCGGTAAAGCGCGGCAAGCTCGCTTCGACGCCGGTTGAACGCATCGACGCGCTTCAGTTGCTCAGTCCCCAATGCGGCGGCAACGTCGGTCATATTGTACTTGAAGCCGGGCTCCAACACTTCCGCCTGCGGCGCCCGCCCCTGTGTCTGCCGGTCGTAAGCTTCCACCCCGAGGCCGTGGAACCTGAGACGGCGGATCTGATCGAGAAGCGCCAGATTGTCGGAACAAACCATGCCGCCTTCACCGGTGGTAATGTTCTTGATCGGGTGGAACGAAAAGATGGCCGTTCCCTGTTTTCCGATGCGTTCGCCATCGTACTCGGTCCCCAACGCGTGCGCCGCATCCTCAATCAGCGCTACGCCCCGGGCCGCGGCCAGATGACGGATGCCAGACAGGTCAACCGGCGCGCCGGCGAAGTGCACCGGGACGATGGCCTTGGTCCGCTCGCTGATGCAGCCAGCGACCGACGCCTCCGTCACCATGAGCGTATCCTGGTCCACGTCCGCGAAGACAGGGGTCGCACCGCTCAATGCGATCATGTTCACGGTCGAAACCCAGGTCAACGACGGTGTGACAACTTCGTCTCCCGGGCCGACCCCCAACGCGCGCAGGGCCAGATGCATGCCGCCTGTAGCCGAACACAAAGACACGGCCCCCGCTGAGCCGACATAGCGGCTGAACGCCTCTTCAAACGCGGCGTTCCGAGCCCCCGTTGTGATCCAACCAGAGCGCAGCACATCGGTAACCGCGGCAATGTCACCGTCGCTGATCGACGGTCGGGCAAACGGTAGAAATTCGGTTCTCATTGTTTTGGGACTCCCTCATCCCAGCAGATGCTCTGCCCAGCGAGACAATCGGCGGGTCTCGTTCAGGACACAAATACTTCCTGCCAATGCCGCACAGAGCAGCAGGTCGGCATATTGAAGCCGTTCAACGAAAGGCGATTCAACCCCAAACTCAGGGGTTGGCCTCCAGGCTGACTGCCGCCAAGCGAGGTCGAGTCGTGTCATAAAAAACGCCCTCGACCAAGTCTATATCGCTGCCATTCTCACCAACCTGGAGAAGTGTCCACGGCCCAATCCGGGTTAACGCTGTCATGCCGGCCAGAACATGATCGGGGAGCCGGCGTCGGTATCTCTCTTTGACGACCAGCAGTGTCTCACGCCCCATGGTTCGCCCACGCTCAACGCTGGCCAGGGCGTCTTCCTTCGGGTGCGGCTCCAGGCGGTCGCCGCAGTAAAAGGAAGCGGAATAGGGCGTCTTGTGGACGAAGACGATACGGCTATCGGCGGAACGGGTCACATCCAAAGCGGCACGGGAGATCAGACAGGTCGAGCGTTGCGCAGACAAGATCGGCACGATCGCGATGCCGACGATCGCGTACACAGCAACCAACCCGGCGGCGGTGCGGAGGAGAGCGCGGTGTTCGCGTTCGCGTTTCGGGCCACGTTGCACCACCACCGCAAACCACACCGCGAAACTCGGAAGCGCCGGAAGCATGTAGGTCAGCAAGAGCTGCCGGGCGAGACACCAAAAGAGCGCCTGACAGACAAACCCCAGTAGGAAATAGCTGGCAACCGCGCTCTGCGTGGAATCGCTCCGTTCCCGGGGAACGCTCGTCCCTCGGCGGCAGGCGCGCCAGAGCGCGTACGGCATCCAAGGCAATCCCGCAACGAACATCATCAGAAGGGCCGCGCCGCGAGGGTATTGATGGCCGTGTCCGTAGAGGTCCCCATAGTCGTGTTTCAGGTAACGGAGCAGGTTCTCGTTGACGAAAAAATAGTGCAGGAAGCCGGGATTATGCCGTTCCGCCAGCACGAACCATGGCGCCACAATCGCGACGAACAGGGCGATCCCCGGCAACCACGCATGTCCCCGCAGGTCCGACCAGCGCCGATGCCGAGCCGTCCAAACGAACACCGGCAACCCAAATAGGAGGACGGCCACCGGCCCCTTGGTCAGAAACCCCAGCGCCAGAAAGGAAAACACGCCCAGGCTCCATCTCCGCCGAGTTCCCGGCTGAGGCTCAAAGGAGAAAGCGAAGTAACACAGCAGCGCTCCGCCGACGCAAAATGCAAGCACCATATCAACGAGCACCGCGCCACTCAATGCGAAGAAGAGCCCGGACGTTGCCAGCGACAAACACGCGATCACCGCGGCTCTCCGGCCGATATACCGCGCGGTGACGAACCAGACAAGAAGTACAAGCCCCGCGGCGCACACCAAACTCGGCAGGCGTACGGCCAACTCATTCACCCCAAGCAGTCGCACGCACGCGGCGGACAGCCAGAAGTACAGCGGCGGTTTGCCCAGGAAAGGTACCAGTTCCCCGTTGATCTGAACCCGGGGAGTCACCCAGTCACCCGATTGCGACATGTGCGTCGCAATGGTCGCATAGCGCCCTTCGGATGGATCGCAGAGCGGCAGCAACGGCAGCAGCAGCAGACGGAACAGCAAGGCGGCGAGGAGCACAGCTCCGGCAAACCGCACCAGGTCGGCTGGCCAGTTCAAGTCGGCGCCAGTTTCTGCTTCGACCACAGCCGTGTGGGATGCAGGGCGGCAACTCTCTACGGGCGGGTGCAGCCGCAAATCCAAGGCCGCCCGAAGCATGCGAAGTCCGTCACGCCAGGGCCGGACCGTGGACCCGGCCACATCGTGCCATTCGACCCCCATCTCCCGGACACGGAGATTCCGCGCCCGCGCCAGCGCCAGTAATTCCAGATCGAACGCGAACCCGTCACACGTCATGCGCGCAAACAGGTCGCGGGCAACATCTCCCCGAAAGAGTTTGAACCCGCACTGTGTGTCCAAGACCGGCAGCCCAACCAACCACCGAACCACCGTGGCAAAACAGGCCCCGAGAAACCGGCGAACCGGCGGTTGCCGAACCGGAAGATTCGCACCGGTGGCTCGTCGAGAACCGATCACGATGTCCGCATCCCCGTGCTGCAGTGGTTCGAGCAGCCTGGTCATCTCCCGAACTGGCGTGGAACCATCCGCGTCCATGAACAACACGTAGCGGCCCCGGCTCGCATGTATCCCCAGCCTCACCGCGTGCCCCTTTCCCCGATTGCCCGGATAGGACACCACGCGCACCACATCATCCCATCCGAAACCGCGCACAACGTCCTCAGTGCGATCGGTGCACCCATCGCAGACGACAATCACCTCGACCTCGCCAAGAGCGTTCCGCGCCGACAACACGACGTCCCGAAGCGCGTTCAGCGTCGCCAGAATCCGTGCTTCCTCATTGTAAGCCGGAATGACGACGGAAATGTCGATTTGAAGTGCCATAGCTGGTACCCCGGTGCTAAGAATTCGTCATCAGCACTCCGAGTTCGTGACTGCCAATCACTTTGGAGGACAAAGATTAGAGCTGGCCGAACTCCAGATTAGAAACCCCTCATGACACGGTCGCGATGTAACGCCATCTCGCCTTCAATCGAGCCCGAAACCAATTGCCGGTCCCTGTCGCACGTCATACTGATGCCGTCCAAAGTAGCGAGAAGGGAGTTCTCCCATGCGTGCCATTCTGTCGATAGCCTTCCTGATCACCGCCGCTCCCCTGCTCACAGCCAACCCGGTGAACCTGCTGCGGAACCCGGGATTTGAGGAGACGTTGGGCAAGGCATGGCACAAGCGTACGCCTGACGCTCCCGGGCGACGCATCGTCCGCGACACCAGCATGGCACATTCGGGCAACGCTGCGCTGCTGATCGAGAACGGGGATGGGATACGCAGCCGCGTCCGGCAAGGGCATGACAAGTCCATCACCCCAAAAGATGGAGATGTGATCGAGCTTTCGGCGTGGGTCAGACAGGCGCCGGGCAATGTGGGAGACGTTAAGATCCAGTTCTACGGCATGGATGCGAAGGGTGGCATCACAACACAACCGGTCTACTCCGTTCGCAAGGGCGCCGGAGAATGGGATCACGTCCACTTCCTCTTGGATGTGCCACCCAAGACAGCGTACTGCATGGCCTACCTGGAGCTCGACGGTGAAGGCCGAGCCTGGTTCGACGACGTGAGCCTGGCCATCGTCGAACACGCCGCGCCACCACCTCCACGCCCACGGATCGCCGTCTTCACGGACCTGGCCGATAACGACGCCTGCCTGCAGAACGTGAAGCGTCTGCTGGGCAACGGCTACCACGGCATTGAACCGGGCACGCCCATTCCTGCCGATATCAAAGGCGGGTTGGTGCTGTACCGTGACGCAAAACTCGCCGCCGAAGTAGCTGGCACCATCGCCAAGCTGGCCGCGGCCAGAAAGCCGGTCTTCATGGATCTTGCGAACTTCGCAACTGTCCGCAAGCTGAACACGCATCGAGTCGCGCCAGCCAAGCCAGGGAAAAGCGTGCAGGATAGAATGGAGCACGGGGTGACCGTGGTCCAGGAGTCACCAGTGGTCAGCGGCGCGCAGAAGGGCCAAACAGTGCCACGCCTGGGATCCGATGGCAAGCTGCTGTGCCTGGCTCCCGCGTCGCTGCCCCAGGAGATCAAGGTCCTAGGCATCGCAGCGGATGGTAGTCCGGCGCTTGTGCAGGCCGGCGCGATCGTGGCCGCAGACATGCTGTCGCTGAATGAGCCACACTGGCGGGATGTGGGCAGCTACTACAAGTACCTGTTCATGACCAACCATCTGACCAACCGCGTGCGTTTTGGCGAGCTCTTCCCCGCACGCTGGGCATACGCGGAGCTCGTGAACTACATGCGCCGCCTGGCCGCCGAGTTCCCGACCCAAATCACACTGAAGGACGAAGGTGAAGGCTGTGGTGGGCTCCACATGTACACTCTGAATCTCGGCACCGCCGGCAAGCCAACCTATTTTTTCTATGCCGCGGCCCATGGCAGCGAGTGGGAACCAGGCTACGGATTGATCACGTTCGCGCGACGCCTTGCCGAAGGCCAGTTGAGCGATGTCGTCGATCTGAGTCAGGTGCACGTCAAGATTCTGCCGATCGTCAATCCCTGGGGCTACGACAACTTCACCCGCAAGAACGCCAACGGCATCGACCTGAACCGCCAGGGCGACTGCGCCTGGGCCAACTACCGCACCCGGCAACTGAAGGAAGGCACGTACGGCCCTGACGCCCACGACTGGCGCGGCACGAATGGTCCGTTCACCGAGCCGGAAGCCAAGGTTTTCAAGACCATCATCGACGCCTGCAAGCCATGGTGCACTCTCGACTTCCACGGCAACGCCAGCGCGACAAACAACAAGCTCGGAATCATCCCGATCACCGCCGCTCCCGGCAACGAACTGCACTGCCGTAAACTCAAGGCCAATGTCAATGCCCGCCTGGGAGGCCGTTTCGTCCTGCACCAAAACGATGAAGAAACGCCCTCCGAGTATCTCATCGACCACCTCCACCCCGGAACCTATCGCCCCGTCCTGACCGCCAGCAGTGCCCGCGGCCGCTACGGTATCTGCATCGAACTGACCGCCGGTTACCGCTCCTCCTACGGCACCATCCTCCAAACCGATGTCACCTGCGAAATCGCCCGCGCCATGTTCACCAGCTTCCCAAGGCCCCGGTGATTTAGAGGTGGGGCAGGAGGACTGGAAACAGAAGGCAGGAGATTGCTCCGCAGGCCCTCCGGGGGTCAAAGGATCGCGATCCTTTGAAATCCTGTTGTTGCCGGAAGGTCGGGAGACGTTTGAGCGCTTCGGGCTCAAACGTCTCCCGACCTGGAGCCAGTGCTGGCGCGTGCATGCCAACGCTCCGGCGGGAATGGGGAGGCAGAGCAAGTGGCGCGGGGGTCTGTTCCGCGGGATTTCGGAGTCATCCGATTTGCTTTTTGACGCAAGTGAGGGGCGGTACAAGGCTTTCTTGGTAGAGGAGGAAAGCGAGTACTGCGACCAAGTGTCCCGGTACATACACCTGAATCCGGCCTGTATTCCTTCGCTGCGGGATGTGGCCCTGGCCGTTCGCCAGCGCACGCTCCACGACTGCCCCTGGAGCAGCTATGCAGCTGTGATCGGTCTGGGGCGTTGTCCGCGCTGGTTGGACCCTCGTGCCGTCAAGAACAACGAGGCCCGGCAGGTCTTGCTGTATCTCGCCGCAACATACTGCCGGGGGAAGTACACTCTAATGGAACTCGGAGAACGCCTCAGTCGGATCACGGTCAGCGGCCTGGGAAGCGCCCGCCAGATCATGGCCCGCCGCCTGCGTGAATCCCGAACGCTGCGTGATCGAGTGATGGCGATTGAGGCCAGAATTGCCGATGCAAAAAGCAAATCGGATGACTTACCGAACCCAGTTCTGCTGCCGTCGGCTCACTCGCGAGGCTTACTTGCCCTCGGGCTTGGGGGCAGGATCGGACGGTTTTACGGCAATTGGGGACGGCCTCACGGCGGATCGGGTCGATTGGGGCGGACGGCGGACCGGAGGCTTGCGATGGGGGGGGCGCCGATAGATTGTTGTCCTCAGGGTCTGCTGCTCCTCCCGGAGGGCATCGACCTTCTTCTGCAGGGCCTGCAACTCCGGGCTAGCCGCGGCGACCTTCTCCTCTCTGGCTTTGCGCAGGTCCAGGAGTTGCTTGTCGATCTCGCTGGATTCCCCACGGGAAGCGCCGTGCGGGATAGACAATTCCGCGCGCTTTGCCCGCATCTGGTCCTGCAACTCCGTACGCTCCTGGCGGGCTTTCTCCAGCTTCTCCTTGAGGTCTTTGAGCTCAGGGACGGCAGCCACAATGGCCTCTTCTTTCTCCTTGTTGAGCGCGGCGATCTTCCCGTCCAGCCCGTTGAGCGTGGCAGCGAGCTCCTTGTTGTCCTTGGTCGCTGCCTGCTTCTTCCGGGTGAGTTCGTGGGTTAGTTCGTTGAGCTGGCGCTGGACAGCCGTCATTTTTTCGCGCCGAGCCTGCGCCTCCGGAGCCACCTCCCGCCGTTTGCCGAACCTCTCCGCGTTCAGTTTCTTGATCTGCGCATCGATTTCGCCCATCTCCTTCTTCAGTGCCTCGTTGTTGGTCAGAACTTGCTGGTGCTTCTTCGCGAGATCTCGTTGAAGCTCGCCCAACTCCCGACTGACCTCATGGTACCGCTTGCGACCATCACTCGGAGAGGGCTGCGGCGCGGTAACTGCTTTCGGTTCAGCGGTGCCCGCGGCCCCCAGTTTCGCCGACTCGGCCGGCTCCTCAACAGCCAACGCCACGGGAACGGTAACGAGTACCCCAACCAGCACGGACGCAGACAACGCTTTTCTCACAGTTCTCTCTCCTCATAATCCCATCAAACTGGCCTAGTGGGCCGGCGGACACGCCGGCCCGACACGCGAACCCCATAATCTACTACATCTTCCCAACAGGTCACCGCCGGTCTTGCACACAGCGGCCTTGGACACGGGCATCAGGCCCATGTTCCCGTGGTCTTCCGAAAAATGATCACCGGGAACCCAGAGAGTGGCAACGTTGAGAAGCCGCTTGCTCATGCCGCCACGATGCCCTTCACCCGTCCCCAGTGCCCAATGTCACTGAATTAAGCCCGGTGACCGCGCTGCTTGCCCAGTCGATGCTAGTGGGAACGCGGGATGCACCGTCCGAAGGACAGAGCCCGTCGCCCTGGACGGAAGCGCAGCGTCAATCCCACGGTACTGGGGGCCGGACGCCCAGCTCATGTGCGTTGCGGCTTAATTCAGTGACATTGGTTGCGGGGGGGCGTGGCGGAACCGGTCCATCGGGAGCGGGAATGGGGGGACCGGGACGGGTGTTCAGCAGCCGACGATGTGGATGGTCTTGGCGTCGATCGTCTCGGTGGTCCAGGAGATTTTGTCGTCCCAGGGGCCGTCGGGGCGCTGGTCAAAGACGATGAGCCAGCCTTCGGGTTGGCCGAGGGTGTCGAGGTAGCAGGAGAGTTGGCGCAGGCCGTCGGGGATGGTCTTGTCGCCGCGGCGGATCTTCAGCTCGATGGGGTAGCGGTGGTCGCCGTACTCGACGCAGAGGTCAAGGCGTCCGCTGCCCGCCGCCATCTCGCGGACGACGCGGCCGCCGCCGTTGAGGACGCGCTGGAGAAAACCCATGAGGATCAGGTGCGGCGCGGCTTCGCGGTAGTCAAAACGGTCACGCCAGACGTCGCTGTTTTCGCGCCAGAACTGCTGGAATTCGGTGAGCATGGCGCGCATGTCGAGCTGACCGTCGTCACCGATATAGAACGGCGCGTCGTGGCCGATCTCCGCAGCCAGCATGTCCTGCTGAGAATCGTAGGACAGAACGCGGCCGATCACCTCCGCGTAGATCGGGTTGGCGGGACCGATTAGACCGCGGTCTTCGTGGATGAGTCCGAGGTCGTGCACATACTCGAAATCGTCCGAGAGCCGACGCACATCGCCGCCCTCGCCCAGGATGATTGGCTGCACAACCCGGCGCACGCGCGGTTCCTTGAGCCGTTCGAGCAGGCTGTCAATGTGCGTGTCCCGGCGCATGATGATGGTATATGCCGCCTGATCGATCATCGCTTCGGTGATCTCGACGGACGCATCATTGGCGCAGATCTTTTCGACGGCTTCGCAGGCGATGGCGTTGACCAGCCAGGGCTGACCGGCGGTCCAGTAGTGAACGCGGTCGATGGCGGACGCAGCAAAGGGCTGCCCGGTGTCGGCGGTGTGTTGGGCGTAGAGCTCGGCGATTTCGTCGCGGCTGAAGCTTTTCAGGGTCAACGCGCGCTTGACGATGTTGAACGGGCTGGCTGAACCGAGGGTGTCTTGGTCCTCGCGCAGTTTGGCCTTGTAGTCGCGGATGTTGCGCATACCGACCAAGGCGCAGGAATGGATGAAGGGAATGCGCGCCCGGTTCACGTAACCTTCACGCAATTGGCGAAGGAACGTGATGAGGGTGCCATTCGACAGGCAGTCGGCTTCGTCGAACAGGACAATCAATGGGCGATCGAGAGCCGATGCCAGAGACGTGAAGCCCTTCTGGACGACGTTGTTGACGTCGTCGAGAGATTCGTCGTCGGCAAAGCCGTGGTTCCTCAGAACGGGATGGTAGCCAACGCACTTGCGGATGGCTCGGACGACAGCTGGGATGCCTTTCTCCAGATCGGTGAAGGCCTGCACACTTTCCAGTGAGCAGTACAGTGCGTGGTAGTCGTGACCCGCGTTCAGTTCCTGCTCCAGCTCGTTGAGCAAGGTCGTCTTGCCACTCTGACGCGCGGCGTGGATTACGAAGAACTGCTTGCGTTGGATCAGCTCGGTCAAATCAGAACACCGACTGCTCGCATCGAGCATGTAGTGTTCGCCGGGAACGCACGGGCCGGCCACATTGAAGAATCGGGTGTTCATGGTGAGACTATAGCGTTGCGCCTCCAACGCAGCAAGGTAGATGGGATGGCCGTTGGCTGTTTGGGTATGATTGTGCCCTTTCCTGCTTCTGACTCGGTGCTGAAGGTCGCCAACTTGCCAAACGTTACTCCCATGGTCTGGCGCATTGCCGACAGCAGAGCGGCGGCATTCGGGCCGACGCGAACCGGTGGACCGCAGGCGGTCGGGTGTCGGACTTCGGTCCCACAACACGTGCATTTGCCTCGTTCCAGGATCTTGCGAATGACCTGGCGGACAACAGGGATGATGTCCTCTATGAACACTTCATCGGTTTCGCCATTCGACAGAACCCGTCCGCCGCACTTGGGACAGGCGTCCGGACATGCCTGCGTCTCCGTTGCGTCAGAACTGTCCGGCCTCGGTCGCGTCGCGCCTGGATGTCCTTTCGGCGCTCCGCGGGGATTTTGCTTGGCTCCCGTCTTATCCTTTTGCTCTCCCTTGTTGCCCTTACCCTCCTTGTCGGAGCCAGAGTTTTTTGGACGCACATGCAGCAGTCCTGCGATCGTAGCGTTACGCCTCTTCACCTCGAGCTTCGCTTCTTCGAGCTGACGCTCCAGTTCCGTTACCCGCTTGCGCAGATCCCCATTCTCGCGTTTGTATTGCGTCATCAGAACGTTTGACAGGTACCCATGCCGGCGCAACTGAAGATCCCGGTCAATGATCCGCTGGGCTCGAGCGCCCATGCAAGCGCAGAAATCCCCGATCGTGGGGCGGGGAAGAAACTTGTCAAGCTTCTTCAGTTGTCGAAGCCCGTCGGCGATCGACTCCGGCTGAAGGCCAGGCTCGATCACTTGCTTCCCTCCCGCTTGGGGTTTTCCACGCGATGCAGAAGCAGGCTGCCCTCCGGGGTCAACTCCCACTCCATCATCTCCCCTTTGCGGAAACCCATCATCTGCGCACATGCGCTTGGAAAATTCACATACCACTGTTGACTGCTCTTGCGATTGATCAGCTGGATCTTCGTTCTGAATCCCACTTTCTCCTGCTCCTTTCACATCCTTGTAGATCTATGGATACCACTAGATAGTATAGCACAAAAAAAGAGCCCGTAAAGGCCCTCTGAAGAGAAAATCCGAAGGTGTTTGCTACCCAACCCGCCGAGGCAGCTTAATAGTTACAGTTTCGGGGCATTCGGTCCGACCCCAACTCTATGGGAGATAAGTCTAGTTCGTAGGTCCGACCCCAACTCCCCGTCGGCTCAGCATCGCCCCACACCTTCGAAACCGCCGGTCAGGTCACCGTCTCCGCCACCTCCCCCCCACTCGTCGGCGACATCATCCAGCAGGACCTCATTGTCAACGTCGTCACCTGCTCCCTCAACGGCAACCCATGCTGCATCGTCGGTACCCAATGACTCTGGAACAACCCCAGCATCCCCGACGAAGCTGTCCTCGACTACGATCCCCACCTCGGAGTTGCGAAGTTCGCACTCGAAACCGGCGGACGCCAACTCAACATGACCATCCGGGAAGACCATCCCGCCCGTCTCATCGCCCGCCTCGGCGAAGACGCCCCATCCTCGCATCCACCCGCACCGACGCCAATCCAGAGGACAATGCCTTGCCTGACAGCGTCCTCTATTCCAAAGCCGGAGCCCGCGCGATCTACTACTTCTGCGGTCAGAATAGTCGGGCCGATAGCCCCTATTTGTATAGGATAATATACATGCTATTATATTATAGCCTTCACGGTTTCATGCCAGCACAAGAATGGGGCACGTTGTGGATTGTCCACGACAAAACGAGATTGGATTCTACCGCCCACGCAAACCGTGGGAATCATCCCTGTATCGTTTGCTTGAGGAGTGTTTTGAAGAGTTTGAACGTGTCTATCCCGAGCGCTACGCCAAGAAATACGGCTTTTGGCGTCCTGTTATCGGCAAAACCGTCGCGGCATACCTCAACTGCGGCGATCTGCGCGAAGGCTTTGCCCGTGTCCGCTGTCCCGAATGTGGGCATAACATGTTTGTTGCCTACTCCTGCAAGCGCCGATACCTGTGCCCATCCTGTCATCAAAAGCGGACCCTCATCACTGCTATCAACATTGCCGAGAATATCTGTGAATCGGTACCACACCGCCAGTTTGTCTGGACCATGCCAAAACGTTTCCGACTTTTCTTTCGTTTTGACCGCAATCTTCTGCGCAAACTGCCAGGACTTGCCTGGGAAACAACCCTTGAAGTCTACCGAGTCGTCCTCAATCGAGATGACATTGTTCCCGGCATGATAACGGGCATCCAGACGCATGGACAGATCGCCAATTGGCATCCGCACTTGCATAGTTTGACCACCTATGGGGCCTTCACCGCCGACGGTACGTTCATCCCGCTCCCCGACGATCTCTCAACCACACCGTTTCTCAGGATCTGGGAAGAAAAGGTTTTCAAACTGCTCCTGAACGAGAAGAAGATCACTCAGGACGTCGTTGATCAGATACGTTCCTGGCGGCACTCAGGCTTTTCGGTCGATAAGAGTGTTGCCCTCGCGGCCGGAGACACTGCCGGTATCGAACGGCTTGTGCAGTACATGGTGCGCTGTCCCTTCAGCCTCGACCGTATCATCTCTCGCAGTGCCGATGGGAAAATTGTCTATCGAGCTGAAAAAACCAGCTGCCAGCCATTCCCCATTCTCGGCAACGAAAGACTCCTCAAAGGCATCCCCCGCAACTTTGAAGTCTTCGACCCTCTCGACTTTATCGCCGAAATCACACAGCACATTCCATCGCCTGACATGCAGATGATCAGGTATAATGGATACTACTCAAATCGTGCTCGAGGCGATCGTGCAAAGGCCCGGAATTCAGTCGATAGCGCCGAACCCAAGCCCATCATTGACGACGAAGACACACCTTACCGCAAACTCACACGACTGCGATGGGCGCAGTTAATCCAACGAGTGTACGAAATAGACCCAATGTGCTGCCCGGAATGCGGTGCCCAAATGCGAATCATTTCTTTTGTCGGGCGGCACAACCAGCCCGAAGTAGTCGACAAAATACTAAACCATTGTGGCCTCGAAGGCCGCCCCGCCTCACGCGCTCCCCCCTCCACTCCATCACCGGAACAGCTCGAATTCGAATACGTCGAAATTGACGAGTTCCTCATGGCCCTTTGAACTAAACGTCAATGGACCATAGGGGGTTTGTGCCCAAAATTGACTATTTCCGCTTCTATCTCCCGTCATCTTCCCAAGTGCTCCCGTAGTCCCCCGATCCTGGGCGGATCCGCCCAGGATCGGGGGACTACGGGAGCAAGAATCGCAAGAAAAAGCCCACATTCACTTGCATAATCAGTCTCTCCCCACCATCTTACCTACAACGATGAAAGCGCTGTCCTATCAGTCTCGCGCGGTCGGCACAGAGAAGGGACCGGCCTGGACACTACCGGTCGTTGCCAACGGGCTCCTGTACCTGCGCTTCAAACAGCAACTCGTCTGCTACGATCTGATGCCCGAAACTCAGTGAGTCAGCAGTTGCTGCTCCAAGCGCGTCGGCTGTTGGCGGGGAAACGGCTGTACAGAATACAACAGAGGAGCTGGGCAATGGCCACTGACTACACGGCAACGGTAGAGACGATCTTTCAGGGGCGCCGTCGCAATGAGTGTTGGTTCGAGCCCACGGCAGCGTGGGTTCCGGCAGGTCGAAATGGGCCTGTCCCTCGGGTCATGGCGTGCGCCAGCCAACTCGCCGGCAACGACATTGGGGCACATCACTACACCTGGAGCAGCGACTGCGGAAGGCACTGGACCAATCCTGCTCAGAGCCAGGCGTTGCAGGTCAATCCGATGGCAGAGGACGTCTTTGAGAAGCCCTGGATGTCACCATTCTACCATCAGACCAGTGACACACTCCTGATGATCGGAAGAACGTGCTTCACTCAGGATGCGTTGCCGACCCCCGGGGTCAAGGGCGAAACTCATGCAATCTGGGCACCCCGAGCCAAGAATCTGGCGCTAAAGGCCGATCTGATCTACTCACAGTGGATGCCGGAACTTGGCGATTTTGCTCCTTGGGAGCGCGTTTCCTGGCAAGACCTGTTTGCGGGGGAAGGGATTGAGCGCGTCTTCACTTCGGATGTATGCCAGAAGGTCGAACTCGGAGACGGGTCGATTCTGTGCCCCGTGACCGTGACCGGAGATACCCCGCAGGGGCGCACGGCCGTTCTGCGGCTAGCCTGGGATGGTGGGGACCTGCGTGCGATTGATCGGGGCGGGGTGCTGACCTGCGATGCCGTTCGGGGGTTCCACGAACCGTCGCTCGTGAAGTGCGGCGAACACTTCCTTCTCACCCTCCGCAATGACATCCGCGGCTACGTTGCGGAGTCCGCGGATGGGCTGAATTTCTCTATTCCGCGGCCCTGGGAGTTCGACGACGGCCAGGAGCTCGGAAGCTACAACACGCAGCAGCATTGGCTACAGCAGGACAACGTCCTGTTCCTCGTTTACACGCGCAGGAATGAGCTGAGCAACGGGGTGGTGCGTGACCGGGCACCCCTGTTCATGGCTGAGGTAGACCCGGAGCGCCTGTGTGTAATCCGCTCCACCGAACGCGTGATCATCCCCGAAAACGGCGCTCGCATGGGCAATTTCTGTACGCTGAACATCAACTCCAATGAAGCGTGGGTGCTCACCGGCGAGTGGTTGCAGACGTTGGTTGAGGGTTACGAAGACGGGATGCCGTTCTATGCGAACTGCGCACGCGGAGATTCGCCCTACAACCGTATCCAGTACATAGGGGACTTACTTCTGGCTCGGATTCGTTTCTGAAAGAGCGATTCTCCAGAGTACTCCGAGGCCCTGTTTGGGGATTGTCACTTCCTCGGTTCGGCTCGCCTGCCCGAGAGCTACTCAGTACGCGTCTTCCCGAGCGCCGGTGTGGGTGACCTCGGACCGCATGATACGGTTGAGAAGCAGTTCGGCGTGACGGTCACGTTCATCTCGATAGTCGGGGTCATAGTAGAGGTTGCGGAGTTCGCGGGGATCCTCCTGGAGGTCGTAGAATTCGCCGCCCTGCTCCGTATCCCAGAGCACGTACTTGTAGCGGGCCGTGACGAGACACTTGCCGTTGATCTTGCGATCATTCGTGGTGAACTCGGAGAGGATCGCGGCGTGACCGCCGGTACCGCCTTCGAGAACCGAACGGAAGCTCTCCGCGGGCATCTCGAGCGGTTGCTTGATGCCCGCGTAGTCGAGGATGGTCGGGGCGATGTCCATGACTTCGGTCAGGCCGTCAAAATGACGTCCCGCACATCCGCCCGGCGGACGGGCCAGCAGTGGCACGTGGACGACCGGTTCGTAGAAACATCCCTTGCCGAACCGGGCAAAGTCGCCGAGCATCTCGCCGTGGTCCGAGGTGTAGAGAATGAGCGTGTTGTCGAGCATTCCCCGGTCATCGAGCACCTTAAGCAGTTTGCCCACATAGTCGTCAATCAACGTGACCAAGCAGTAGTAGTAGGACATGTAGCAACGCAACGACTTCTCCCGCGCCTCATCCATCGGGGGCCGCGGCGTACGGCCTCGCAGATGCGGCGGTCGGTCGCTCAAATCCCACTCCCAGGTGTCCGGCAGCTCAATCTCTTCGAACGGGTAGAGGCCGGCGTGCGAAGCGGGCGGATCGTGGGGGCCGTGGGGGCCGCAGAAGCCGCACCAGAGGAAGAAAGGGCTCTCCCGTTCCTCGGTGATAAACTCGATGGATTTCTCGAGGATGTACGTCTCGACGTAGTCCTCCAGAGGCAGGCAGTTGAGCACCGAGCAGTTGTTCTGTTTGTACTCTGGCTTCCGGCGCTGGGCGTAGATCTCCTCGTAACCACCCGGGTGCCGTTCTTCCAACCATTTGGCGTACATCTCGCCGAGGGGCGCGGGGCCGATCTCCTGCCCCGTAGACTGGGTCCAGCGCGAGCCTTTGCCGCCCACGATCTCCATATAGTCGAAGCCGCGTTCGGGCATCATGTGGATCTTGCCAGTGGCTCCGGTGGTATAGCCGGCTTGCTGGAGGCGTTCCATGAACGTAACCTCTGACGGGTGCAGCCCCGGTGTCGTGTCAATCACCGACTCCATGTAGCGAACACCGTGCTGGTGCGTGTAACGGCCGGTCTGAATACAGGCGCGGCTCGGGATGCAAATCGTGTTCTGAACGTACGCGCGATCAAACACCACACCGGACTCGGCGAAGCGGTCCAGGTTGGGAGTCCGGACGTGACGACTGCCGTAGGCCCCGATCGTGTCGAAGCGCTGCTGGTCGGTCGTGATGAGAAGAATGTTGGGGCGCTGGTTTGCTGCTGACATGAGACGTTCCTTGTTTGAATGCCGAATGTCGAATGGCCAACGTTCGACAACACAATCTGTTTTAATATTTGATCTACTACCTATAATAGCCCACCTTTTGGCCTTTAGAATGTTGTTTTCTCTGAATGCCATGTCATTGTTATGGATTCAGTCATTCATTCCGAATCCAGCGCGGCAACGCCGAGAACTCGAGTCCGACGTATGGAAACACACGTGACCACCACCAACCCCCGACTACGCCTACTATTTGTGGACCACGGCGCCACCTTGAGCCACAAACTTCAGGCCAATCATTCCCATCCGTACTGGCAACTGGAGATCGTGGTCCAGGGGGCCGGCGCGCTGGAGTTGGGGGACCATCCGTCCATGCCCTTGGTCGCCGGCGACCTGGTGTTCGTTCCCGCCTGGGTTCGGCATCGGTTCAACTACTTCCGGAAGGCGAAGGAGAGTTGGTCGTTCAAGTTCGATGTCGAGTCGGAAAGCCCAGGGCGCCCGGCGCTCATCCGCGGTGACTCGGAAGGAGACGTGGCGAAGGAGGCCCTGCTCAAGCTGGGCACCTCGGAGATCGATCTGCTGCAGTCGGAACTGGCTCAGGGGATTATTGACGCCCTGCGCGAGAAGAGCTTTCGTCCGCGACACGTTCCCGGTTCCTCGGCCGCGGAGTTGACCGACCATGTTCGCACGCTCGTGAGGCGAGACGAACGCATCCACGTCGACGTCGCCTACCTGGCGCAGGAACTGGGTTACTCACGGAACTACTTCTCCACCTTCTTCAAAAAACAGACTGGCGTCTCTCCTAAACGACTCATCGACCAAGAACGGATCGAAATCGCGCGGCGCCATCTACGCTATTCCAACCGCTCAATCGCCGAGATCGCTGGAAGGATGGGATTTGCGGACGCCTTCACGTTCTCCCATTTCTTCAAGCGGGTGACCGGCGTCAGTCCTTCCACCTTTCGGACACAAGACGTGCGAGGTCGATAACGGAACTGCGCACGGCGGCCCGGTTTGGAAAACCGCCCTCCACACCACAACGCAACACCTGGAGGACGCTCATCCCTGAGCGCGCGGGTGGGGTTCAGGCCAGCCCGTCCAGTGTGTCCCAAGCGTCCAGAATGGGGGCCATGCCGAACGTCAGAATCCGAAGTTTGTCGGTATCGTCGACCTTGCGCATGGCGCGAATGCGACAGCAAAGCCAGCATTCCTTGACGTAGGCGGGAAGCAGGCGGCATTCGAGATCGTTGAACGGACCGGCAGCGTCCTGGTAGGCGGCGAGGAAGAGGGATGCCCGCCGCATGTCGAGGGTCCAGGGCGCAACAAGCCCCCAGATGTCGTCATCGCTTGGCCCACCGTCTCTGGGGAAGGCCAGGAAGAGAACAGCTCGGGCCACGTCGTCAAGACGGGCCTGGCGATACGTCCAGTCGAAGTCGAAAAGCCCCGCAATGTGCCCACCGCGACAGCCAAGGTTCGCCCAGGTGTAGTCACCGTGGATGATCGCGGTCGGCAGCTGGGCGTAGAGCTCGTCGGTAAGATCGGCAGCCACACGGCGGCTGACAGCCAACATGGTCTCGGCCAACGCCCTCTCATCGTCAGAAGGCCGAGACAGATTCTCAAGCGTGTCCTGAAGAGTCCAGACGTTCTCGCCCATGTGGAACTCGCGCTGCCAGTCCTTGCGCCCGGGCGGCTGGAACTCGGCCGTTTCCCGATGGAACCGCCCCAGCAGCTCGGCGGACTCCAAGAGCAGGCCGTCGTCGCCGGCATCGAACCGCTCGAGCCCTTCCACAAACTCAAAGACCTCAAACGCCCATCCATCAACCCAAACAGCCGACTCCCCCGACTCCGTCAAGAGCGGCGGAACAACCGGCAGTCCCGCGGATGCCAGGTACTGCATTACACCGTGGTCAAACAGGACGACATCACGCGGAGAGAATTCCCGACGCCGGCGCTTCAGGAGGTGGCGACAGGGCGCATGGCCAAGCACGACCTTGGGAGACGCCGACCCGCCACCGATATCCGTCACCGGCCCCAGATCCCGGGCAAAGCACGCACGCACGGCCTCCAGTTGCTCGCGAGGCATGGACCGTTCGAATTCAGTCAAGTCAGCCATCGGATCCTCCGACTTCCAACACCAATCGCAAGGACGCGAGCGGAGAACGTAACAGCCGCCCCCTATTGCCGCAAGGCCCGGGCTCCAGACAATGGCAGCGCAAGCGGAGAGTATTGACACAGCCCCGGCACCCCACTATGGTGGCTAGACTGAGGGAACACTGGGTGGGGGAACACTGTATGTTCTCTCTGTAAAGGTTCGCGGCGGAACCTGACGGGGGTGTTTTGCGGGCGTGAGCGAAGAAACCAGCAAGCGATCGGAATGGAAACCAACGCTGTCAGCCGGAGCTGCCACGGACATGCTGCTGTGTGTCGTTGTGGCTCTGGTGACGATGGCCTTGTGCGGCACCACGCCAGTCAAGCAGATTGCACGGCGCCTGTCAGACCAACGGGCGCGGCTGGTCGGGCAGTTCCGCGATCCTGTCCCCGAGATCGTGGTTGTGGGTATCGACGACGAGAGCTTGCAGCTTCTTGAACCCCATGTGGGACGCTGGCCGTGGCCGCGAGCCGTGATCGGGTCTCTCGTCAACCACTGCTCGCATGCGAAGACGATCGGGCTGGACATTCTCTTCTCCGAGCAGGACTACGTGTTCCAGGGCAGCGACGATCATCTTGTGGCTCAGACGGCGGAACACGGCAGTGTTGTCTGCTCCATTCACCTCTGCACAGGCAACACGTTGCCCCCGCCGCCAGCCGAAGCCGAGGCAAAGGCACTCTCGGCCATCAACGGTGGCGCCCTCGAGCCCGCACAGTATACCGGCGCACTGGTTCCGTACCCCAAACTGCTTGAGGCATCGGCCGGCCTGGGCGTTGCTACTCAAATCGTTGACCCAGATGGTGTTGCCCGCAGATACGCCATGCTGGCAGACTGCGCGGGACACACGTACCCGTCCCTGGCCCTCGCTCTGGCCACGCAGTACCTGAACGTACCGGTGAACACAGTTACAATCGACTCCAGCCGGATCTGCCACTTGGGGGACAAGGAGGTCGCTTTGGACAAAGACGGTGCCCTGCTGCTCGATTTTCCAGGAAAAGCCTGTCGAACCATCAGTGCGGCAGACTTGCTGCTGTCGGTGAAGGCGGATCTGGAAGGAAGCCGTCCCACGATCCGCCCGGAAGACCTTGCGGGCAAGATCGTTCTGATTGGGTCTACGGCCACAGGTCTACACCGAGACCAAGTTCCGACCCCGCTGGCCCCCACCTTCCCGGGCGTCCATGTGCACGCCATTGCTCTGGACAACCTGCTTCGTGGCGTCTCACTACTCCCCCTGCCCGCCTGGCTAGCCTACTTGTTGGCATTGGGGCTGGTTCTACCCATTGCAGCGTCGGGCCTCGAACGCCCGCTCTCACTCGTCTTTCTGCACGGCGCAGTCGCCCTGGCCTACGTGGCAATGACGGTCGTCGTACTGAGCCTCTGGCATCTTGTGCTTCCCCTAACCGGCCCGGTCGTCGTCCTGCTTGCATGCGGCGCCGCCAATGGCGTCAGGCACTGGCGCATAGACCAAGCTGAGCGTCTCCGTCTGGAACACCTCGAGGCCGCCAAGCAACGCTTCACGGATATGCTGGTGCACGACCTCAAGAACAGAGTGGCACCGGTCAGTATGGCACTAGGCTTACTCGAACGTATCTTTGGGGACCACTCCAGCATGGTCACGGGAACACTGGCCGTTGCCCGGGCCTCTTCCGACCGCCTTCTCTGCGAGATCAAGTCGCTGCTGGACATCCGCAAGATGTCCGAAGGGCGGCTGCAACTGAAGCAGACACCGGTGCTCCTCTCCACGTTTCTGGATCAGGATCTGGACGACGTCGAGACCGCGGCAGCCCACTTGGGCTACCAGTTGAGCCGAGCATACGACTCCAACGGCCCGACCGCCGAAATAGACCGCAACATCGTGAGCCGTGTCCTGGCCAACCTGCTATGGAACGCATTCGAACACGGTGAGCCGGACTCCACTGTCGAGGTGGGATGCGCACAGGAAGAAGGCCATGCGGTCATCTGGGTGGCCAACCGCGGCCCGGTCATCCCGGAAGGTGACCGCGAAGCCATTTTCGAGGCCTACACCTCCAACGCCAAAGTAACGGGACACGTGAAGCTAATATCGGGAACGGGTCTCGGCCTAACGTTCTGCAAACTGGCGGTCGCTGCCCACGCCGGAGAGATCGCGATCGAATCGCCCTGGGAAGCCCACGACGACGGTGTCAAGTTCCGCGTCATCCTCCCACTTCAGGCCAGCGACGAAACCCCGCAGGCCGGAGAAACCTGGATTGGCATGGGGCTTGCTGGGATAAAGCGAGTCGGCAAGAAACCGTCTTGAGCGAAACTCATCCAGCCTCGGGATGGGACGTTAGCTAGGCATTCTTGGCAAAATGCATGTAACAGCAGCAACAAATGACATACACACCACTATGAAAAAGCGCCAAAGCAAGAAACCATGTTCCCTCGCGAGAACCATTCTTCGGGTTCTGACCATCAGTGCCTTCCTGGTCGGAACGTCGGCATCGGCCCAACAGCTTGCCAAAACCACGGCATCCCCAGGCGCCACAGTCTACCGCATGAAGCAGAACGATACCCTTCGAGATCTATCTGAGCGCTTCCTGGGCAACGCCGAGTATCTACCAGAGCTGATGGCCTTCAACCAGATCAGTAACCCACTGACGGTCAAAGACGGGGCGTTCATCGCGATCCCCGGCCCGGAACGACAAGTAGCCCTGGAAGCCATCGAGAATGCGCAACAACTGGCCAGCGACGCACTTGCGGCGATGGCACAGCAATACGCCGAACAAGAGCTTACCTCCGCACGACGCCATCTGGACGCCGCCATCGCAGCTAGATGGCACGCCACCTACAAGCAAGCACTTGAGTTGGCCCAGAAAGCGGCAGCGCAGGCGCTCCAGGCAAAGAAGCTGGCGGACGAGCGAGCGCCGGTCCGCGAGCCAGGTCGGGTTACGGCCATTCACGGACCGGTTCACATTGCAGCCGCTGAGGGGGCCCCCTTCACGGCGGCAAAAGTCGGCGACTCGCTGCCGGTCAAGGGAACGCTGCGTACGGGCCCCAAGGGGCGTGCGGAAGTCACACTGGGAGATGGCAGCGTTGTACAGATCCTTCCCGACTCCATCCTGAAACTCGCCGACTACCGACGAGACCGACGCAATGGGCAGCGCACCTCAGAACTCGACGTCATCATGGGCAGCATCTTGGGAAAAATCAAGCCGCGGAAGCACAAGAAGTCCACCTACAAGGTAAAGACCTCGGGGGCGGCTATGGCCATCCGCGGCACCGAGCTCCGCGTAGGACGCGACGAAGCGAACACAACACGGCTAGCCGTCCTAGGAGGGCTCGTCGACCTGGGCACGGACAAGAAGACGGTGCAGGTTCCGGACAACTTCGGCAGCTACGTCAAGGGAGGCCGTAGACCGGCCGATGCAATCCTCCTTCTCCCCCCGCCACTCATCACCTCCCCCTCGGCGCCCAATCCAATCTCAGCCCAGCAACGCTTCCCTTTCACTTGGGTAGCAAGCGATTCGACGAGATTCGCAGCGTTCCACCTGGAACTGGCCCGAGACCAGAAGTTCAACGAGATCGAACAAGAAACCCACGTCGGAACACCGGGACACACCACCGAACCACTTGAGGACGGCGTCTACCACTGGCGCGTCAGCACCATTGACAACAAAGGACTGGAAGGCAAAGTCAACACCGGCACACTGACAATACGTCGCAAACTGGCAGTCATTCTGAGGTGCAGACAACACCATTACGTGATCGGCAACAGCTGGATTCTCGCCCCCGGCAGCATTGTAGATGCCGTCCCCACGGCCGAGAATTACATCGCCCCGAAGCAGGAGTACTGCCCCAATCACGAGCACAGGTAACAAGATTGCGCTGAACACGTTTCTCCAACGCCATTCCCAAAGCGCGAACGACAGGATGATCGCAATCCCCGTCAGCAACGCAACGCCTCCTTGAGTCAACACCGCAAGTCCCCAGAAGAAACCACACAGGCCCCCGACGTAGTACCGCGGAGCGCCCTGTCTGGACTGGGCAAGGAAGAAGCAAGCCATGGCGCCGGTCAGGAAGAACGTGTACACCCCCTCGGTAGCCGCGGCTGTGCCTACCCCGAAGAAGAGGGCGGACGTGAGCAAGATCGTTGAACTCAGTACGGCGCTCGTCCCATCGCCGCAACACCGTTTCACGAACCCGAACAACAGCAAGGCCGTGAGCCCAGCCGCCAGTGCGGACGGAAGACGAAGAGCGAACGCGTTCCTGCCGAGGAAGCGGACGGAAACGGCGCTCAAGTCGCAGCGCGGCACGAAACCTGATGTACTGGAAGCAACCTGCCCTGCCGAATCGGACGACGTCTCACACCAGCTCGCCACGCTCTGCATTTCTCCCGGCACGATGATGGGACGTTGTCCCAGCGGGGCCAGGTAGAGAACGCAGTACAAGGCAACGATACCGACGTGGGTCTTGCGCATATCCAGCTGGACACACATCATCATTCTCGGGTTCGCTAGAATCTGTCACTCCGCGGGCTCGACGACCCGGGCAAAAGGGTGGTTCCAGGAGTGTCGCGCCGAGGGAGGGGGGGAACGGCCATCACTCCTGGAACACGGATTCTCGTGGCATATCTAGAGGCCGACACGAAAGGCCCCACAGCTAGAGGAATAGTGCACCGGCCGGATTAGCTGGAGCTGAGGAACGCATTAGAACTCTCTCATAAAGATCAGCGGCGGGGCATCGCAGTCATCACGTTACGACGCGACACCTTTCGGCGTCGGCCTTCGCTCGACTGCGCACACCGGCAGCCGTCAAATTTGCAGCGACGCCCGAAGGGCCCATGGGAGCGCACAGAAGCGATTCCACGTGCGGTTCAACCGTCGCGTCCACCCGTTCCGTAACGCAGCACGCCGGAACTGCCACAACCAACCACATAGGCGAGATTCCCCATGTGGCCGCGAACGTTCGCAGCGGACTCAGTCCCGCAGCCTCAAGCTCAGCCAGGAACAGGCTCATGCTCACCGATACTCTGTCTCGAATCGGGCGCCTCGAAAAGATGTGCCTTCCTCGCCGGATCCAGGCGGTCAGAGAAAACGAGTTAAAGAATGACATGATGACCGGTCCTCTGCTGATCCGACACAGCTCGCGCATGGCGGCTTTCCGGGTCTCCGACTCGCGAAAATGGTGGAACAGACGGTGGCACACGACGGCATCGAACTGACCATCGCAGAAGCCACTGGAGAGCACATCGGAAGCGTGATAGGTGACCGGGACGGTCGCGTCTCCACATCCAGACCGACGCATCGTACCGTTGCGTTCCGCCAGGGCCAGCATTTCCTCGCTACTGTCGGCCGCCGTAACTTGGTACCCTCTCTCCTGAAGCAGTCTCGTCACTCGTCCAGTTCCGCACGGCAAGTCAAGAACATGCGCGTCATGCGGAACATGCTTCAAAGCGTTCAGGATACAGCGCCGCTCCCGCTCATCCCGCCAGTGTCCCTGGCGGAACTCAGACGGATATTTGGATGCAACAGATGCGGCCGAGAACCTATCGAGAGTCTCTGAATGGGAATCCTGTGCGTGCATAACAGATGTTCCTTCCGCTTCGTTGATTGGGTACATGGCGATCATCTACCTCCGAATTTACGAAGCGAACGTGAAACCAAGCTTAACCGGACATGAGAATGCTCCAATGCCACGCGAACATTCAGGCCTCATCCTTGCCGGCGGACACGGGGTTGAAGTAGTCGGACGCATAGCGCCGGCAACATGCGAACGTAAGCCACAGCCAAACGACGGTCACCAACGGGTACCACGACTTGGCGAAGCCGTTGCCCACGAACGGGCGCAGTGCGTTGTCGAGGAATGCCAGAGAGGCAATCAGGAGCACGAAGATCACACCGTCCCGTCGTGTGCCAGGAGAATGAACCAGAAACTCCACCGTCCAGAAGGCCATTGCCGGCGCCAGCGTGACGTAACTGTTAGCCTCGTTCATCGGGTTAAAGAGCATCAGGTAGACGGCGGTGAGGGTGAACAGCCAGACCGCGCGGAAGGTGCGGTCGGTTCTGCGTGCCAGCAGCAACCACGCAATCAGTGTCGGAAGTCCGGCGGCAGCGCAAACCTTGCCAATGATGTTCAGTGGAATAGAGAGGCCGACAATCCGCAGCAGGCCGTTGATATCGGCGAAATGCCTGTGGGTGGGGCCGGCGCATTGAGTCAGGTTCTCCAGACACCCCTGGTACTGGGCGAACACATAGGCCGAATCCGCGAACAGAAAGGGGACTCCGAGAGCTACCACCAGAGTAATCGGCAGGCGCCAGAACAGCTTCGGATACACGAACGGCGCCAGCATCACGAGTACCAACCCGAGTGGTTTCATGACAAAGGCCAAGGCACAGAAGGTCGCGGCGGCCCACCATTGCTTGTCTCCCATGCTGGCCACCCCGAGCAGCAGAAATGCAGTGAGCAATACGGTGGACTGACCGTTGCGCATGCATGAAAGCGAAAGCGGCAGACTCAGCAGTGACACCCAGATGAACGGCCGCAAGGCGTCCTGACCAAAACGCAGCCGGACCATGCGCCAAATGCCCCAAGCAAACATGCCAATAGAGAACGCACGCCAGGCAATGTCCCCCACCGGAGACGGCAGCGCGTGGAACGGTCGGAATAGCACGACGAACATCGGTACGTAGTTCATCCCTTTCGGTCCGGTGTAAAGGCTGGCGTGGGCCTGCCAGAAACAGACCGCCTCATGGTAGAGCGGCGTGACCGTACGCTTTCGGGGGCGCAGCCCCACATACGTGGCCACCGCCAGGAAGGGCACCGCCCAGACAAGAGCGGCTGTCCACCGTGCTCGCGCCGGCCGGATCAGAGCGGCGTGTATCCGGGATATCCATCCGTCGATGCTAATCACTGACGTTGTCCTGTTGTTGACATTGCGTCAACGCAATATCCTCGAAACCAAATACCACCGAGAAGCCCCTACTCGCAGGGCACTGTGGCCGTCTGGACCAGGCGGTCGGGGGCATCGACATCTGCCAGAGGATGCTGCGCGGACCACGTGCGGCATTTCACGATGGTGGCGAAGCCGGAAATCGGCGCCTGGCGTCTGCCCAGGATCAGGATGCCATCAGCGTCGAGAGCCCAGTCTATGGCCGCCTGCAAGTCTGGAAGGACCAGATGAGGGCTGTCCAGATAGAACATGATGTCGGCCTTGCCCTTCCCGATAAAGGCAACGGGTTTCGCGAGCGCCGTTAACGCGGCGACATCCTCCCGGATCGGCCGGTCTTTTGCGATGCAAGGGATGAGGAACAGGCCGTAAGCAACACCGATCACGAGGAACGACATCACAACACGCTCGACGCGCAAGCACTCTCCACGCCACGCCATGAGCCCCCCACTCAACGCGCATGCCAGGGCAACGGGCAGCAGACGCCAACCAAGAAGCCCCCGCCATTCGACCGGAATCCTGCACATGGCGATCGGGCCTGCAATAGACGCGACGACGAGCAGGCCGCCCACCCCAAGGAGGACGCCGCGCGTCCATCGTCGGAGACCGTCACGCATATCCCCTTTGGCAAAATCGACAAGAAAACCGCCGAGAAGAATGGCGCCGAAAGGCAGGATCGGAAGCAGGTAGTAGGGACGCCGCGAACCGGACAACGAGAAGAAGAGGTAGATACCGCCGAAAAAGATCAGTACGTCCGCCACACCAGGGCGGCGGTAGCGTTTGTCTCGAGCATTGTGGAGCACGACCATGGGCAAAAACAGCGCATACGGGGCGGTCAGTTCCAAGATCGCAACGAGGTAAGACCACACCGGGTCCTTGTGATCGAACGGCGCGAAGAATCGTACGACATTCTCGCGCCAGACTAGGCGGAACGGATCCACCGACGAGCACGCCAGGCTGGACATGATGGGAATGCTCAGGTACGCCAGAATGGACACTACGCTTGCGGCGACAAGGTGCCTCAGCGGTGGCAGCCACGATA